>ERZ1034969.380-NODE-380-length-28596-cov-7.726779_pt1 | contig 28596 bp, 29 predicted proteins | sample MGYA00520624_ERZ1034969 | MGnify/ENA primary metagenome ERZ1034969 (study PRJEB33766, sample SAMN09781776) | gut metagenome | biome: gut microbiome | host: Homo sapiens | place: Madagascar | study: EMG produced TPA metagenomics assembly of the PRJNA485056 data set...
GCACCATTACCGGGTATCACAAATTTCAGTTATAACTAGTTGCTAATTAAATTATTGGTTGCTAGTTCGTTTCTTATTTGTTGATAATTCGTTGACAAGATGAAAGAATTCCTCTTCCTGTCGTTGAACGTGTTCTTGAGCTTGTTGACACCTTGACGTGTTAAACAAGTGTACCTTGATATTAAAGTATCGGTAAAACCAAGCTCGGATAATAAATTTATCAAAATAGAGCGAGCGTCAACGCATTCCTCTTTCTTGCTATGTATTAAATCGTTACCGTTTATCCCGGTCCCCTCGGAGACTATTTTTACCACCTCTTGAAAAATTTTTTCCATTTTTTCTCGTTTTATTGAAACAAAATAAAAATCCTGTCGTAATATTTTCCAAGAGAGAGAGGGAGAGGAAATCTTACAACAGGATTGGGTGGTACTGGTCTTTTGGGAGAAAAACTCTCTCCCCTTTTTCTATATTTTTATCAGCTTGAGTTTACGTAGTATTTTAAGGATGGACGGGACGCTTAACCCGGCTAGCAGGATAACGAGCCACCATAACGATCTCGGGACACGATATTTCACCTTTATTACTTCAACCGGGTAAGGAACATGGATAGAATCTCGCCTTGCAACGTTCAACGAATCGTATTTTGCCTTTAGCTCGTGGTATTCATTGTCTTTGTCCCTGTATCTTTCTTTCCAGTGCCAAATTTCCTTGCTTAAAAGCTCTCCCTTGTCGTTATATTTATACACGACAGAATCACGAGTAATAACAGAGTCACGGGTATTTACAACCTCTCTTGTTGTTGTAGAGTCTTTCCCTTCCTTTTCTTTGTACTCCGTTTTCGTCGTCTCCACTGGAACATACTGTATGCTCCGGCAGGAAACACAAAGCAATAACAACAAAACAACAATCTTCATTGCACGTACTTTTTATAATTAGCGATAAACTCTTCCTCCGTCCCCTTGCCTAGAGTCGTGTTAAAGTAGCGTTTCCAGTATCTCGCCCATCCATCGAGATCGGACGGTATAGCTTCTCTCACCCGGAGATAATGAACACGTGCCATGCAGATCGCTAGCAAGTCGTTATTCTCTATATCTTCAGCCTTGAAACGGGATATTCTAGCAACACGTTCTATCCTCGCTGCAAGTTCCGGCTTGTAACGGAGGTAATTGTTCACTATATCGTTAAACGTTGCCGGCTCCATTTGAAATATCCCTAGAGCCGGGCCGCCACCCATTTGCTTTCTATATTTGCCTAAATGGCTCTCCTGCGCCGCCGTCCCCATCAACAGGTTCACGGCGTTGTCAGAGTGAAGGTTTAACTCCTTCAACACCGACGTTATCAAGTTTCTAAGCGTTACCTTGTTCATTTATAAAATCATTAGGTGGAACCCTTTTAAAACACTTCAACGCTATGTTGCACTTTAAAAATTCGAGTTCTTGTTTTTCTAGTTTTAAACGTGTTATCTCTTCCATGCTCTCCCGTATCCGCAAGCGATCCTCGTTCTTCTCCGAGTAAAGCCGGCTTACAGTTCCTTCTAGTTCTATTACCTTTGCTTCCTTCTTGTCATATAATTCTTTCCACTCGTCAGCATATTGGCTGGTGACATTGTTTTCTGCCTTGACAGCCGCGGCCGTTTCTTGCCGTTTCTTGGAATTGTAAAATAACAATATACCCAGCAACGGGATGATTATTATATTTACGATCTTGCTGATCAGGTCCACTATCTCTTTTAATTCTTCCATCGCTATCAATAGAATTTTAAATTTAAGTTATACCTTTGTCTCGGGGTTACAAGGTAGCCTCTTGCATAAGCGGGGTCTGTTCCGAGACGGAACGCCCCTTTTTTATTTCATGCAACCCCGGATTGCGTCCGTTAGCTTGTTCGTGAAAAAATCGCTGTCAAGCAACCGTTCAAGCAATTTCCCCTCGTTCTCATCTAGCTCTACCTCGCCATCTGACTTGTAAATCTTTTCCGCCAGCAACTTGTAACCGATACCGTTCGCCCCGGAGTAAATTAATTCCCCAACTGCTTCTCTTGTATCCATCTCTTTCACCTCGCCGGAAAGGCTCGTGAGTTTCAGTTTCTTGAAATTGATTTTGATTGTTTTTTCCATGTTTCGTATTTTGAATTATTTGTTTAAATATTAATATGCCCTACCTGCTATGTTAGCAACAAAATTTCCCCCTCCAGACCACAAAATAATGTCCACTGCGTCACCTTTTTCTAGTGATAAATACGTGATTGCTACTCCGTTTTCGTTGTAAAGCGTGCATCCGACACTTGGGTATAGTCTTGCAGAAGCGTTATAAGTAAAAATCGATATTTTAATCATGAAAGGTTGTGGCTCCGATGAATTTAAAAATAAAACTTTCCTGATATGAGCTAAAGTTGGTAAATACACGTTAGTCAAAGAAGATAAATTGAGCATCACAATTTTACCACGATCTATACGAATCGGACCGGAATTTGATAGTTCATAATACCTGTAATCAATTATAGCGTCACGAGAAACTATCAAACCATTATCAGCATAAATGGCATAATTGCGCCCGGCATCCGTGTACGTGTTAGGATGTCCAGTAGAATCTAATTTTAGAGCCACGTTGCATTGTGGTGCAGAACTAGCCCACACGGTACTAACTTCAAAACGAGCGGCTACGACCCCAAATCCAGTAGAAGAAGGAATGGTATTCACGCCTATCGTGGCTAAAACATCATCATCTTTAAATTTAATAAAACTATCATATAGAGACATGCCTTTCGTTGGATTATTGATCGAGCTAATAGTTCCTATTCTCCCGTTAGCTAAAGAGAATCCACCGATCTCGCTAGATTTTCCCAGTTTTAGTATAGGATCACCTTCAACCATGCCTTCCAGCCCCCAATCATCAGCACTATTGTAAAACATACTGATGTAATTATTAGCATCCTTGTAAGCCTTGAAAGACCTTTCCTCGTCCTTTGAAGTGATCTTGACACCCGGTCCAACCCCGAAATCGCTACCCCCGTAAATCTGCCCGTCTTCGAACTCGAACCCACCGACAGAAATCATTTTAGCGGTGATAGAGTCAGTAGTGAGAATTCTAGTTGTCAGCTTGTCAACCAGAGCGGTATCCGCCACCAGCGTCTCCACGTCAATCAACTTGGTGTTAATGTACGCCCCCTTGATTATCGTTTCACCTTTCGAGGCGTTCTCTACCATCTTGTCAAAATTACTATACCCAAGTTGCTGGGCGAGGTCATCCTTGGCGTTGTACTCGATGTCCCCGTACCCGTCGGCGGTCAGGTCGAAAACAGTGGCGTAGTCCACGAACCATTCCAAAGGGTCGCTATCCGGTTTTACCGGGCCGGAAAGGTAAAGGTGATTAATCGTGCTAAAAGTACCCGTGCTACCGCACGTTTCCTTGAAGATGTAAGTCTCGTATTTACCGGTACCAGCCATCGATGTTAAAAGCTCCTGCTTGAAACCTATCCCGTGAGCGTTGTGACCGTTTTTAAGCGTGTACCCGACGGGTATCTTGGCACTCACTTTAACGATGAACACGGCGTTAGCCCGGGATTTATTGCCAAACATAAAGCCTCCAAGATGATTGGTAGTCGTTCCCCCGTACGCTTTAACGTACAGGCACCAGTCCGAACCGTTGTGGGGTGATCCTGCCGCTTCTTCTTTCACGTGTGCTGCCATGTCTGCCGTGAAAGAGTTTGAAGAGGTGTTTCCAGTGGATTTCGAAATCCTGTTGAGTACAACCGACCCATTACCGTTATCACCGTTATTTTGCGCCCCGTATCCTACGACCCCGTTTAATCCCTTCTTGAACTCCGGGTCCTTATACAACATCTTCCCCCCGTCCATGCCTATCGACCCGGTCGCCTTGTCGGCTTGCGCTTTCGCCGCTGCCGCTATCGAGTTAAGGATGGTTTGGCGGGCGGTGTAGTAGGCCGCTATGTTGTCGTACTCGGATTGTATCACTTGAATGTTTTCCGGTGACGTTGCGGTGTACTTGTTTAAAGCGGATATGGCAGAATTATACGCCGTCGAGTAGGACGTTGATGAAATATTGTACCTGTTAGCGTTCGTCACAATATCGTTGTACTCCGCTTGTATATCGCTTTTCTGCTGCCTCAATGCCGTTTTCTCTTGCGGGGAGATGTAGTTATCGCTCGCCCACGTTGTTAGCTTTGAATTTGCTGCATTAGCATCAGCCTGCGCTTGATTCGCCGTTGATTGAGCGGCATTGGCGGCTGATTGGGCAGTATTGGCCGATGTTTGAGCATCATCCGCAACTTTCTTTATCGTGTCCTGTATCGCCTTGTCCGCTTCCCCGACCCTCGTTTGATAAGCGGATAAAGCGTTATTGTAAGCTGTGAATTTATCGTCCACGTCTGCTTTCTCCGTTGCCGTTGCCTTCCCGTCTGCGATAGCCGTGTTGATCGAGTCGATCAACTTATCGTGAGCGGTGTTGTATGCCGTCTTGGCGCTTGCGAGGTTCGTTTTAGCCGTCCCGGTTAGATAGGCGTTAGCGTACAACTTGGTATAGTAAGCGTCAATATCCGCCTTCTCTGCGTTTAACACGTTTATGTTTGAAGCTATCGCTTTCGCCTCTGCCTCGCTGATAATACCGTCCTTGAACGTGGTGTTAATCGTGGTATCCAGATTAGTAACGGCATCGCTCACGTCATCAATCTCTTTTTGCACGTCCCCCGGTGATGGAGAGTAAGAAGAAGGAGGGGTGAAGCCCTCGACGAGCATGATTTCGGTATATTTAACCGAGTTACCTCTTGTGGCTCCGGATTCCCCGGCGTATAATAATAGCCTAGCCTCACTTTCAGTAAAATTATTTGGAGTTATAAGTATACCACCAGAAACACTAGCCAATTTCGCATATAACACGCTAATTGTTTTGTTATAGACATTTGCCGAATATAAGTTTGGAGTTCCAGCTAAATTTTCAGCATTGAATGAAACATGGTAAACAGTATTTGGTTTTAGTTTAGGAATGGTTAAAGTCTTGTAATTATAATTTGCAGTCTCGGCATCATCTGTTCTTGCCGGAATAACAACCTCTTTTCCCCCGTCCACCAGGTTCACGTTACTCTGCCCGGTTAGGTCTTCAGTCGCAACAGGAGGTTCGGCCAAGACCTTGTTACCCTCGTAGAGGGCGAGGGAGTAGATAAAGTTAGAGTATGTTTGTCCACCGTTCGCCACGTTCCAGTATACTCGTGCGATTGTCTTCCCTTGTTTAGAAATATAGTCATAACGCTTGTAAACGGAATCTTTCGTTAGCCACGCTGATTCCATCGTGCCATCCGTGTATTCAACATTTAAATAAGGTCTCCATGCTGAACCACCACTTGGATTCCCCTTGCAATTTACAGAGATAACGTATTGCGTACCATTCTTAAAATTGCTATACAATGTTGTATTATCCTTCGGGGCTACAGAAATATATATACCATCAGAATCTTGTCCCCATATTGCAGAACCATTAGTCGTGTTGTTCATGTCCAAAAGCATCTTCCTGCTCACTAGGTTCACGGATCCGATTTTTAAAGCGTCTAGCCTAGCCTGCGCCTCGTTGATAGCGTTCTGCTCCGCTTCCGTCACGATACCGTCAGCGTATGCATTTGCCTTGGTCTCTGCTAGTTCTGCCTCGGCCTTGGCGATGACTTGGGCTTTAGCATCATTGTCAGCCTGTGACGGGATCCAACTATTTGGTCCCTTGTTACCTTCCACCAGAACGGCCCAGTGAACTTTACTGCCGTAGGTGCCGTTGGGGAATTGGTAGAACGACATGGCTTTGGGGTCATTGGGACAAGAGAATTTAAACGTGTGACTAGTTATTACTTTATCACCATTTTTATTAAAATCACCACCAGCAACATAATTTCCATGATCTTGATATGCCCTGATATTCGTGTTATTTTCTCCTAGAGTATAACATAGTACTATCGTGTACGTCTTCCCTACTTCCGGTGTTGTATCGTAATAATAATTGCCTAATGCATACCCCTGATTATTCAACTCCACGTTACTCCCCTTCAACAGGTTGACCATGCCGATCTGGAGGTTGCCGATAGACTCGTCATTAATCTTTTGCGAAATCAAGCTAGAAAACGCCGTAACCTCTGAGTAGTAATTAGCGAAGTTCTGGTTGTAAGTTGTTTGCTGGGCAACGGTTAGAGATGTATCTATATTTTGATCTACTTTAACAATATCTGTCAAGAAGGTTTTTAACGTGTTATACGTGTTCTGTAAAGCGGTAATAGATACTCCATACTTCGTGGCTTGCGCTTGGTAATTATTAACGGATTCCTCGATTTGCTTTAAATCATTGCGGAGGGTTGCTTTTTCCTCCTTGGTAATGATATTATCATCTGCCATATCTTTCATCCGTTGCAAGGCCTCGTTAGCCTTGGTATCATCGGTGTACTTGCTCGCCTTCTCCCAGTCTGATGACACGAAACTGCCGCTTAACCTGTCTTGCACGCAACGCATGTAATCGCCAGTAGCCCCTTGTGACCAAGTATCACCTGCCTCGTAAGGGGGATAAGGGGTAACGATAAAGTTTCTAGTCTTTCGTTTTGCGGTTTCTTCGGCCCTTGCAGATTGGGCTAGAGCCGCCGTTAAGGCCGTGTCAGAGATTAAAACCCATTGCCAAACTCCGTTTACTTTAGACCACTTCCAACTGTTCCCTAGATACTCGCTTGAACCGGAATCCTTGGTGAAAGTGTCGTCTATATGTTTTTGTTTTTCCGCCTCGGTAGTCCACTGGTTCGCCGGGTAATTTGCCTCTGCCGTTGGATTCTCGTTATTCGGTAAGGGGATGTAATTACCGGGCCATCTCTCTACCAACCCGTCTGCCTGATCGTGTAACCCGTCAAGCTCGGTTCTCAGGGTGTTATCAATATAGTTCTGTATCTCTTGCGCTTTCCTGTCGGCCTCGTTAGCGGAAGATTGAGCGTCTTGAATATCTTGACTCACACCCTCGAACTCCGAGAAGTTATCAAGACCTGAAGAGTTCGATGTTATATGAACTTCACCACGGATAACGGCCCCTTTCTTTCCCCCGTGTTTCCCTAGCCATGATCCCTCCTTGTTGGAAAGGTCGAAGCTGTTTATACCGTAATACGTGAATATACCCACCTCCCCGTTAACGGCAGATAGCAACACGGCATCCTGTCGATCCGGGTTCGTCCTGTTACCGAGCTGAACTATCTCGTCCCCCTCGGCAGGCACGCCTTCACCGTCCTTGTCGACCCGGGAGATGTCGATGTAATCGTCACCCCTTGATAGAACGAGAGACCACAGGTTCTTTATGTTGTTACCCGTGAAGTTCTGTATCCTCGCCTGATCGTTCACCTCGAACTCGTTGAAGTCCTCAGGCCTGCAATAAACACGATAGTAAGTGTCGAACGTCTCGACACGGTCAATCTTGAACCCAGTTGCCGGGCTTAACACCATTATGCCGCCTTGGAACCTCATGCGCTGGATCATCATTTCCAGCACGTACATGATCTTTCGGACAAGCAATTTATCCGTCTGCAACTCGTCATCGTTCACCATCCCGACACCGGCACCGAGGGGACCGGCGGCGAAGTTCCAGCTCTTGAAAGAACGTAACAACACGTCACGAAACTCGGCGTTACCGAGGGCATCTATTATCCATCCCTTTAACTTGCTCTCGAAGTCTGTGGAGGTAACGCTATTGAACTTTACGGGGTCGTAAGTGTGGAGTTTTTGATCGAACCACTTTACCCGCCATGCCTCGACCCACGTGGCGAACAAACTTTTGGCTTGCTCGATAGTTATCCCGGTATTACTGGCGAGGCTAGTGATAGAATTTTGTATTTTTTCAATCGTGGAAACAACCTTGTCGTTGAAAAGGGTTATCTCGTATTCCGGGACAGGTCCCCCTTCCTTTATTACTAGAGACTGTATTATCACCGAAACGTCTATACCGAGATCCGTGTCCTTGAAATCAAGGATATTCCCCTCTTTCAATGAACTGGCGATCTCCGGGTGACGTGCCATGAAAACCTTGTCAATTTTAGGCAAGTACGTGTACTTGCTCTTGTCGTTGTTAGAAAGGTAATCTTTAGCGGCGGCCAATAACCTTTGCTCGGCTGCCTTGATGTAAATATCATCCATGGCGATACCGATGAAAACGAACTGGTCTCCGGCAGACACCTGGTACGGGTTATTCGGAAACGCCTTGTTTATGGAACTATCCATCTCCCTGTTACAGGTTAGAATGTAATTGTTTCCTTTCTCCTCGCACCCGGTAATCTCGAACTCCCGTCCACCACACATCCCCGTTTTCATGGAGATAAAGGGGGTCTCTGTAGTGAGATGTTTCTTGTCCACGGGGTTAAAACCTATATCCTTCAACGTTATCGTGAACGTCTTCTTGTCTAGCTCTTCTTTATCTTCCGGTACAATCCCGTCATCCGTCATCTGCTCCGCCGACACGATTTCATCTATCCGACCGGTAGCGTTCACGTTTATCCCTGCCGCCTTCAACTCTTCCGCCGTCATCCCCTCTATCGACGGGTATATCTCTGGCAAGCCTCCCGATCCATCAAAATACACGGATTTCTCCCTGATCCCTATTCTAGTGATATTAGGTGAATCCACGTAAGCGTCACCACCGTTCTCGGCGAAACCCGGTAACATCAAAGTGTTCACGTACATGCTCTCGGGGATCAACGGGGTCCCGTTACTATCCTTCAAGTTATTGTAGTAACGGTAAGGTATGTTACGAGTACTACCGTAAGCCCGAAGACGGGTAACTATCAAGCTATCGTTATTGGTTGATTGCTCTATATTTATCAAGCCATTCCCCTTGCCGTACCCGAAGACGGTCCCGACAGATATTCCAGCCGTGCCGATCCTGATTGTCCTTTCGGATATGACGAAATTGGCATCAAAATCGGAGTTTACCAGCGACAAGGCCTCCCAGCAATTAATGTTATCCACCGACAAGCTCTTGTCTTTAACCGCTACATCTTCTTCAACGGTAACGGTCCACGCCTCGCCACCGTTGTACAACCTGTTCAAGTTAGCTTGAATCCGGTCTGCCAAGTCTTTTACCGTGGCGGCGTAAAAAGAAAACTTAGACAACGACGTGAAATGAACGTGATTATCCGCCAGCACCACGTCAAGGAAATCACATCTTGTTAACTCGTCAGCGATAGAATTCATCTTCACGTCCCGGTACTCGAAAGCGTTCCCCGTTTCCATCGAGTTACTATTCTTCACGGCAGATGGAGTGTAATTAAGCACGAACCTCTCGCCCCTGTATTCAAGATAATCACCTACCTCGAAAGAAACAGGGAAGGGGCTGTTAAAATTGAAAGAAACGTAACTCTCTCCCATGAAAGTACCGTTGTAACTAAGCCCCTCGACAACACATCTCTTTATCGTTCCCGTTTTATCGTACACGCTCCACATACTCACTTCGTTAAAGTTATATCGGTTACAGGATCATTCACCTTGAACGTAACCTTGAACAAAACAATATCTCCCTCGCTCTCGCTTCTCGTGTATTCACCTTCTGGAGACACGCTCACGAATCTCACGTTTTGACGCCCGATACCAGCGAAAGCGTCAAATACCTTCAAACTACCACCACTACCATCCCTTCCGGTCAAGTAATCGAGAAAATCATTTATCTTTTTATTTGCTGACTTGAACACGCCCTTGTAAGCGAAATCAACACTTATCTCGTATGATTTTAACCTTATAATATCAGGAATAAACTCGTCATCACCATCATTGTCAGCCCATTCGGTCTTTGCCAGCTCTTTTGCATCCCCGTGTATCTTGAAAGGGAAATCCTTGCACCATATTCCAAAATCGGAAACGCTTTCCTTCACGAGCGAATCTTCTTTTTCCTTTTGAAAATATATCCCCTTGTACGCCATATTGTTAAAATAAAAAAAAGCCCGTCACCCAAGATTAATCCTCCCGGGGACGGGCTTCGTTGAGCCTCTATGCAATTATTTATGGTAGTACAAAAATACAAATAAATACTATTCCACAATGTAATAATAGTATTTATTTAAAGTATTACTTTAATATATTTCTATTTAGCTTATAATCTAATTATCAATTCTTACATATTCACCTTAACCCCGCTACCCGGTGTTGTTGCCCTCCTGAACAAATCCCTGAACTCCGTCAACACCTGCACGTTATTCGCAGTATTCAATTGTATCTGCGTTAATTGCGTCAACTGCGCCTCCGCTATCAAATTCATGGAGGGGTACGTTTCATTCATAAGCTTCTCCATGTGCATCTTGATAACGCTCACGTCCGCACGAGTAGCGTTAAAATAAGATGCTATCAAGTTGCCAGTATCCTCTGTCAGCGACTGCACGCTTTTACCAAGAGACGGGGTATTCGTGTCTTTCCCGAACACGTCAAAACCGTGATTGCCCATGATATTTTTGTACATTTCCAGGAATTTCTCCCCTTGCTCTGTCGCTTTCTCTGAATCCTTGGCTAGCTCCTCGGTAGCATCGGCAATTTCACCTGACAATAACGCGTTGGCGATCGCATCAACGAAAGCATTTCCCGTTTGTCCTCCTCCTAACTCCCCGTAGCTTTCATACGCTTTTTTTATCTTCTCTTGATACGTGCTAAACATCCCTTGCATGAAAGTATTTTTCAAAATTTGCTCTCCAACGTCTTCAAGTACTTCAACCACGCTATCCCGGAATGATTTTGCAGCATCTGTCCCGTTTCTAAAAGCATCCACGATACTATTACTCAAACTATCCGCAAGACTACCGAATGTTTCAGATATGTACTCCGATATAGCTTTCTCCGCTTCTTGTATTTGCTTTTCTAGTTCAACTAACTTTCGGAGATTGTTTTCCGTTTCACCTGCTAGATTATCGGCATTCTCCAGCAACGATTCCGCTACCGTGAGATTCAACCTTCCATCAGCGAAAAATAGCTCCGCACCATCCATGTTCTCCTTCACCCATTGCACGAGATCTTGAGTTTTAGTATGTCTCCCGCCTATTCCAAGAAAACCTTTCTTTCTTGTTTTGGTGATATAACGGAGATTATCTTTTAGTGCAACGTACTCGCTGTCCTCTCTTGATACCGAGTTCAACACGGAATTCGTGACAACCCCTCCCCACCATCTCCACTTACTCTTCGGGTCTTTCCAAGCTTTTTGTTGCTCGTTCAGCTTGTTATTGTAATTCTCCGTGGCATCATCAAGAGCTTGAATGGCATTCAGGGCGTTCGCGATTTGCTTGGTTCCCCACACGTCTTCCTGCAACAGTTTCGTTTCAACAAGTTTCTGGTTATACGCGTCCTGCGTATCCACGATGGTTTGCAACCAACGCTGATACCTCTCCCGATCCTCGCCTCCACTCAACCATCCCTTGATCTTGTCCACGACCTGCATGGCAGCGGAAATCACCCTTAATATAACTGACGCTGTTTCTATCGCGGCCATCGCTTGCGCTCCAGCAGTAGCGGCAACTTTCATCGCCTCTATGCTATTCATCACTCCCTGTATCGATTCCGTGGCGAACCTCCCTATATCCCCGATCAACGACATCACTTCTCCTGCCGTTCCCCCGATGCTCCCGCCAAGGTCTTTCAAGGAACTGGAAAAATTATCAACAACTCCCGCTACCGACGCCATCGCTTTTTTCATCTTGGTCGTCTTGTCAAGATAGTTATCCGTGGCCTCGTTTAATTCCTTCATGGCGTCAGCCTCGCTTATCACCTTGTTCTCCCCAGACTGAACGAATTTCACCGTGTTTCGTGCTTGATGTAACCTCGTGGTAGCGACATTCACTTCATCAATACTATTCTTCAATGCCTTGAATGGGTCACGTTCCCTCAACTCCTCCGCTACACTCTCGATAATACGGACATACTCCTTCATTACTGCCGGGTCAAAAGTGTTTGCCGCTTCCGATTGAAATTTTTCAAGTTGTTCCAGCAAAAATTGCAAAGTACCGGATGAAGTTTTGCTCAAATCTCCAAAAGCCCTCAAGTACTCCGGCGAGTTCTTGAACTGGTCGAATTTCGTTTTTAGAATATCAGTTCTTTCCTCTCTTTGTCTTTTCGCTATCGCTCTATCCGTCGCCTCGTCCCCGAACTTGGCTCTTTGTTCCTCTAGCTTTCGTATATCGTCGTTCGCTTTTCTCTTTATCTCTACAATCTTTTCCTCGTAATCACGATATTTATTGATCAACTTGGCGGCATCCATCATGTCCTCTTCCGACAATTTAGAGGTTGCCTCCTTGATTTTCTTCACGATAGGAGAGAGGTTGCCATATTCCCCTAGTTGCCTATCACTCATCCCGAGCAATTCTTCAATAGTCACCTTTTTCCCACTTGCCTTGATCTCATTTCTCAACTTCTCCCTCAATTCCTCTACCTCGCTCTTGAAAGAAACATTACCCCCGAAAGCCGACATCATCGCTCCCTCTCTGTTACCCGTCAAGTCATATAACTTCCGGTACAACTCCCATCTTCTAGCCACTAGCTCCACTTCCTCTTTCATCAACTGCACGGCATCTTTCAAGTCATTTTTCTCTTGTTTGTTTATCTCTTTTAATCCAGACTTCGAGTATGCGGTCAAATCAACACCGAAAGATTTACCGAAAAGATTGTATTGCTTCTTTTGAAACTTCAAGATGGCAAGATTCTCTTGCTGGTCACCCAATAACGATTGTGGAAGTTTTTCAATTTTTTCTATCTCTTTCTTTATATTCTCGTACTCTTCGCCAACACGTTCCAAGTATTTTATAACGTTCGCTTTCTCCTCGTCTTTCGGGGCAAGGAAATTAGTCGTGATCTTTCTACCGCCAACACTCATTTCCTCTCTGGACAACCGTTCTGCCGTCTTCACCCACTCGTCCGACTCTTTGCTCAATTCCACTATCCGGGCATTAATGTTTGCTATGTACTTCTTCGTGTATTCATCGTCAGCATTCGATAACACCTTCAACTGCTCCGTTAGCATATCCACTTGATGCGTTCTCGCTTTATCCGGGTCGCTCGGCATCGTTTTATTGTAACGCTCCTCGATCTCACGCAACTTGTCCTCATACAATCCTAAGCCCTCGTATCTTTTATCTATGCTCCGTGCAAAATCCTCTTCGGCTTGTTTTTGTTCTTTCAACAAATCATTATAATCACCTATCTCTTTGTAAAATGGTTTACGTCCAAGGGATGGATTATACATTTTCTCCGTTGAAAAGTCATATCGCTCAACAGTTTCTCTTAGAAGTTTTTGTAATTCATAATCATCCATTTCTGGTTTTATCCGGAATGTCAAATCTTGAATAAACTTTTTTGCCATAGATTTATCCGCATCAAAAACACTCATGGCTCTTTCAGCAAGATAATCTGCTTTTTCCTTAATGTCTTTAGCGTACTCTTCCTCGATTTTCTGCAACCCCTGCTCGTAAGCCTGTGCCTGCATCCTCCGCTTTATCGCCTCCGTCACCCGGTCAATCGACGCGGCTATCTGATCGTTGCTGTCCGCCTCCTTCCACAAGTTAGGCAAATACTCCCCGTACCGGGTATTAATCTGGTTTATTATATCCAAACGCTCCTTGGATCCAACATTCGTTTTTTCCAGTTGGTCGGATAGATTCTTGTACCCGGCTACAGCTACCGTAACCGAAGAATCCGCCTTATCGCCAATATCGTCCAGTTCCCTTCTCAATCTCGTGGCCTCCCGGTAAGAACTATACAGGTACCCGGACAAACTAATTACGGCCCCAATAACTAAACCGATCCATCCGCCTTTACCAACAGAAGAAAGTACTCCTTTCAATTTATTTATCCTACCTATGGTCACGGCTGTAGCGGCGTTCATGTTAGTAGCTGCCGCCGTTTCCGCTACCATGGCGGCGGCGGCTCTTTGCGTGGCTATTGCCAAACCTTGCTTCCTGATAATTTGAACAGCATCAATCGTGTTAGCTATAGCCACCGCCGCCTTGTATGTACCGTAAGTAACAACCAACGAACCGATAACCGATGACACACCTCGCCAGTTATTCATCAAACTGGTCAACATCTCAATACTTGCCTTCAACGGCCCGTTATTCCCCTCGGCTATCTCAGAAAGCATGATGCCGTAGCTATCCCGCAAGTTCGCCCATTTACCCGCCAAACTTTCAGCCAACTCCTCCTGCATATTATAAAACTTACCGCCCTCGTTCGTCAAGTCCCACAGCACCTCTTTCACCATCTCGAAGCTAACCATCCTCTTCGAGATCCGGTCAAACACCTCACCGGCAGAAACCACGTTTCCCTCCAGTTGGGTGAACTTCTTCGCCAGTTCATCAATCAAAGGGATCCCTGCCTCCGTGAACTGTCTCACCTCTTGTCCTCTCAAGAAAGCGGCGCTCCTCACTTGACCGTAAGCCAAAATAATACGCCCCATGTCAACACCAAGCCCCGCGGAAATATCCGCTAACCGCTTCGTGGTGTCATACAACTCCTCGTAAGGAATAGCGAAAGCAGAAAGCTGCTTGGCATAACTCGCCAAATCCTTGAACTCGAAAGGAGATTTTACCGCCAAAGTCTTGATTTGGCTAAAAATAGTTTCAGCCTTGGAAACATCCCCGAGAATCGAACGTAACGCGATCTTCTGTTTCTCGAACTCCCCGCCAATCTGTATAATACTACCAAGAAAACGTTCCGCCGCGTAAATGGATAAATATCCGGATATTTGATTTTTAACCTCGCTAGCGATTCTGCTTTGGCCCGATAGCTTGTTATTAGCCTCCCCGGTAAACTTGGCAAGATTCTTCTGCTCTTGAGCCGCTAACCTCGTGCTATCAGCTAGTCGTCTGGCGTCATTTCTTCTTTGAATATTATTCAACTTGTCTTGCTCTTGGGCTAACAAACGAATAGTATTCAGTTGATACGTCAACCCACCACCCGTTGCTGAATTCACGGCTCCCACGTCAGACTTGTTCAACGAGTTTATTGACGTCCTCAATCTCTCTATCTTCCTCAACGCCTCGTCGTATCCCTGCCCACCACCAGAAAACTTGCTATTCATCCTAATCTTGTTTTCAAGCGTGTCTATACGGTACAAGGCGTTTTGGATCTTACCCAACATATTTAACCTCTTCTTATCCCCATTCACGATGTCATCCACGTCTATACTCGGGCGTACCTTTATTTCTAGCTCTTTCTTGAGTTTCTCTTCTATTCTTTTTTTTACCTTATCGTAATCCTTGTCCGTTTCGTCCTTCAACCCCAACGAAAACCACAACTTACCCAAATCTCCCATAATCCTATTCTTTGTTTAATTTTCCAGTCCTCAAAAAATCATTCAAGTTGAACTTCGTGCCTTGTCCTTTCTCCTTTTTCTCTTTCCACCTTCTCGTCAACTCTTCCATCTCCTTTCTCGTGTGCATCTTGTCCTTCGGGTCGGCTTTATTGCCGTAAACAACAAGGGGCACATCGCAAGACAATAACTCGATCTGCGCTATCGTGTAAACTTGCGTGTACCCCCATCGTGGAATATTCACTAATCCAAAAAACAACTTTAAAGGTTCCAGTAGCCAGGGATGTTTCTCGCCTATGTAGTGGGACGCCCCCCACGATGTTCTTGAAGGAAACGTTCTACTTCCTTCTTCGTCATCGTCATTATCGTGTCCCGCATCCCGATCACTAACATGGTACTTGTCAAGAATTCTTCTTGCGGAACTTTTTTTTTACCTTCCAGTATCAGGGGCAACAAGTGAGCGTCGCCGTATTGTCTAACGTAATAGAACCATCTCCATAAAATCCAGTACAAGAACACGATTTTCCAGTAATCATTTAGCACGATAGCCGCTGCCGCTTTACAACTGATTTTATCATCATCGCCCTCTCTAGTGGAGTGGAGGATGGATGTAATCTTTCTCGTCGTGGCGTGTTTCAACCACTTTATCCTGTATTTTTTCCTCGTTCCCGGGATACAGACAACACTAGCATCATTGTTTATAACGCTATTCAATTCCTTCTCGTCATCAACACCGGGTTGATCAATATATTTAGTATCTGCCATTTTTTACATCTAAAAAAAGGGTGGGAAACATTCAATCTCACCACCCCTTATCGTTAAACTCCAGCTTGAGTGACCTCTACCGTGGCCGCTTTATCGTCAGCCAGTATCGTCACTAGAGCCGTTCTCTTCGATCCCGAATTTGCAGTAACCTTGACCGTCACTATCTTCTCGCTCACCTCCACTGTCGCCCAGCTTTCTGATGATTGAGCCGTCACGACACCTGTTGCCGTGGCCGAGATAGCCTTCCCGGTAGTGTCCGCCGATTTAGCGAACGACAGGGAAGTCGGGTTCACGGTCAGGAGGCTTTTTTTGTCAAGAAAGCGATCTGGTCATCATCCTGCCCCGCGGCACTAACATCCGTGGCTTCCACGCTACCCGTCAAAAGGAAAGAGAATGGCGTGGTAGAAGCGTTATCGTAATTCGGCGTGGCGTAAACGGCCATGTTTTTTATCAACAAAGCGTGTTGACCGTCTTCTGACACCAAAACGATACCCATGTTTAATTTCACGCTATTCAACGTGGCAGAAAATCCCTCGTAAGCTACACCGTTTATCGTGGAAGTAGCCACCGGGTTCGCTTCCCCCATAAAATAAGACACTAGCTCTTCCGACACGCTTGGAACGGTAGCGGAAAAAGTAAAATCACCCGGGGTAGCACTCACCGCCCAATCTGACTGCAACCCGTGAATCTTCACGTGATTTAATGTCGGTGCGTCTTGCGTCATCGATAAAGAATCTACCGTTACCGGGAGATCGTAATCAGGTTCCACGGTAGTGAAATTAGTGATTCCACCCTTCTTCACGTAAATAGACGCCAGTCCCATGAAAACCTCTTTTAAAGCTTGTTTTGTTAACATTGCCATAATATTATTTTTTAATCGTTTCTAAATTGTTTGTACCGTGGCTTGTATAGCCACCACGTGAAAACCGTAACCGTCAGCACCTTCCATTACAACTGTTGGATTTGAAACACAAATCCCGTCACGAGTGATAGGGAAGGATGACACTATTTCGTCCACCATGTGATCAAGGAGGGAAACATTTTCCACCCCTGCCTTGTCCCGGACGAAAACCTCTATTCTACAAGTCGTCCTTGTCAACCCGTAATGGGCCACCGTTCCGTAAGTCATATTCAATACACTCACGGGTAAACTTACCACGACAAACTCGTTCATGCTCTCCGGCACACTCTTCGGTCTACTAGTCGGGAATACCTTTATCCCCAGCCCGCTCACGGCATTATCCAGCATCTTCAACGTGTCTCCTACTCGAAATAACTTTCCCATGATCAACTGAAATCAAAGTTTAAACTTGAAGGAAACACGTTCCCCGTGATCAACCCGTCCCTCGTCACCTGGCAGAACTGAAACGTATCCGTCATCACGTTCAAACGCCTTACATTTTCTATGTACTCCGCGTATTCAGTTCCCACGACGAACACGACATCAAAACCTCTCTTTACCGATGGAGTGAAATTCTTCAAGAACTTCACCGATTCATCGTTACCGTAATAATGTCTTTCCCCGGTAGGAGCCCTGAATCCCTTGTATTTCTCCCCCTTGACCAGCGTCCTTCTCTCGATGTACTCCCGGGCGTAAGGCGTGTCAACAATCTTCAACTTTCCGTCATGAAATATACCGAAAGAGATACTTCCCCTCGTGTTCCCTGTCACGTTGTGATATTTCCCGTCATGCCGTATCCTGTCGGCAACTTTCTCGGCGATCATATCCACGATCCCCGACGCGTTGCCATACACCTCGGCGGCTAACTTACGTTTCGCCTCGTTAAACACCTTATCGTTAATTCCTGACATACCTCCAAGTTATATCCGTTCCAAAATTATTCGGCTCGCGGTCCACCACCTCACCTTCCTCCGTGGAGGCCCCAACCTCAACTATCACCTTGTCCCCCGTGAACGGGATGACATCCCACTCCCTCGTGTTCAACGGCATGGCTAGAATCCTGACACTGGCGATAACATCCCCCGTGCCTTTCGTCACGTACCGGGTATAACTCCTGCACTTCCCCTCGTACAACACCGTTTTACCCGGTTCTTTGTCATCGTAAGGGTTCGCTTCCGTTTCCCTGTAAATCTTGCACGTGTGCGGGAATCTCTCGTTATTCATAACATCTCCTCCTTTTCCCCATGCCACACGACACGATATTGATAACACGTTGGCCAAACTTCTCTTCTCCCCATTTCACCCTCAAATCGTTCGCCCTTCTCATCATCTCTTTTTTGTCTGACACGTGCAACTCGGTTTGTCCTTCCTTGTGCTTCCACTTCCCGTCAGCATCTTCCACCGAACCTCGCACGCTAGGAATTGTTATTGCGATACGTAGCAACTCCGCTTCTGCCAAGTCTAAATCTCGCTGCGACAGGAAATCGACAGAAGCTCCTGGATCAATACCCCTCCTCAATAGAACATTTTCAAGCATGTATTCCGTCACGGAAAAACCCACGCATCCACGCAAGTAGTTCTCTATCGTGTGAAGTCCGGTTTCGTTTGCCATGGTTACCCGGGTTTAAGCGGTTACAGTATAAACGCACATGTATTGCGGCATTGACGGAACACAAAGTACCGCCATCTCGCTCTCCACGTACATGGTCTTTGTCTTGGATTCGAAACGTTGAGTTAACAACGTTCTACCTCCATCAAACCACGCTATTCGTTGAGTCGGATCGTCGGCGAAAACCATCGGTTTGACAGCCTTGATCGTGCCGATTTGCCCGTCCGGCACGAACGCCACGTTTAACGGGGCGAAATTGTCAATAGTCTCGACCTTCAAAGATTTCGTCTCGGGATCAAACTTGTCAACAGCGGACACGCTATCACGGGTCACGATCGGTGCTCCAACGATTCTTTCGATGTAAGATTTCAAGGCGTCATCCGTCAAGTTCTTTGCCGCCACGATAGCGCTAGAGTCGGTAACGTTAGGGTTAATTGCCAGGCCGATACGTTTCAACACGTTGCTGTGCATCAACATGTCATCGAACAAATCCTCTGACATCTCGAAATGACCTTTCGGGAATCCTGCTTTTTTCATCGCTTTTCTCTTGTTTTTCAAGAATTGAAGCGGGTCAGAAGCACTTCCCTCGTTGGCCTCCGTGTGAGTGTTCGTCGTCCACCACCTGGAAGTGCCGCTCAATGTTTCCTTGTTAGCGGCGGGGATTCCGAAATCAAACGTGATCCCTTTCAGACCTCTCGGGTTGTTATCGAGGTCTATCTTGAATTGACCCGTTGAAACGATTCTCATTCGCTGGTGGGTTCTAGCGTTCACGTTACCACCTAGCAAGTGATCCACGCTATCAAACGTAATGTCTAGCAAAGCTTTTCTCGTGTCGTTATTGAGAGCGGCTTGACCGTACATCTGGGTCATTAACATTTTTTCCCGCAACATCTTAGCGTTCATCGGGAAACGGTGTTTCTGCGTGGGGATTTTATCCTGCCCGATCTTAAAACCACCCAGTGACTTGTCAAGCCCCTCTGATTCGGCGTCAACGTAAGTCGGCAACGTCATAATCCCTAGAGAGGTTATCAACTGCTCGTAGGTGTAATCAATCTGAATCTCGTTATCCCAGGCGAAACCGTCAGTTTGTTCTTGATTATACTTTTCCTTGAACCTGTCAACGAACTGCTGGAAAGACATATTCCCCAAACCGAACGTCATCAAGTCATAATAATTAGATACCATGTTTCTCATCGTACACCTCCTTTTTAAGCTTCCTTGAATTGCTTGATTTCTGTTAGGTTATCCCAAACCATTTTAGGAACTTGTCGTTCCAAACGACTTGAATAGATTAGCCCCTTGTAAACGACACGAGCCGTAGCGGCACCGTTAGTTGACTTGGACGCCTCGTCAACCATGATGTCGTCCTCTAGCAAACCGTTCACTTTAGCCATGTCGTCATAATCACTGTCACCGGCAGCGAGAGCCGTCCAGTTCGTGTCTCCAGTCCATGAGCCAGCAGAAGATACCGCCGTGCTACACTTGTAAGCAACGCCGTTATACATCACCTTGTCGTTTACCTTGTAAGTTTTAGCGGTGCTAAAATCGTCAAGACCTTTCAAAACCTTGGTCTCCCCAGTCACGCTATCGAAAATAGCCATACTGCCAGATGGGATCACGGTGTTTAAAGGGAACGACCCCAAGTTGCTCACCTTGCCACCTACAGGAAACTTGTTCTCCACGTAATGCCAAATGTTCTTCCCTGTCCCGTAAGATTTCTCGGTTCTACCGAACGTGTTAAAACTTCCCATTTTTCCTTGATTAAAATTTAAAAATTATTCCTGTTTAGCGGGGAATTTACCTTCGGCGATTTTCTGAGAAAAGTAGTCGTCAAGGATGTCGTCACCCTTGGCTCCACCGCCCCCGGTAGATGAACGTGGTGGTTCCCCGTTTCCACGAGCTTCCTTGTACTCGTTGTCATATAGCGGCAAGTAAGTTTCAACAAGTTCATCAACACTCTTGTTAACGTCTATATCAACTCCTTGCATCGCTTTCTTAAGCACGTAAGCGTCATTCGCTCCCTTCGCTTTCATGCCTTCCATCACCTTTTTCACGAGATCAGCCTTAAGAGATTCGCTATCTTTCTGGTCAAGCCTTTCTTTCAACGACTGGTTCTCCTTCTTGATATCTTCAAGCATGGATTGGATCACGCCAAGACCTTCTGTTCCCTTCTGGCCTTTATCATCGATCTTGTTCTGTTCCTTGTACTTGTTGATTTCCACGCTGGCATCATGACTAATCTGACCTCCCATGATTTTCACCACAGAAGCATGACTGGCGAGAAACGTGTCATTCACCATCTCGTCGCTCGTGATAGTAGGCATCAACGCTTCCACGTAAGCGCCGATCGTCTTGTCTGAAACATTGGTACTTCCAATCTTCTCCTTTAACTTGGAAACTAGTAATTCTTTTTCCATCTAATTTTCATTAAAAACAAAAAGCCCCGACCGACGATTTTACTCGCCAATCGGGGCTTAAAGTCCTCTGTTATACTAATATGAAATATTATATCCTAAACGGTAACCTCAACGGTAGAACCGCACCTCTTGCACTTCAACCTGATCACGCTCCCGTTACTCCTCTTTACTTCCAATAGCTTATGCCCGCATTTACAGCGAATCTCCTCTAGTTTTATCCCGAGATTTCGTAAAACGTAATCACTATCATGCACGATTTCTACTTTATGTTTCATTACAAACGTTTAATGATACAAATATAAAAACTTTATTTTCAACAAACAAAGCATATTCACTTAAATTTTTACTTTAAGTTGTTTTGTGTAACACGCTAATATAAGTATATTTGCATTGTGATAAATGATTTCAGAGGTTTTCAAGGCCCGTTAGCGGAAACAAGCGTTCTGCCGGCGGGTCTTTTTTTACAAGCAAAATGGAGCAATTCAGCAACATACAATCAACGAACGGGAGTCCCGTGTATTCAAACGAATACATACAACACCTCCGTGATCTCGACCGGGATAAAAATAACCCGTTAAGAATCATCGCTCAAAAAGGTTGTCAAGAAAAATTCCTTGCTACCACGGCGGACATCACGATCTTTGGTGGGAATCGTGGCGGGTCCAAGACCTTTTCCCTCCTCATGGAAGGGCTAAAAGACATAAAAAAACAATACTTCAACGCCACGTTACTTCGAAACGAGAAAGACGACTTACTTGACATGATCAACACGTCCTACTCGTTATACACGCCGTTCGGGCAATACAACAAGTCCATAAACGATATGACGTGGTACTTCGACTATGGCGGGAAACTTAAATTCTCGTATTACTCGGATTCGTTCGAGGATTTCAAAAAACGATTTCAAGGAAAACAATTCTCCTACATCGGGATTGACGAGATCACGCATATAGCATACAACAAGTTCAAGTATTTAATCACGTGCAACCGGAACGCCTACAACATACGCAACCGCTTCTATGGCACTTGCAACCCCGACCCGGACTCGTGGGTACGTGTTTTCATAGACTGGTGGATAGGAGAAGATGGATTCCCCATAGATGAACGTGACGGCGTCATACGCTATTGTTTCATGGAAGGGGATTCCCCCACGTATATATACTGGGGCGACACACCAGAGGAAGTATACAATCAATGTAAGGAAACAATTGACAAACTGTGGAAACCCGCTTACGAGGAACTAGGGTTCAACAAAATGACCATGTTCGTCAAATCCGTCACCTTCATAAAAGGAAAACTCGAAGAAAACATCAAATTAATATCTTCCGACCCGAACTACGTCGCCAACCTCGCCCAGCAGGACGAGGAACAACGCTCCCGTGACTTGGATGGAAACTGGAATTTTAAAAACACCGGAGACGACATGATAAAACTCAGTGACATGGAGAGATTCTACGCGTCCCCGTACAACACGGGAGATGAAACTCGTCGGGCATCATGCGACATTGCTTTCACGGGGGGAGACTCGCTTGTCATGTGGCTATGGATAGGATGGCACATAGAAGATGTATTCGTTATCAGGATGGACGCCAAAACCGTAATTAGTGCCGTTAAATCCAAACTCGAAGAATGGGGGGTGAGAGAAGAAAACTTCGTTTACGACCTCAACGGGCTAGGACAAGTATTCAAGCCATCAGAGAACGGTTCAGGATTCTTCCCTAAATCAGTCCCGTTCAATAACCAACAAGCTCCCGTCGCCACATCAAGGGAACAAGAAGACAGTATAAAATACATGTACGCTAACCTGAAATCACAATGCGCTTACCTGTTAGCATCAAAAATAATCAAGGGAGAAATTTCTATTAATGAACGATTACTCGACCTTCAGTTCAACGGGGACGGGTTCGAGAAAATGCCCCTCCGGCAAATTTTAATCAAGGAACGCAAGTGCATACGACAAGAAGAGGAAACGGCTGATAAAGGCTTCAAGCTTATAAACAAGAAAACGATGAAAAAAATAGTGGGTCATTCCCCCGACTACTTCGAGGGACTGATCATGAGAATGATATTCGAGTTAAAAAAAACACGTAAAAAACCTAAAGGACTATGGTGGATATAGGAAATACCAGATATCTTCTCGTGAAAAAACCTTTCACGAGGGTAACACCGCTCTTTCACGAGACAGAGAGAACGTTCACAAGGGGGGATGATCAAGAGTATCCTTCCGACGACTTGACATTTAAAATAGTCACGCAATCTGATTTCTTGCGAGAATTTTACCCGTCAGGACATGATATAAATTCCCCTTTGTACTACCCGGATATATACAAGACTAACCCGGATACCGGCGAGACGTTCGTGGAAATCGTTGACCGGTGCAGTTTCGCTTTCCAAAAAGTGATAACAGTGAAACAACTCGTTCACCTATGCGGGAACTCCGTGCAATTCGAGGATATGACAAGAAGAAACACAAATGATACAGACGAAACGTTCTTCGATTTTGTTTCCGGGTGGGCGAAAAAAGACATGGAAGTGGCATGGTACCAGGCGGCAAAATCGGTAAAAGTAACCGGGGATACCGCGATAGTAGGTTACAAGAGAAACGGCATATTCGGGTGCAAGGTTCTATCGTTCCTTAACGGGGACACGCTCTTCCCGAAAATAGACAGCTTGACTGGCGACACCACGGTATTCGCCCGGCTATTCCACGATTACGACGAGGACGGAAACACCGTTACGGATTGGCTGGAGGTCTGGGATGACAAGTACAAGTACACGCTCAAACGGGATAAAACTGGGATCAGTAACGTGATAAACTTTTTCAAGAAACTATTCAAGCTTGAAGGATTCAGCCTCGTATCTTATTCCCCGCACGGTTTCGATTACTGCCCCGTGGCATATTACCGGGATGACGACGGTCCTTGCTGGACCTTCTCCCAGAACAGCATCGATAGTTTCGAGAAGGCTTTCTCCATGATGTCCCAGAACAACGAGGCTTACGCTTTCCCGATAATGTTCTGCAAGGGCGATGACATCGATATCAAGGGAGACGTAATGAGAGGAACTATATCGTCCGTAAACATGGGGAAGGATGAAGAGGTCGGTTTCTTGAATAGACAGGACGTATCCGAAGCGTTTTTCAAGCAACTGGACAAGCTTTACAAGATGATTTTCGAGCAATCCTTCACCGTGATACCGCCGGAGTTGAAATCCGGTGACCTCCCCGGCGTGGCCATCAAGTTACTTTACTCTCCCGCTTACGAGAAGGCCATATCTGACGCTCAAGAGTTCAAGCCGTTCATCAACAAGCTTGTCCAGGTATTCAAGGACGGTTACGGGGCAGAGATCGCCAAGTCTAGCAAGTTCAACACCTTGAACGTGTCAGCCTGGATCAAGCCTTACATACACCAGAACTGGACGGAAACGATAACTAACCTCGCGACGGCCGTTCAAAACGGTTTCATGTCAAGACAACGAGCTTCCGAGGTGGCGGACGAGTACACCACGCCAGCAGAATGGGACAGGATAATGGAGGAAAAGAAAAGGGAACAACAGGACGAGATATTGAAAACCGTCGAGCTAGAAAAAGCGAAAGCGACAACAAACGATGTAACGAGATAACCATGGACTATTCAAAATCACTTAAGACAGAATGCCGCCGTTCGGCGTTAGGATCCGTGCAAGAGAAAATCATGGCGGACCTGATGGCGATCGGGTGGCGTGACGTCAACGCCTACGTCGCCGCTTACGGTTATAACGCCCAGTACTCTGACGACTACAACAAGCAACAGATAGAGAAGATAACCTCTCGCCCCGAGTTCCAGAAATACCTCGAGAAAACCAGGAAACGTTACTCTCGAGATTCTGACGAGTCGAGTGATGACGATTTTGACCCCAACAGCGTCTCAAAGGAACAAACCCTCAAAGAACTCGCCGTGGCGAAGAAAAAAGCTGGCGTCGGGAGCAAAGAATGGCTAGAGATAAACAAGCAAATCATAGAGGTCACGCAGATGAAAAAAGACGAGGTAAAAGACGAGGACAACACCGTGCATTTCTACCTACCTCTATCATGCTATCAATGTGAATTATATGCCGCTCACCAGAAAAAAGTCAAAAAATCATGATCAAGATAACCGGCAAAAACGTCCCTTCCAAGAAAAACTCTAAGCAATGGACCGGCAAACGTGTCATATCCTCCAAACTCTCTCGTGAATACGACAAATGGATCCAACCCCTCCTCCTCGCCAACAAACCAGCCTGGATTCGTGAAACTTCCGGCAAACCATACCCCCTCCGTGTCGGTTTCTACTTCTACCGTGACAGCCGCCGCCGATGGGACTTCAACAACATATCCCAGTCCATCGCCGACAACCTCGTCACCGCCGGTTACCTCCCAGACGACGATACCACACACTTCATCCCCGTCTACCTCGGCGAGGAACTCGCTACCAAACAAAACGCCGGTTTCCACGTGACAATACTCTGAATCAAAAATTCACCTCCAGCTCTTCACCTGTTAACGCGAAATACAAGTTTTGGAGTTGATGCAAATACTGAACATCCACGATGTCATATTCTCCACGACTTGCCGTGCACCATCCATTTGAAAAATTAAACTCGATTCCTTGATTACGATTATAATAAATGATCCCTCCAAATTCTTCTTCAAAACCACACTTCAAAAGCAACTCTTTCGTGAGAGGGATAGGATTTATTTCAGGACCATCTTGCCAGCCTCGAATCGTAATTCCATTCGATACTTCTACTTTATCCCCGGAGGATACATTTGGTGGAAACCACAATAAAATTTCGTCTGGCATTACTCCCCCGACAATCATATTGCTAGTTTCACCGCTCGGATCCGTGAAACTAACATAGTTCCCGAATCTCAACTCTTTAATGTCTATCCAATCTTTAATGTATGTCATTTTTCCCTGTTTTAACTTGATTAATACACCTCGCTATATACCCGCACAAGTAAGCGAACGGCTCTTGATTCTTCGTGTCAACAATCGCTCCCACGTAATCAAACACCTCCAGTGCCGCGTGAATGGCTTCGTGAGTGATAGTTTCCACGTTCATGGCTCCCTTGTTCTTGAATCGAATTAGCACGCCACCCCTAGGCTCCGGACTCATCCTCCTGTTCACCGTAACCGTGGCATACTCGCTCTCATCCATATCGTCATACTTGCTCTCGAAAAACTCGTTCAATTCCTTCAACGGGGCCGCCACGCTCACCCATATCTTCCTCGGGTAAACGTGGCAATCAAACTCGTGTATGCATTTTTTATCGCTCATTTCACGTCAAAATAACCGTTTCCTTGTCAGTAACAACATCCTATCTAAACACCTATTCGCCTTGTACATTTTACCATTTTTCACTATCCGCATGTATTCCATACCAATGTCGAGGACCCATTTTTCAAGATCGCTCTTTGTCCTCATGCGACTTGCCGGGATACCCAACCTACACAAATATCTAATATCAATAGCACGAAATCTATCTCCAACAATTCTAAAAGCCCGGCACAAATCAAGGGCATCTATTCCAAGGCTTTTAGCGGCTAAATAATACAATTGTATCCTTTTACCCCTCATTATCCTCCAATTTATCAAGTTCCTCTTTCATCTCGTGCGCCCTTCGCTCTTCCTCCAGCACCTCGTTATCCTCTTCATCACCAAGCCTCTTTTCCTCGCTTTTAAGCCCCTCGAAATACTTGTCGAGTAAAGACATCATCCCGTTGGTAAAATCCCCGTCAACCACGTGACTCGCGGCGTACAAGGTAGTTATCCACGTGTATACCGAATTTTCCATCTCTTTCTCCACGCTATCAAGCAACCTGAACATCTTGTTATCAGCCCTGAAAGACATAGACCACTCACCGGACAACGTGCTGACAATTATAAACGTCACCTTACCTTGTTTCTTCTTCGTCAAAACGAAATTCCTGATTCTTTTTTTACCTCCTAAATCCATGATTATAATATTTATTCATCGTAAACAAAACCTTCATTACCCGTTTTCACGTCCATGTCACAAACCACGGGAACCGGGTTCATCAAAGCCTCCTGCGTTAACCCGTAAACCTTGTAATACACCGTACCGCCCACCTTCCTCTTGTTATTCTTCCCGAAACCTAAATCCCGCAAGTGCGCCGCCAAAGTTTGCTTGGGAACCATCGGAAAACCATTCTCCTCCGCGTACTTCTCTATATCCTTGTACATGACGGCGAAATCTATCTCGCACCACGTGTCATTCCTCACCCCTTGTCGTGGCAACGCGAAACATCCCCTGGCCATCGCCCACGATTTACCTAGAGCGGATAAACCCATCTCCGTTATCTTCTTCCGGATACAACCCTCGCTCTCCGGGAACTTGAACTTGTTCTTCTTCAATAACACCGCCCCTCGACGAATCCAGTTCAATATACCGGGGTACTCTCTCATCAAATCGTGCGTCAATTGCAAGTTCTGTTTCCTCTCGTCGATAATACGATCAAAAACGATAAAAATAAACCTTCTAAAGAACCCGTAACTACTATCATTCCCCGACGGGAACCTGTTGGCGTTAAAAATAAAATAAGGGATATTCGTGATCTTGAAGGCATCATTCCCTATCCTTCTCCCAAGCTGGGGTTCACCGGATATTAAACTCTTCGCCGCGTCCTCTTTCCCGGCGAAAGTCCTAGCTTCTACCTCCCCGCTCCAGTTAAATATCTTCCCGTCTATCTGCGACAGGTTTCTCTGCCTCTCGTCACCCCCTCTCAATAACGCCTCCATGCTCAAGTTAGAGATATTCTCACCCCCAAACACACCCGTAACCGTATCCATGATCACGCTCTTCCCGTTACTACCGTTACCGAACAAAACAAGACTATTCTCCACCTTCTTGTCCATCGTGCCCCTGTCATACAAACCCAATCCTAAAAACATCTGCAATATAGCCCTGTCATTCTTGTCCGGCAAAACACCCCCCGAGTACTTGCCTAACCCAACACATCTTCCCCTCAAAAACTCTTTCCACATCGGGCAATCTGCCGAAGGATCATAATCATAGTTATGAAGGTAAACCACGTGATGATCCTTGCTGAAAGGCATCAATACACCCTCGTTCATGTCAACAACACCGTTATTGAAAGCCATAACGTTAAATCGAGGCCTCAACATCCTGTTATTATTCAAGGCCTGGTACGCCTCCTTGATTATATTATCAAGCGATTTCAATATAAAATCAACCGGAACATGAACTCTACCCAAGAATAACTTAATAGCCCTCCTGAAACACGAGGTACTCGGTATAGGCTCGTAGATCTTTCCCGTGAAAAACCATATAACGCCCTTGTACCTACCAAAACCACTTCTCGATATAGTTTTGTAAACCGCCTCCGTCACTTTATACAAGTTCTCGTAATATACCCTTTGATACTCCTTGCCCGTGGCCGAACTTGTCGTATCATAATCATGCTTGCCAGAATTTTCGTACAAGTCATCCACCATCATGTCTATCAAACTGTTATCTACATCGTAACTCATAAAGTATCCGTAAAACAAAAATCCTTACTCCCCTTTGATAAGATCAAATATCTTTATTCAATTTATTTATTACACCACAAATATAA
>ERZ1034969.383-NODE-383-length-28287-cov-18.324490_pt1 | contig 28287 bp, 17 predicted proteins | sample MGYA00520624_ERZ1034969 | MGnify/ENA primary metagenome ERZ1034969 (study PRJEB33766, sample SAMN09781776) | gut metagenome | biome: gut microbiome | host: Homo sapiens | place: Madagascar | study: EMG produced TPA metagenomics assembly of the PRJNA485056 data...
ATAAGAAAGAATAGAATTTTATAAGAAAAAAATGAATAAGGTATTTAGTTTTATGGTAATGGCATTCCTGGGATGCGGCTCTGTTTCTGCCCAGCAGGTGAATGCATCAGGCGTCCAGCGCCCCAAACTCGTAGTGGGCATTGTGGTTGACCAGATGCGATGGGATTATCTCTATCGCTATCAGAAACGCTATGGAGAAGGCGGATTCAAGCGATTGCTCAACGAGGGCTTCTCTTGCGAAAACACCCGAATCCCGTATGTTCCATCGGTTACAGCCATCGGTCATACTTGTCTCTATACCGGTAGTGTACCTTCCATCCACGGAATCACCGGAAACAATTTCGTGAAGAATGGCAAGAAGGTGTATTGCACGGATGATGAAACCGTGAAAACTGTGGGTTCCAACAGTAAGGCGGGCTTGATGTCGCCACGAAATCTCTGGGTTACTACCCTTGGCGACGAGATGAAGATTGCATCCAACGGCAGAGCCAAGGTAGTGGGAGTGGCCTTGAAAGACCGTGCTTCCATCCTTCCTGCAGGTCATAATCCCAACGGTGCCTACTGGTTTGATGATGAGAGCGGCAAGTTCATCACCAGTTCTTATTATATGAACCAGTTGCCAAAGTGGGTGGATGCTTTCAACAGCCAGCATCTGCCTGATCGTTATCTTTCGGAAAAATGGAACACTCTCTATCCTAAGAATACTTACATCGAAAGTACGGAAGATGAGAACGAGTATGAGGATGGCATCCGCAAGGGCATGAAGGCTACGCTGCCGCTCAATCTCCCTGCCCTTTATAAGAAATATGGTTATGAAATCATCAGAAAGACTCCTTTCGGCAATTCGCTGACGATTGATTTGGCGAAGGCTGCGATAGATGGCGAGCAGTTGGGTGCTGATGATGAAACCGACTTGCTAGCAGTAAGCTGCTCCAGCACCGATTATATCGGTCATCAGGTGGGAACGCATGCGGTAGAAATCGAGGATACGTATCTGCGACTTGACAAGGCGATAGCCGATTTTCTTTCTTATCTCGATGAGAAGGTGGGCAAGGGCAACTATCTGATTTTCCTGAGTGCCGACCATGGAGCGATGAACAATGCCCGTTTCCTGCAAGACCGCCGCATTCCTGCGGGCAGTTGGGATGGTGATGCGATGGCTAAGAAACTGAATCAAACCCTGGCTCAGGAGTATCCCAACGTGGGTGATCTGGTGAAGACCGTGATGAACTATCAGGTATTCTTCAATCGCAACATCATCAAGGAAAACAAGTTGGATTTCGCCAAGATCAAGCAGAGTGTGGTGGATGTATTGAAGGAAGACAGCTGTGTGCAGTACGCCTGCGATATGGAGAAGACGATGACCGAGAGCATTCCTGAGGATGTGAAGATGCGTATCGTGAATGGTTACAACCGTGAGCGTAGCGGAGATGTGGCCATCGTACTGAAGCCGAATTTCTATGCCCACGGCATGGAGGGAACCGACCATGGTGAGTGGAATCCATACGACACCCATATTCCGTTGGTTTTCATGGGTTGGGGAATCCAGCATGGTGCAACCACCAGGCAGACTTTCATGACGGATATTGTTCCAACCATCGCCGCCCTGCTTCATGTGCAGGCACCAAATGGCTGCGTTGGTCAGCCAATATTCTAGCATTTTTTAGAGCCCTATTCCGGAATCCCGATTTTGGAATAGGGCTTTAATCGTATTCTGAGTTTTTAACCCTTTCTTCATTTTTCTCTAACATCTTTGAAATATGAATCTTCTACCTTTGCACTCGGAAAGGGGCGATGAACAGCTTCGTGCAACATGCATCTGCCACTTTGCCAGCAAAATATTAGATGTTTTAAAGATGTAAAAAGAAAAATGAAGGTAATTTTTGTAATTCAAGGAGAGGGGAGAGGTCATCTCACCCAGGCGTTGGCGCTTAAGCAGATGCTTCTGCACGAGGGTCATGAAGTTGTGAAGGTTTTAGTGGGCAAGAGCAAGAACAGGGTGATTCCCGAGTTCTTCATGAATCAGATAGGTACTCCTATCGAACTTTTCGACAGTCCTAATTTCTTGCCGTCTAAGGACAATCGCAAGTTCAATCTCTTACGATCCCTGATTTACAACACGCTTCTTACTCCCGGCTATCTTTCAAGTATCCATTTGATACGGAAGAATATCCAGGAGAGCGGAGCAGACATCATCATCAATTTCTACGAGGTGTTGTGCGGCGTTACCTGTTCTCTTTTCCGTTTCGGAATCCCGGAGGTTTGCATCGGTCATCAGTACCTCTTCCTCCATCCCTCTTTCCAGATGCCTGGAAAGTATCCGGTACCAGAATCCTTATTGAAGTTCTTTACCCGCATCACCTGTATGGGAGCCACAGCCAAGTTGGCGCTCTCCATCCGTGACTACGAGGATGAGCCTGTGCACGGCATCAAGGTGGTTCCACCGTTGCTCCGCCAGGAAGCCAAGACCATAATCCGCCATCATGGCGACTACATCATGGGCTATATGCTGAATGCCGGCTTTGCCGAAGATGTAAAGGCGTGGCACGAGAAGCATCCCCATACCCGTCTCCATTTCTTCTGGGATCAGCCTGATGCGCCCGAAGAACTGAAGGTGGATGATACGCTCACCTTCCATCGCATCAACGACGAGAAGTTCCTCAAGATGATGGCTGGCTGCAAGGCATTCGCCACCACTGCAGGATTCGAAAGTGTCTGCGAGGCACTCTACATGGGTAAGCCTTGCATGCTGATTCCGGCTCATGTAGAGCAGGAATGTAATGCGATGGATGCGGAAAGAGAAATGGCTGGTGTGGTGAGCGATGATTTCGATATCGATAAACTGAAGGCTTTTGCCCGTGATTACGAGGAAGATGTAGAGTTCAGAATGTGGGAGAACCATGCTGATACCCGCATCATCGCAGCTATTGAAAACGCTTACGATACTTATTATCATAAAAAGGAGAACCAGGCTTATGAAGAAGAAAATGATTCCATTGTTGCTGCTTCTTCTTCCCTTGTTGTTCCTGCTCGCCGTGTATGGCAAGGATAGCAAGAAGGAGGAGTCGCGTGTGGTAGTGATTGCCATTGATGGTTTGAGATGGCAGGAGGTGTTTGAGGGTGCCAGGCGCGACAGTCTGATGCCGTTTCTCTGGGAGATGGGCAGGAAGAAGGGCTGCATGATTGGTAACCGCAACCGGAAATCGAAGATGGAGGTGGCCAACGGCATCTGGAAATCCTATGCCGGTTACAGCGAGATGCTCTGTGGTGTAACCGATGATGAGCATATCTTTGACAACCGCAAGCAGTATAACCCCAATCGCTCGGTTTTGGAATTGGCTGAGGCTTGTTCTGAGTATAAGGATAGGGTGAATGCCGTAGCAAGTTGGGATGTGATTCCTTATATCCTGAATTATCGCAGAAGTGAATTATCGGTAGATTTCCGCTCTCCTCACAGGGTGAGCAAGCAGGTAAGAAATGACAGCGTTACTCTAAACCGTGCCTTGAAGACGCTCAGGGAGAAGCATCCCAAACTCCTCTTCGTAGAGTTTTGCGAGACCGATTATTATGGGCATCATGGCAAATGGAAGGAGTATCTGAATGCTGCCCATCAGAACGACCAGTTTATTCGACTGTTATGGGAATGCTGCCAGCAGGACCCTTTTTATCGAGACAATACCACCTTTCTTGTAACCTGCGATCATGGTAGGGGAGAAAGCTTGGGTGATCATGCCAACAGGGGTGAAGTTGATTCTCAGGCTTCCTGGACGGAACATGGCAAAAAGATCAAGGGCAGCAATCAGACCTGGCTGGTGGCTTTCGGAAAAGACATCCTGCATCTGGGAGAAATGGAAGGAGGCAGAACCATCTACACCAAACAGGTGGCTCCTACCATTGCCAGCATCCTGAAGGTTCCGTTTACGAATGATGATAATCAACAGCCGGAGGCTTCGCCGATTTATAAGATTCTCAAATAGAAGATTTATAAGATTCTCACATAGCTTTTTATTTAGCAAGAATAGGATAATAACAAAATAAGATTTACAGATTATGATAGGATTGTTCAATGAATGTTTTCCACCCGTCATGGATGGTGTTTCACTCACGGTAAGCAATTTGGCTCGCTGCTTTTATCAGCAGGGCAAGGACGTGGCGGTTGTAACCCCGGAAATGCCAGGACTCGATGAGTCTCAGCTTCCTTATTCCGTTTTCCAGTATCGCTCGTTTCCGGTTCCCGGTCGCCATCCTTACCGTTATGGCTTCCCATCGCTCGATTTCAAGTTCCAGAAGCAGGTAGCTGCTCAGAATTTTGAAATCTTACACGCCCATTGTCCTTTCTCTTCGGGTGATTTTGCCCTGAAGACGGCTCGCAGGATGGGTATTCCATTGGTGGCAACCTTTCATTCCAAATATCGTGACGATTTTGAAAGGGTAATTCCCAGCAAGACTCTGGTAGATTATCTCGTGGGCAAGGTAGTGAAGTTTTACGAGAGCGTAGATGAGGTTTGGGTGCCTCAGGCTTCTGTAGGCGAAACCTTGCGCGAATATGGCTACAAGGGAACCTTCGAGGTGGTGGATAACGGAACCGAATTTGCCGATGCGCCTTATTCCGAGGAGATGAAATGGGCAGCCAAGAAAGAGCTTTATGTGGCTGTAGATGAACCTCTGCTCCTTTTCGTGGGTCAGCATATCTGGGAGAAAAACGTGAAGCTAATCATCGAGGCATTAGCTAAGGTGAAGGATTTGCCTTATCACGCCCTTTTCGTGGGCGATGGTTATGCTAGAGCTGATATGCAGACGATAGCCGCAAAGCTCGGCTTGTCGGGAAACAGCGATTACCGCAAGGATAAGATTACCTTCTTCGGAAGTGTGCAATCCCGGGAGTTGATGCAGATGATCTATACGGCAGCCGATCTCTTTCTCTTCCCATCCATCTACGATAATGCCCCTCTGGTGGTAAGAGAGGCTGCTTCGCTTCATACGCCTTCTATCGTGGCAAGGGGCAGCAATACGGCAGAAATCATCAAGGATGGAATCAACGGATTCCTCTCGGATAACGACGTGACAGCCTTTGCCAACCGACTCCGTTATATTCTTGAGCGTCCTATTATCCTTTCCAGGGCTGCAAGGGGAGCCGCGGAGACTCTGGTGCGCTCTTGGAATGACATTGCTGTGGAAGTTTTGGATAGATATCAACATTTAATTGACAGACAGCAAAATAGATTGGCCATTTAATCGTTATATTACTATATATAATAAGGTATAGTTTTATTTTGAAAGTAATATGAAAAAATGGCATTTATGGGTGGCGGCTTCCATCGGCTTGGTGGTCATCGTCGGAATGATGATTCGGGAGTTTGACGTGGAAGCTTTGAGCAGGATAGAATTGTCTCCGAGATTTTTCCTGGGGGTAGGTTTGGCTGTATTGCTCTTTGCCGTTCAGAATCTGATGCTCACCCTCCGCTTCCGTCACCTTTGCCAGCGCAAGTTGTCGATAGCCGAGGCGTTTCGCATCAACGTGCTCTGCGAGTTTACTTCTGCCGTCACTCCTTCGGCGGTGGGTGGCAGTGGTTTGGCTTTTGTCTATCTGAACCGCGAGGGGATATCGATGGGCAGAAGCATCTTCACTATGTTTGCTGCCTTGCTGGCTGATGAAGCATTCCTTGCCGTCAGCTGCTGCCTGTTGTATTTCTGTGTTCCATCGCATCTGCTTTTCAGTCTGGCAGATGGAGTGGGAATTTCTACGGATACAACGAACGAATGGATCAAGGGTGGGGTGCAGGTTATCTTCATCGTCAGCACCCTTATTGTGGTTGTCTGGACAGCCATTCTCTATCTCTTGTTGCTGCATCGTCCTCAAATTCTGGGATGGGTATTGAAGGGGTGCTGCAAGATTCCTTTTCTCCATAAGTTTCTGCCGAAGGTAGAAAAGTTTTCCGAGGAGATGACGATGGCTTCGAAGGAGGCAAAACTGGAGGGTGGAAGATTCTGGCTGCAGCTGATGGGTTATACTTCCCTGGCGTGGCTGTCGAGATTCGCCATCGTGGTAGCTATTCTCATTGCCTTCCATTGTCAGGGCAACATTCTGGTGGCGTGGTGCAGGCAATGGGTGATGTGGATGATTTCCATCCTGAGTCCTACGCCCGGCGGAAGCGGCGTGGCGGAGTTGATGTTCCGCCTTTATTATGCCGATTTCCTGCCCGATGCCTCGGTAGCCATCCTCGCCGCCATGCTTTGGCGCGCCATCTTCTATTACCCTTTCCTGGTGATGGGCACCCTGGTCTTGCCGAAATGGATTGCAAGGAAATAAGATTGAAACAATCTCGATACTTCAAAATTTTCGTCCATAGACGAAAGAAATGATGGAAATGAGAAAATTTTCGCCTATGAACGAAAATCTTGTTAAAAACAGAGATATTTTCGTCTATATACGAAAAAAATGCTATCTTTGCACAAAAAATCGAGTATGAACGAAAATATAGAATCAGTAAAGAAGTATAATCTTTGGTTTGGCAACACCATCGATTGCGGTTTTCCCCGTCCGCTTTATACCGAAAGTGTCGCTTCGTATCTTGGCAGCAAGGTGGTGAAGGTACTTACGGGACAGCGACGTGTGGGAAAAAGTTATATATTGCGTCAAACAGCCATGCATCTTGTGCAGCAGGGCGTCAGTAGCACTAATATTGTCTTTATCAACCGTGAACTAACAGCGTTTGATTTTATAGAGAACTATAAAGATTTGGATAATTTTATCCGTTTGTACCGGGAGGAATTGAAACCTGAAGGACGAATTTATATCTTTATAGATGAAGTGCAGGATATTGATGGTTGGGAACGTGTAGTCAACTCGCTGTCTCAAGATTATACTGAAGATTACGAGATATTTATCACAGGTTCTAATTCTAAGATGTTCTCTGGAGAATTATCTACTCTTCTATCTGGTAGATATGTGGAATTTCACATATTCCCGTTGTCTTACGAGGAATATGCGAGTATTCATCAGCTTCCTGCCGGCAGAGTGAGTTATTTGCAGTACATGGCGGATGGTGGTTATCCTGAACTCGTGCATTTCCAGTCTTCCGATGTAAAGCGTAACTATATTTCGGGATTGAAGGATACGGTATTACTGAAAGACATCATACGCAGATATACGATTCGCGATGTAAGACTGCTCGAAGATTTGTTTGCCTATCTGGTTAATAATTCTTCCAATCTTCTTTCAGTAACCAATATTACCAACTTCATAAAAAGCAAAGGACGCAAGACTTCGTATGATACTGTATCTCTATATTTGGGATATATAGAAGAAGTTTATCTTGCACATCGTGCTTTGCGCTATAATATCAAGGGGAAGGAGATTCTTTCTGGCAGTTGTAAATACTATATGAACGATTTGTCGTTCAAGAACTATCTCTATGCCGGATTCGGATATGGAGCGGGATATTTGTTGGAGAATCTCGTTTATCTAGATCTGTTACGGCATGGATATGATGTATATGTGGGGAGTATTAAGGATAAAGAGGTTGATTTCGTTGCCATCAAGAACGATCGCATCATCTATGTGCAAGCCACTTATATGCTTGTAGATGAGCAGACAATAGAGCGTGAATATGCTCCGTTGGAATGTATAGCGGATAACTATGAAAAAGTAGTAGTATCGCTTGACGATCTTCAGTTGCCTTCTCGCAAAGGCATTACGCATGTGAGGGCATGGGAATTATCCCAGATGTTATAGTTTCATTCAGAATAGTAGATAGCTGCTGTTTTATCATATAAAAAAAGTGTACATCATTTACTTCTAAAAGCTAAAATGATGTACACTTTTTGCTAAATTTCTCTTCCTTTAGAAATTTACATAGAGTCGGGCACTGAGCGCCGTGAAATCTCCATTGTCGTTTTTGATGTATTGGAACGATGGCTGAAGGGAAATGGATTCCGTCAGCTGTCTTTTCCATGTTACTTCCAGCGAATATTCCGAACCTTGCTGGAAGCGGGCGTACTGACCTGACAAGCCGCACTCGTTTTTCTCGTCCTGATAGGCACCGCCCAGTTCTGCATATCGGTAGCAGGCATTCTGATGACTGGTGTTCTCGGAATATTGCACCATGCACGAAATGTTCTTGTCTCCTGACTTCCAAACACTCTGCTCTCCGTAAACCCACCAGGCACAGGTGACCTTGCCCTTGGATTCATCGGCAGAAACCATTTCGCCATCCTCGTTTATCGGATATTGACGGGTATGAACGGCAGCACCTGCAAAATATTTCCCACCTTTATCGTTGTATTCCAACTGCGACATATTGAAGATTCCATCCTTCTTCGGGCGGACCAGAAAGGGATTGTCGTGAGCTTTCCAACCATTATATCCTGCACCATTATACAGACTGTTTCTGAATGTCCATTTTCCCTTGGTTACATCAAAGTAAAGGGTCAAGCCCGAATACGGATAATTGGCTATCGGATAGCTGGAAGCAACCGTAGGAAAGATTCCCTCAGAACTGTTTTGGAAAAGTGCCGTAACATCAGAGGTGAAGAAATCCTCGTTCACGTTTCTCACACCCACAAACAGATGGCCCGAATTCCACTCGTGCATGTAGCCCAGCACGGCAAGCATGGCGAAGTTGTTGTCTGCATCTATGTTCGAAAATCCCTGCCAGTCGTCAATAATGCCATCGTTGGTCTTTGCCACATGCAGTGTAGCCGCCTCGAACGAATCCTTTCCTCTTCCTATCGGAACACTCAGTTCCAATCTCAGCTGATTGGTCAGATTGGTATTCTTGTTCATGTCCCATTGCCATTCAGAAATATATTGTCCGTTAAAGCTCTGTGCATAAGCAAGGCAAATATTGATGCTGCCTAAAATAATAAAAATAATTCTCTTCATTTCTTTATGTTTTTGTATAATCTTCATGTTTTGTATCATTTCTTGTTCACTTACTCGCCGCCTGCGAGCATCTCGCTAATTCATGCTGCAAAGGTACTGGGTATTTGAAAATCCTGCAATACTTAATAATCGGTATTTTTATTTCTTCTAAATAGCAGAGTGGCTATCTTTATCCCCATTTCTAGGTATTTTTTTGTTTATTCTAAATAGTTGTGGTTCCGCCTAATCCCTATTTATAGGTAATTAGACGGAACTAACAATAAACATTTTTCTGTATTATAGCCAGCGTTTGAAAGCTCGGATGTAAAGAGTTTTAAGCCATTGTGTCAATACGCAGTAAGACAGCAGAATGCCTGCCAGCCATGGAAAGTAAGTCCATGGAAGAGGACTTAAGCCTATCGAACTGCCGAATGAACTGAACGGAATGCAGATGCCGACAGCCATGATGGAGAAGGTCATCAGCATCACAGGCCATGAGGCAGAACTCTGGATGAACGGAACCTTGCGGGTGCGGATCATGTGAACGATGAGTGTCTGCGAGAGCAAACCCTCTACAAACCAACCCGACTGGAAAAGGGATTCCATATCCGGCCCCTGGCACTTGAATACCCACCACAGCACCATGTAGGTGACAATATCGAATATCGAACTGATTGGTCCCAATCCAGATCATGAATCTGCTCAGGTCGCCCGAGTCCCACACGCATGGTTTGGCGAGGTATTCCCTGTCCATGCGGTCGAAAGGAATGGTGGTCTGCGAAATATCATAAAGCAGATTCTGAATGAGCAGATGAATCGGAAGCATCGGCAGGAAAGGCAGGAAGGAACTCGCTGCCAGTACGCTGAACATGTTTCCGAAGTTGGAACTAGCCGTCATCTTCACGTATTTCACGATGTTTCCGAAGGTCTTTCTGCCTTCCAGTACGCCGTTCTCCAAAACCATCAGGTCTTTCTCCAGCAGGATGATGTCGGCACTCTCCTTGGCAATATCTACAGCTGAATCTACCGAGATTCCGATATCTGATTCTCGCAAGGCTGCTGCGTCATTGATTCCGTCGCCCAGGAAGCCCACGGTGTTGTTCTTCTTCTGCAGGAGCTGGATGATTTCCGACTTCTGCATCGGTGTAAGCTTCGAGAAGATGCTGCATTTTACCACCGCTTTCTGTTTCGCCTCCTGACTCATGTTTTCGAGTTCCGGTCCCGTAACGGAATCAGAAGTATTGATTCCTACCTGTCGGGAAATCGCCTTTACCACCGCCTCGTTGTCTCCCGAAAGTACTTTTACTTCCACGCCGTGCTCGTGCAACTGCTTGATGGCCTGGGAAGCTGATTCCTTTGGAGGATCGAGAAAGGCAAGATAGCCAATGAGAACCATCTCCTTTTCATCTTCGATGGCAAAGTTGTTTTCCTTGCTTAGGAAACTCTTCTGCGCCAGGGCCAGCACTCTCATACCTTGTGCATTCATCTCCTTCACGAATCTCTGTGCCTTGCTTCGCATGCTGTCTGATAAAGGCTGAACCTTTCCGCCGAATTCCGCAAAGCTGCAAACCGTCAGCATTTCTTCTACGGCTCCCTTGGTGATAATCTGTCGCTTGCCATTTCTGTCTTCTACCACCACCGACATGCGTCTTCTGGTGAAATCGAACGGAATCTCATCCACCTTTTTATATGAGCTGCTCAGCGATTCCAGTCCCAGTTCCTTGACGTGCGAGAGGATGGCGCGATCCATCAGGTTCTTAAGTCCCGTCTGGAAATAACTGTTGAAATAAGCGTGGTGCAGAATGCGGTTTTCCTTATCCTCGGTTCCATCCACGTTCACGTGGCGCTCCAATACGATGTGGTCCTGCGTCAGGGTGCCCGTCTTGTCGGTACAGAGAATGTTCATGGCACCGAAATTTTGAATGGCGTTCAAATCCTTTACGATGGTCTTCTTGCGCGACATTACCATCGCTCCTTTCGAAAGGTTGGCGGTTACAATCATCGGCAACATCTCTGGGGTAAGTCCCACGGCCACGGAGATGGCGAAGATGAAAGCCTCCAACCAGTCGCCCTTCGTAATTCCGTTGACCAGGAATACTATAGGAACCATTATGAGCATGAAGCGGATGAGCAGCAGACTCACCTTGGTGATTCCCTTGTCGAAAGCCGTAGCGGCACGATGGCCCGCCACGTTCTTGGCAATGGTTCCCAGATAGGTGTGGCTGCCGGTGGCGAAGACAATGCCTTTTGCCGATCCGCTCACCACGTTGGATCCCATAAAGCAGATGTTGTCGAGGTCAACGATGCTGCCCGTATGGTTGCGGGCTTCCGAAAGATTCGGGAATTTTTCGATGGAATCTGATTCGCCTGTCAAACTGGATTGGCTGACGAACAAATCCTTGGATTCGATGATGCGGACATCGGCAGGAATCATGTCGCCGGCAGAGAGCATGATGAGGTCGCCAGGTACCAGTTCCTCGTTGCTGATTTCATCGCCTGGCGAACCGCCACGGGTGCTTGTGCCGAGACGCATTACATAGCAGGTGTTGGTCACCATCTTCTGTAGAGCTTCGCTGGAGCGGTTGGCTTTCCATTCCTGCACAAAGCGGAGGATGGTGCTCAGAATAATCATGGTCGAGACTACGATGATGGAAGTCCAGTCCTGGTCGCCAGGATCTGCCATCCACACATCCATCACGTAAGAGATGGCTACCAGTACGGTGAGCACTCCTACGAAAGGATTGATAAAAGCCTTGGCAAGCATTACGAGCGGCTTTTTCTTCTGCTCGTGTACAATCTCGTTCTTGCCATAGAGTGACAGTCTCTTCTCTACTTCTTCATCGGTGAGTCCCAATGAGGTAGTCTGGAAGTAAGTAAGCACCGTGTTGAGTGGTGCCTTGGCAGCCATCAATACCGTCTTGGTATTGAAAGCCATTTTTCTGATGTTCTTTTTCTTCTTCCACATAATTGCTTTACTTTTACTTGATGTGAATTATTGTTTTGCGGTTGCAAAGGTAAGCAAACTATGTGGAAGAAGCCGTTAGAAAAGAATTAGAACGGTATTAGAAAACTATTAGAGAATCAGTAAGTCGTTTATTAATAGGGAGATGTATATTGTGAGGATTATGCTAGATATGTGGAATCTCTACAATGAAGATGGTTCCCTTGCCCTGCTCCGAATGCACGGCGATGTTGCCATCATGCAGATGGATAATCTTATGGGCCAGTGTCATCCCGATGCCGTAGCCTTCTACTTTCTTTTTCTCATCTCCGCCTCCTCTATAAAATAAGGTGAAGAGATTCTCTTTATCCTTTGCCGACATTCCAAAACCGGTGTCTGCCATGCGGACGATGCTCCATTTATCTCTGAAGGAAATCTGGACGATGGAAGAATGATTCTCCGAATACTTGCAGTTGTTCTCTATCAGATTGGAGAAGGCGATGTTCAGCAGATAAGGATTGCCGAGGACGGTAATCAGACTGTCATCGTCTTCTTCCTCGTTGCAGAAGAGTAGGTCGATGCTGTATTCCGGATGCGCCCGCAGGATGAGTTCTCTTGCATCTAATAAAAGTTCATCCAGGCGAACCTCTCGCATGCTGATTTCTTCCTTGCCGTAATCCGCCTTTGCCAGGTTCAGCAAACCGTCTATCAGTCGGGTCATTCGCTTGGCGTCCTGCTGCATGTTCTGCATGGCGAGCTGGTACTGCTCGTTGGCTCGCTCTTTCTGCAGCGAAACATCGATTTCGGCTGTTAGGGCAGCCAGAGGAGTACGCAGTTCGTGAGACACGTTGCTCACAAACTGCTTCTGTGAATTGAATGAAATCTCCAGTCGCTTGAGCAGTTCATTGAAAGCGATGGTCAGTTCGCCCAACTCATCTTTTTCGTTCTTCACGGGGATGCGTCGGTCAATATGGGAGGCTGTAATAGTTTCAGCCTCATTCACGATGTTTCTTATCGGTTTGAGTGAGAGTTTTGCCAGAACATAGCCGGCGATAAAGAGCAGCGACAATCCGATGATGAAGAGGCAGATGAGGGTTTCCTGCAGTCCCACCAGGTTGTCGTAGCCGTAGCCATCATAAGCGGCAGCTGTAACAATATAATCCTTTCCCTTGTATTGGAAAACCATTCCGATGCCCTGGTATTTTCCGATGTGGAATTCAATCTCTTTTTTCTGAATGATTTCCTTGATCATCCCTTCGGTTTCCTTCACGATGTCGTTGTGGATGGCATCGTGGTAGAGCATGTGGAAATCGGTGGTATAGACGGCAACCTCTACCTCGTTGATAAACTTCCTATTGTTCAGATAAACCGACTGCATGGTCTTGGCATCTACCTGTCCGGCCAGGAAGAGATTGGCCTTGGTAATGCCTTCGCTTTTCAGGTTTCTGAAGAAAGTCTGGTCGCGGGTATGTTCGCTGACCAGGTAAATGAGCACCATGCAAAGCAGAAATATGGTTGCCGTAATGCAGGTGTATTTAAGAGTAAGGGCTGTTCTGATCTTCATATCTCTTTTCTTTCTGGTTTTATTCAAATTCTTATTCGGTTTTTCTGTTTGGTTCGTTACATCTTGTCCGTCAAGATAAAACCAACTCCCGGCTTGGTATGAATCAGTTTCACCTCGAAGTTCTTATCCATTTTCTTTCTCAGATAGTTGATATAGACATCGATGAAATTGGTGCCCGTATCAAAATGGGTGTTCCAAACCTTTTCTGCTATTTCCACTCGGCTCACTACCTTTTCTGCATTCTCCACCAGATAAACCAGCAGGTTGTATTCCTTAGGCGAAAGCTTGATGGGTTCGCCGTTTCGTGTTACTTCCTGTCTTTCAAGATTGATGCACAGGTCGGCGTATGAAATCTCCTTTACCGCATCAACCTTAGCCACGGCTCTTCTTTTCTGCAATACTCTCACTCTCGCCAGCAGTTCTCTGAAATCGAATGGCTTCACCATGTAGTCGTCGGCTCCCACATCGAAGCCTTCCAGCTTATCATCGGCGGTTCCCAGAGCCGTGAGCATCAGAATCGGGATTTCTTCATCCGCCTTTCTGATTTTCTGGCAGAGTTCGAAACCATTGAGCTTCGGCAGGATGATGTCTGAGATAATCAGTTGGAAATCATTCGATTGAAACAGTCTCCATCCCATCTCACCATCGTAAGCCACCAGAACCTGATAGCCGTTCTCTTCCAGACCGATTTTCAATAAATCAGCCACTCGCTTTTCGTCTTCTATCACTAAAATCTTAATCATACTTATAATCGTCTTTTTGTAGCTTGCAAAAGTACATCAATTTTAAAGATTCCCACGCTTCTTCACTTTTTATTATGGAAAATTAACCGTAATATCTTAAAAAACTTTGCCTTGTCAGATATTATTCGTACCTTTGCCTTGTTTTAAAAAGTTTAATCAGTTAGAAATCAGTTTAATCAATTAGAAAAATGAAGAAGATATTAAATCCATATTTGAACAAGGAGGGTTACAACTGCGTTTGCTGTGCCCCCAACAATCCTGTAGGTTTGCATCTTGAGTTTTGGGAAGAGGGTGAGGATGTGCTTACCATCTGGAATCCCGGCGAGAATTACCAGGGCTGGATCAATACCCTGCATGGCGGAATCATCAGTATGCTGATGGATGAAGTGGCAGGCTGGGTCATCAACCGCAAACTGCAGACCACGGGTGTGACGATGCAGCTCAACGTGAAGTACAAGAAGCCTGTGATGACCACCGATTCGCAGATTACTGTGCGTGGTCACATCGCCAGTCAGCGCCGCAACATCGTCACCATCCACCTGACTCTCGAAAACTCCCAAGGCGAGGTTTGTGATGAGGGCGAAGCCATCTACTTCACCTTCGGTCCTGATAAAGCCAAGGAGATGGGATTCGACTGTTGCAAGGTAGAGGGGGAGGAATAACTCTTCCCTTATGGTGAGGAATTTGATAAGGAAGCCTTTCTTATGAAGACTTCCTTTTATGAAGTCTTTTTACGATGCAGTAGTCTTCTTGTTGAAGAGGCAAATCGATAGGATGATGATTGCGATGCTTACAAGGCTGAGGCTTGCTTCCATCATCGGAGTGCTGGCGATGTAAGTATCGTAGCATTCTTCAGGAATCAGGCAGAGCGTATTGTTGGTGATGTGGATGATGATGCCCGGAATCAAACTCCTGGTTCGGTAACACATCCACGCCATGAAGATTCCCAGAATGATGGCTCCAGGAATCTGTGCCGGGTTGAGATGAATGAGGCCGAACATGATGCTTGAGCCGATGATAGCATACCAGGGACTGATGTTCCATTTCAGCATCTTTCGCATCATCAATCCGCGGAAGAGGTATTCCTCGGCTATAGGAGCAATGATGCAGAGCACCAGGATTCCAATCGGATTATGCGCCAAGTCAACAAAATCCTGCTCCAAGTAATCAGGCAAATCCATGAAGTTCTCTAATGCAGCCATAGGAATGAACTGGAACAATCCCACCAAGAAAACCAGCAAGAAGATGATGGTCTTAGGCATCTGCTGAATCTTTTCCAGGCGAACACGAAGATGGAACTTCTTCCGGCATTTATGAATTATATATAGCTCTGCAGCCAGCATATAAATTGCCATGGCCCATGCAGAACTATTGATGGTTGTCTTCGTCAGGAATTCGATAAATTCGCAGCTAAAAGCTGCTGCAATGCCAACCGGTAATGCGGCAAGCATGGACATCAGATAGACGTAGATGGCACTTCTGATGCCAGGCCATGCACGATACAGAAACCATCCCTTGGTTCCGTTTCTTCCCTTTGACAGGATTGCTGAAAGTTTCTCTTTTTCCATAAAGCTGTAGTTTTGTTTGTTACTGAAATCTTATCGTTTGTAGAGATGCTGCCAACGAGCGCAATGAAAGATCTGCCATTTTCTTTCATTTTACGCTAATCTCAACCTCAATGAATTAAGCACTACGCTCACACTTGAGAAGGCCATCAGGGCACTTGCCCACATTGGGGTTATCTGGAAATCAATGCCGAAGATATGAAGGACTCCGGCTGCCAACGGGATGCAGATGATGTTGTAGATGAACGCCCAGAACAGATTCTGCCAAATCATGTGAACCGTCTTCTGGCTCAGTTTTACGGCTTCCGGAAGTGCCATGAGGTCGTCGCTCATCAGCGTAATCTGCGCCACATCCATCGCCACATCCGTTCCCTTTCCTATCGCCATGCTCACGTTGGCAAGAGCCAGAGCCTGGGTGTCGTTGATTCCGTCGCCCACCATGGCTACCTGCTTGCCTTCGTCCTGAAGTTTCTTTACCAATGCCTGCTTGTCGCCAGGCAGCACCTTGCTCTGGTAATGCTTGATGCCGGCTTTCTCAGCCCAGTAATGAGCCGCTTCCTCCTTGTCGCCACTCATCATATACACCTCTATTCCCTTTTCCTGCAACTGCTTCATCGCTTCCTGGGCATGAGGCTTGAGGGTCTCTCTCGTCTCCAGATCCAAATCCTCCTGTTTGGTGAAATCGATGTTCTGGTTAGGAATGGTGAGGGTGCCGGTCTTGTCGATGACGAGGGCGTTGATTTTGTGGAGATTCTCCAGCGCCGACGCATCCTTGATAAGGATTTGCTTCTGCGCCGCCTTGCCGATGCCCACCATCAGGGCGGTAGGAGTAGCTAAGCCCATGGCGCAAGGACAGGCGATGACCAATACGGCTACGGCTGAAAGAATGGCCTGCGGAAGAGCAGCGTTGCCGCCTATCAGCCACCATATTAAAAAGGTGATGAGGGCGATGGCTGCCACGGCTGGAACGAAAAACAGAGCCGCCTTATCCACGATGCGCTGCACGGGTGCCTTACTGCCCTGCGCCTCCTGAACCATGCGGATGATGTGTGCCAGGGCGGTGTTCTCGCCAATCTGCTTGGCTCTCATGCGGAGTTTTCCCTGACTCGGAATGGTGCCAGCCAGCACGTTGTCGCCTGCCTTTTTCATCGCCGGAGTCGGTTCGCCGCTGATCATCGCTTCATCTACATAGGCAGCATCGGGAGTCATGAAACTCTCTGCCTGGGTAACCACGCCATCCACCGGAATCTTCTCGCCGGCTCTTACCTCTATCATGTCGCCTATCTGAATGGTGGAAATCGGAACTTCCTCCATCTTGTAGTCGTTGGTGCCTTCTATCTTCTCGTAAGTCACCAGTCGGGCGGTTTTTGGCTGCATTCCCATCAGTTGTCGGATGCTGCTCGCCGTACTGTCTTTCGCCTTTTCTTCCAGGCATCTGCCGGTCAGCACGAAGGTGATAATCATTACGGAAGCATCGAAATAAGTGTGCCATTCTATGCCTCTCGCTCCCCATACCATTTCTCCGAAGAAGGTGTTGAAGGTGCTGAAGAGGAAGGCGATGAGGGTGCTGAGCGCCACGAGCGAATCCATGTTTGCCGTATGATGCAGGAGCTGCTTCCAGGCGGAAACATAAAACTGTTTGCCGCAGTAGAGCAGGTTGGCGAGTGCCAGGAGCAGACAGATTTGGTTGGCGAAGGAACTGGTATGATGAGCCGAGGCAACGCCATCTGAAATCATATTCTGCTCCATGCCCAGTGAAATCCATCCCATGGAGAAACTCATGGTCAGAATGGCGAAGAGCCAGGAAGCGAGGGTTCGGCGGCGCAGGAGGGTGAACTCACGTCGGTTGATTTCCTCCACGCTTCTGTCGTTTTCGATAACGAGGTCGTATCCGGCGTTGCTGATTTCCCGTTTCATATCTTCCAGAGAGATGATATCGGGGTTATAATCTACCAGGGCAGTTCGGCTCGCCAGGGAAACCGAGGCGGAGTTGATACCTTCGAGCGACTGCAGCTTCTTTTCTACATTGGCAGAGCATACGCTGCAAGCCATGCCTATTACTGGAATTGTTTTCTTCATCTGTTTCTTATATAAATGTTCTGAATTTTATAAGCAGAAGCTTTCATATCTGCTTTTCAGCCTGCAAAATTACATATTATTTATGACCCCCGCAAGATTTATGGAAGAAATATCCCGATGGATGGATGAAAATCATGATAATAAGGTAGATGAAAAATGTGATGGTTCAGGTAAGGGCACAAAAAAAGGCAGGTTCCAGATAACTTTGGAATCTGCCTCAATCATTTATGGGAGATGATTATTTGACTTCGATATTCTTGGTAGCCTTAGTCTCCTCCTTAGGAGCAAGCTTTGGAATCTCAACTTCAAGAACACCATCAGCAACCTTTGCTGAAATCTTCTCACGGTCAGCGTCTTCAGGGAGTGTGTAGCTCTGCTGATAGTTGCTGTAAGAGAACTCGCGGCGCAGATAGTGCTCGTGCTTATCTTCATCCTTGTGTTCCATCTTGTTCTCGATAGCCACATTCAAGTTGCCATCGTTATCTATGTTGATGCGAACCCATTCCTTCTTCAGTCCAGGGGCTGCAATCTCCATCTGGTAAGCCTTCTCGGTCTCCTTTACGTTAATGGCAGGAGCGGTAGCATTCATACGTGGCATCAACTCTGTGTTGAAGAATGCGTCATCAAAGAAGTTACTCAACCAATCTGAATTATTATTTCTACGTGCTAACAACATAATTAAAACCTCCAATTTTATTTTACTCATCCTCTCGGTTCCTTGCGGCTCCGTCGGGATTTCTGTTTGTTATTTATTTATCTGTTCTTTTCGATTGCCTTCGCCTCGAAACTCCGTTGTCCTTTCGAACTCCTTCGTCTTTTAGCTTCAGCTTTCACTCTCTTACTGAGCAACTTGTGTGCCAGCGGAAAATGAATGGCAATATTGGCAGCAAAGTATAATTATTTTAAACTTTTCTGTCAATTTGTGCGGTTGTTTCGAATAAAAAATGTAACTTTGTCACCAATTATAAAACAATCTTTAGAACAAAGCATAATAACATAATAAAATGATGAAGAAACAACTACTTTCTATGGCGGTGCTGATGGCTACAACGCTTTCTGCCAGCGCCCAGCAGCTTCTTCCTTATCAGAATCCAAACCTTTCTGCTGAGGCTAGAGCCAACGATTTGCTTTCCCGTCTTACCCTGGAGGAGAAGACGAAGTTGATGATGGATACTTCGCCAGCCATCGCCCGATTAGGTATTCCGCAGTTTCAATGGTGGAACGAGGCGCTGCACGGAGTGGGGCGAAACGGTTTTGTTACTGTTTTTCCTATCACGATGCACATGGCGGCTTCGTGGGACGATACCTTATTATATAAGGTGTTTACTGCCGTGAGCGATGAGGCAAGAGCCAAGGCGCAGGAGGCGAAGAAGAGTGGCAACATCAAGCGCTACCAGAGTCTGAGCTTCTGGACTCCGAACATCAATATCTTCCGCGACCCACGATGGGGACGTGGACAGGAAACCTACGGCGAGGACCCTTATCTTACTACGAGGATGGGACTTGCCGTGGTGAATGGATTGCAGGGACAGACCTTCGATGGTAAACCGATGTCGGCTCCGGGAGTTCTGGCTACGTCTTCCTCACAGGCTCCCCAATACGTCAAGCTCCTAGCCTGTGCCAAGCATTTTGCCGTGCATAGCGGTCCGGAGTGGAATAGGCACAGTTTCAATGTAGAGGATTTGCCTGAACGGGATTTGTGGGAGACTTATCTGCCTGCCTTCAAATCGCTGGTACAGGATGGAAATGTGGCTGAGGTGATGTGCGCCTATCAGCGGATTGACGGAGCGCCTTGTTGCAGCAATGCCAGATATGAGCGACAGATTCTTCGTGATGAATGGGGATTCAAGGGTTTGATTACTTCCGATTGCGGAGCCATCAACGACTTTTATGTGCCTGGCCGACATGGTACGGCGAAGACTCCGGCTGAGGCTACGGCGCAGGCAATTGGTGCCGGAACCGACGTGGAATGCGGAAGCGTTTACCGTTCGCTTCCAGAGGCGGTGAAGACAGGAATGATCAGCGAGGAAAAGGTGAACGAGAGCCTGAAGCGCCTGCTGGTAGCCCGTTTCCGCCTGGGTGATTTCGATCAGGATGAGAACGTGCCTTGGACTCAGATTCCATCTTCCGTCATCGCCAGCAAGGAGCATAAGGATTTGGCAGAGAAGATGGCAGAAGAGGGAATCGTGCTTCTTCAGAACCGGAACAATCTTCTGCCGCTGAAATCATCAGGAATGAAGATGGTAGTGATGGGGCCGAACGCCAACGATTCCATCATGCAGTGGGGCAACTATTCGGGTTATCCTACTTCTACCACCACCATCCTGCAGGGCATCAGAAAATATGTAAAGGACGCCAAGTATATTCCTGCCTGCACGTTGACCAAAAATGAGGTTTCAGAAAGCCGGTTCAATCTCCTGACTTCTGCCGATGGCAGCAAGGGGATGAAGGCTACTTATTGGAACAATTCTGAGATGAAGGGCGAGCCGGTGGCTACAGCCATGATGACTTCGCCTATCAACCAGAGCAATGGCGGAAATACCGTCTTTGCACCGGGCGTGAACCTTACCAACTTCTCTGCCCGATACGAGGGTGTCTTCATTCCTGAACAGGATGAAACCTTGAATATCAGAATGGGATGCGATGATGGTTACCGACTCATCATTGATGGCGATACGGTGGCGAATGTATGGAAGGGACGTGCCCGTGTACAGATGCTCAACAAGCCAATTTCCGTGAAGGCGGGAAAGCCGATGAAGATACAGGTGGATTATTTCCAGAAGACCGATATAGCGGTGATGCAGTTTGACATCGTGAAGAACTCTACGCCAACCGAGTCTCAGCTTCTGGCTGAGGTTGGCGATGCAGACGTGGTGGTATTCGTAGGCGGAATTTCTCCTAGTCTTGAGGGTGAGGAGATGAAGGTTTCTGAGCCGGGTTTCAAGGGTGGCGACAGAACTGATATCGAATTGCCTCAGGCTCAACGCAAGGTGATAGAGATGTTGCATCGGGCTGGCAAGCGAGTGGTGTTCGTTAACTGTTCGGGCAGTGCCATTGCCATGGTTCCTGAAACCGAAAATGCGGAGTCTATTCTTCAGGCTTGGTATCCGGGCGAACGGGGTGGCGAAGCCGTGGCAAAGGTTCTCTTCGGCGAGGTGAATCCATCGGGCAAGCTTCCGGTAACCTTCTATAAGAGTACTTCCGATCTTCCTGATTTCCTTGATTATACGATGAAGAATCGCACCTATCGTTACTTCAAGGGTGAGGCTCTCTTCCCATTCGGTCATGGATTGAGCTATACATCGTATGAATATGGAAAGCCGGCATTGAAGAAAGTGAAGAATGAAGAACGAAAAGTGAAGAATTCTTCGGCTTATTCCTTGAGCTTCTCTTTATCTAATAAAGGTAATAGGGAAGGAACGGAAGTGACGCAGGTTTACATCCGTAGAATGGATGATGCTGAGGGACCGATCAAGACCCTGAAAGCCTTCAAGCGCATTACATTGAAGGCGGGCGAGAAGCAACAGGTAACCATCAGTCTGCCTCGCCAGAGTTTCGAGGGTTGGGATTCCCAGACCAATACCATGCGTGTGGTTCCCGGCAAATATCAGATCTTCGTAGGTGGTTCGAGTGCTGAGGCTGCGAAGAATGTGATAGAAGTGAAAGTGAAATAAAATGCTGATATAAAAAGAGAAAGCTCGCCAGGACTTTGAGGGTCTTGACGAGCTTTTCTTCTGTCTTAACTCTTAGACCTGCGTTTTTTTTGAAGTTTTTTCAAGGAAATGGACTTTGAATCATTCTTTTTTATTATATTTGCAATCGAAAATCGAATTGAACCTTGACTAAACGATGAAATAGTTATGGAACAGAAGTTAAAAACCATATTTTATGCGATGGGTGCGATGATTCTTGCACCCCAAACCCTCTGTGCTCAGTCTGTGAACATCGAAGGCCTAGACTCCTTGCGCTTATCAGGTTCGGTGAGTGTAGTGGAGCCTGAACTTCTGAAGAAGGGTGTACTCAATAATGCCCTGGATGCCTTGAGCGGACAGACGGCAGGTGTTAACGTCACTACCAATGGTCTTGACCGTATTGCTATGTTGAACTCCGTCCGGGTTCGCGGTACAACTTCTATCATGGGCGGCAATGATCCTCTGGTGATTATTGATGGTGTTACTTCTGATGTGGCGACGCTTGCTACAATCTATCCCGCCGATATAGAGAGCTTTACAGTACTTAAGAATGCCAGCGAAACGGCACTCTATGGTTCCCGTGGTGCTTCGGGCGTTATCCAGGTAAAAACCAAGAAGGGTACGGGTAAGGGATTTCAGATTTCTTACGAGGGAAACTATGGTATAGAGGCGATGTACAAAAGTATGGAGATGCTCAATGCCGCCGAATACATAGCTGCTGCACAGAAGTATGGGCTGGAGTATAACAATAAGGGATATGATACCAATTTCCGCAAGGCGATTACCCGAACCGGAAATATTCAGAACCATTATCTGGCCTTCAGCGGTGGCACTCCGCAGAGCAACTACCGCGCTTCTTTTGGCTATATCGACCATAACACGATTATTCGGAGCAAGGGCTATCGTAATCTGGTGGCTAAGATTGATGTCACCCAGAAGGCGTTTGGCGATAAACTGACGGGAGATTTCGGCGTGTTCGGTTCGTCTTTCAAGAACAATGATATCTTCGACAGTCAGACGCTTTTCTATTCTGCCGATGCCATGAATCCTACTTATCCTTATGATAAGCTGAACGGCAGTTGGGTGAAGAATGGGGCTGCATCTCAGGTGAATCCTCCTGGTGCCTTGCTCAAGGAGCGTAATGATACGAAGAACATGAACTTCAATGCTCATCTGAAGTTGAACTATGATATGACAAATTCTCTGAGTGTTTCTGCCTTCGGAGCATACAGTTATGCTTCCAACGAGAACAACCAGTTCTGTCCTACCTGGGTTTGGGCGCAGGGCAATCTCTATCGTGGGGAGTTCAAGAGCGAGGACTGGCTTGCCAATGTATCGTTTAACTATCAGCATTCGTGGGGAATCCACAATCTGAAGGCAATGGTGGGTGCAGAATATCAGAAGGATATCCGAACGGGATTCTGGACTTCTGCGAAGGGAATCACCAACAACGACATGTATTACCATAATATAGGTGCTGCTGCATCACGGCCTTTCGGTGGGACAGACAGCAAGTACGAAGATCCGACCCTGGCTTCTGTGATGGGTAATGTCGACTACACCTTATATAATAAGTATAGTCTTTCGGTTTCCATGCGTGGCGACGGTTCTTCGATGGTGGGCAATGACCATACCTGGGGTTTCTTCCCATCCGTCTCTCTTTCCTGGGATATGAAGCAGGAGAAATGGCTCCGTTCTCTCAAAGAAATTACCATGCTGAAACTGCGTACGGGCTATGGACGCTCAGGTAATCTTGGCGGAATATCTTCTTATACCACTTTGAATACGGTGCGGCAGAATGGTATTGTTTCGGTGAACAGTTCTCCTACGGTTACGATGGGAATGATTAGCAATAACAATCCTGATCTGAAGTGGGAAACCCGCGCTACCTGGAATATCGGAGCTGATCTGGGATTGTGGAACAACCGGCTGGTTCTGACGGCAGAATATTACTATTCCAAGACCACCGACATGCTCTATGCCTATGATGTGCCGGTTCCGCCTTTTGCCTATGATAAACTGTTGGCAAACCTGGGTTCTATGAGCAACCAGGGTTTGGAGGTCGGCGTTTCCTTCACTCCTATCCAGAAGAAGGACATGGAACTGAATATCAATATGAATCTCTCCTGGCAGAAGAACAAACTCCTCTCGCTGAGTGGTGAATATGACGGAATGCAGATGTCGGCAGCCGATATTACTGCAATGGGTGCCTTGTCGGGTGCCGGTCAGCATGGTGGTTACAACAATGTGGTCTATCAGATAGTTGGTCAGCCTTTGGGGGTATTCTATCTTCCTCATTGCAAGGGGATTATAGAAGATGGAAATGGGCATTACCGCTATGATATCGAAGATTTGGACAAGAACGGAACCGTAGATTTGAGTGATGGCGGTGACAGATATATTGCCGGTCAGGCTACTCCTAAAGTAACGTTGGGTTCCAATATCAGTTTCCGTTATCGCGACTGGTATCTTTCATTGCAGATGAACGGAGCCTTCGGACATAAGATATTCAATGGTACGGGCTTAGCCTACACCAATATGTCGAGTTTCCCGGATTATAATGTGCTGAAGGGAGCTCCTGAGAAGAATATCGTTGACCAGAATGTTTCTGATTATTGGCTGGAGAAGGGCGATTATCTCAACTTAGAGAATCTCACGCTGGGCTATGATATCCCTATCCGAAAGGGCGTGGTGCAGTCGCTCAGAGTTTCGGCGAGTGTCAACAATCTTGCCACCATCAGCAGTTACAGCGGCTTGACTCCGATGATTAACTGCTACGTGGTGAACAGTACGATGGGTATTGATGATAAGCGGACTTATCCTGTTTACAGAACCTTCTCATTGGGTTTAAGTGTTCAATTCTAAAATCAGAAAGTTATGAAACGATATAGATTTTTATTTCTGCTGCTGGCGGCATTGTCTATGACATCCTGCCTGGACGAACATCCTAAGGATCAGTTGGACGAGGATGCCATCTATGGCTCTGCATCTGATATTTATATCAATGCAGTGGCTTCGCTCTATAATTATATAGGTGGAGCTAACGAGAGTGAGGGCATCCAGGGCACCTGCCGTGGCATTTATGATTATAATACGCTGACCACCGATGAGGCGATGATTCCGATTCGAGGCGGCGACTGGTATGATGGTGGCCTCTGGAATGCCATGTACCAGCATCGGTGGAGTGCCGATGACCAGTCTCTTTATGATACGTGGAAGTACCTTTATAAGGTTATCGTGCTGGCTAATAAATCTTTGGATATTATCAGCAACAAGTCGGCCCTGCTTTCTGCCGCACAGCAGGAGGAATATCGGGCTGAGATAAGAGCCATCCGGGCTATGTTCTATTACTATGCTATGGACATGTTCGGTCGGGTTCCATTGGTCCTTTCCAGTGCAGAACAGCTCCATTCCAGCCTGTTCCAAGGTCAGACAGATCGCAGTTCTATCTTCCAGTTTGTCTTTCAGGAGTTGCAGCAGGTATTGCCTTCACTTCCCGACCAGCACAGCAATAAGGAAGGCAATTATTATGGTCGCATCACCCGGCCGGTAGTCAACTTTCTGTTGGCGAAGTTGGCTTTGAATGCAGAAATCTATATGTATGATGACTGGACCCAGGGTTATGCGAGCCGTCCGAAGGGAAGTGACATTCATTTCTCTGTGCCGGCTTCTGATGCCTCTTTGCGCAATGGCGATAAGGTGGACTGCAGGAAGTTGAATGCCTGGGAAACCTGCATTTATTATTGTGATAAACTGGCAGAAGAAGGCTATGTCCTGGAGTCGGATGATTCATTCAATTTCTCTACGCATAATGAGACATCGAAGGAGAATATCTTCACGATTCCGATGGATAAGAATATCTATACCAACCAGTTCCATTATCTCTTCCGCTCTTACCATTATACGCATGGCGGTGTCTTGGGATGGGGAAGTGAGAATGGTACCTGTGCCACGATTTCTACGATGAAAGCCAATCATTATGGCGAGGTTGATGAAGATGCCCGTTGCAAGATGAACTTTGTGGCGGGAGTGGTAAAGGTAGATGGTCATGAACTGCTGATGGATAATGGAAAGCCGTTGGAGTATCAGCCTTTTGAAGTGGCTCAAAACCTGACCAACAGTAAGTTTGTCAAGACGGCTGGAGCGAGAATGGCGAAGTATGAGGTGGATAGAACCTCTTATATGGACGGCAAGTTGCAGAGTAACGACATAGTTCTTTTCCGCTATGCAGATGCTTTATTGATGAAGGCAGAGGCAAAGGTCCGAAACGGAGAGAATGGTGATGAGGAGTTGAATAGGATTCGTACCCGTGTGGGAATGCCTTATCGTAAGGCTACGCTCGATAACATTCTGGAAGAGCGGTTGCTGGAGTTGGTATGGGAAGGATGGCGTCGTCAGGATCTCATCCGTTTCGGCAAATTCACCGGTGCCTACGATCTCCGTACGCCTCTTCAGGGTGAATCCTCCGGCTACACCACAGTCTTCCCGATTCCTCAGAAATGCATTGATTTAAATTCTGAATTGGTACAGAATAAGGGATATGTCAATATTTTGAAGTAAAGAAACTTGAATAGAGTATATAAAAAGAGAAAGCTCGCCAGGACTTTGATGGTCTTGGTGAGCTTTTCTCGTTTTATTTCCCGAATCTGGAAGTATCTACTTCTTCATGCTGCTTGGCCTTGTAGCCGCCGAAACGATAGATGAGGGAGAGGCCTATGATTCTGCCAAAGTACATGTTGTTGATGACGTGCTGACCTCGGTAGGTGTCGTGCAGATGGTTGTCGCCTGTCTCGAAGATGTCGTTGCAGTAGGCTTTCAGCTGGAACTTGTCATCCTTGAGAGGCTTCCAGGTGAGGGCAGCGTTGAGATAGCCTGAGGCTGGGATGTCGATGATTCCTTGGATGGCGTCGGTATGGACGGAAGCATCGAGGTTGAGAAGCACATGCTTGCCAAAGAGAAAAGTGCCGTTCCACTGGGCTTGACAGAACCATTTGCTGCGGTCGAATGGAAGATCATAGAAATGGGAATTCTTGTCGTTCTGATATACGCCAGTGAAGGTAAGGCGATTCTGCCACCAGTTGCCTATGTTGATTGGGGCTGTGAGCATCAAGCCTACCTGGTTTACATGGTCGAAGTTGACATGCTTGTATTCCATCTCCTTCTTCTTGTCGCTCTGGTAAGGAAGCTGACGGAATTCATCTTTCGAATTGTTGAAGAAGAGACTTGCCACGTATCTGCTGTGCAGAATGTAGGTAAGCGAGAGGCTGAGGTCTCGTGATGGCTTCAACGTCGGGTTTCCAACAATCTTTCCATATCCGCCCACATTATAGGTGGTGAAGTTCTTCACTGACCAATAGGTAGGGGAGTCTCTGTCGCAATCCAAGTCGAATTGGATGATGTGTCCAGCTTTTGGAAGATAGGTGATGGAGAGTGTAGGGAAGAGGTTCCACTCATCCCAGATTGGGGTGTGGTAATATTCTTCCATGAGCGATGCTTCCATCGTGAGTTTTTGGCCGAACGACTTGCTGGCTCCGATGTAGAAACACATTTGATCTTCGGTTTGAATGGTGTTGCCATCAGAAGACTTGTTGTTGTTTTCCTGCGAACTCTTGTCTCTTGATGTGGTGTAATTGATGCCGTAGTTCAAGCCCCAGTCTTTTCCTAAGTCGTGCTCCTGCTTGAGGTATGCGTGCCATTTGTCGATTCGTTGCTGGCTTGTGATGTCGTAAATCTCATCGTAGAGACTGCTTTTCAGCCATTGCTCATCCGGAGAATTATAATAGGTGTATTCTGCTCCTGCCGAGAAGCCGAATGGGGTAGAGTAATCCAGGCGGAAGTTGTGAAACTGACTCTTGGCATGGATTCTGAGAAGGGATGTGAAATCGCCATCATCCTCTGAAGTTCCTCTCGTGTTATTGAGTTGTGAGGTGTAGGCAAAGCTGAGCTGATGATCCTTTGCCAGATGATAGTTGATTCCCAGTCGGATGTTGTGGTTGAGATGACGTTTGATATTGTCGCTATGTGTAGAGAAGGCATAGGAAGTGCCATTAGTCAAGGTGTGGGCAAACTCGTTTTCATAGTAATAATATCTCTTGCCATGACCGAAGGAATAGAGCATGTCTATTTCCCATTTCTTGTTGGTGAAGAGTAAGGAGGCGCGCTCTGTGTAACTGTTGCGGTTCTGGTGGGTGTAGCCGCCGAAGAACTCGCCTTGTAGGGAGTGAAAGCCTGTGTTGTGCTTCAGCAGGAGGTTGATGACTTGTCCCTTTACCTGATAGCGGGCTGGGGCTGAATAGACAACTTCAGCGTTGGCGATGCGGCTGGTAGGAATCGTTTTCAGAAGCGAATAGAGCTGCTCGCTCGTCATGGTGGTAGCCTTGCCGTCTATCATCACGGTTACGGATTGGGCGTTGAGAGTCAAGGCTTCATCTTGTTCGCTCACGCCAGGCAGTTGCTTGATGGCTTCATAGGCATTATCCACTGGATGGTTTTTGATGAGTTGAGGCAGGTCATAGGTCAATGTCGCCCCTTTCACCTTAACGATAGGTCGGTTGCCTTTTACCATCACATCGGGGAGGGAATGGATAATGCTGTCCATTCTCAGGGAATCATTTCTGTTTCCTTGTGCCCAGCCGGCAAGACTGATGGCCAGGCAAGCGCTTAATATAACCAATCTTTTCATATTCTTCTTATCTTTTTATCGTTCTTTCGGAAAAAACTCCCGATTTCGGTTGCAAAAGTACTGCAAAAATCTCGTGTCAGCAAGGAATTTTGATTATCAAGTCTTATCAGAAGTGTTATTTAGTCTTATCAAATCAGAAATAATTCCCTGAAAAGTAT
>ERZ1034969.387-NODE-387-length-27877-cov-11.946086_pt1 | contig 27877 bp, 29 predicted proteins | sample MGYA00520624_ERZ1034969 | MGnify/ENA primary metagenome ERZ1034969 (study PRJEB33766, sample SAMN09781776) | gut metagenome | biome: gut microbiome | host: Homo sapiens | place: Madagascar | study: EMG produced TPA metagenomics assembly of the PRJNA485056 data...
ATTATTTTATTTGGTATGTTGGGCATAGGGATTGCCTTTGGTTATCTGGCTAGTCAGATTGACTCGGTTAAGGTACCTGATAAGGATACCTTGGTTCAACAAGTAACATCCTTGAGTCGGGTGTCTGAGATGACTTATTCTAATGGTAGCTCGATTGCAAGTATTGACACGGATTTGTTGCGGACTCCTGTTGAGAGCAGTGCTATTTCTGATAATGTCAAGAAAGCCATCATTGCGACTGAGGATGAAAATTTTGAAAACCATGATGGGGTAGTGCCTAAAGCTGTTTTTCGGGCAACCTTGGCATCTGTTTTGGGGTTGGGCGAAACCAGCGGTGGCTCGACTCTTACGCAGCAATTGATTAAACAACAGGTGCTGGGAGATGATCCGACCTTTAAACGCAAGTCGCGTGAGATTATTTACGCTTTGGCTTTGGAACGTTACCTCAACAAAGATGAGATTTTGACGAATTATTTAAATGTGTCGCCATTTGGTCGCAATAATAAAGGTGAAAATATTGCTGGGATTGAAGAGGCAGCAAGGGGTATCTTTGGCGTGTCGGCTAAAGATTTGACGGTGCCTCAGGCAGCCTTTCTAGCTGGTTTGCCACAAAGTCCGATTGTCTATTCACCTTATACAGCAACAGGGCAATTAAAAGACAAGGACAATTTAGCTTACGGCTTATCTCGTCAACAAGATGTTCTTTACAATATGTACCGTGCGGGCTACCTAACGGAATCCGAGTACGAAGAGTACAAGGCTTATGATGTGAGCCAAGACTTCATTCCGTCAGAATCAGCCACAACCAATGAGCACGACTTCCTTTACTATGCGGTTCTCAGTGAAGCTAAAGACATCATGTATAACTACTTGATTAAGCAAAATGGGGTTTCTGACCAAGAGCTTAAAAACGATACTACTAAAGAATCGTACAAAGAATTAGCTCTAGAAACCTTGCAACAAGGTGGGTACACGGTTAAGACGACGATTAACAAGTCGATTTATGATGCCATGCAAAATACCGTGGCACAGTACGGCAGTACGCTTGACCAAGATAATGCTAAAATGGTCGAAGTTGGTAATGTCTTGATGGCTAATGATACGGGAGCTATCTTAGGATTTGTCGGAGGAAGGAATTACACAACAAACCAAAATAACCACGCCTTTGACACCGCTCGCTCACCAGGGTCAAGTATCAAGCCAATTATCGCTTATGGTATTGCCATTGATCAAGGTCTTTTGGGTAGTGCCAGCATGTTGTCAAACTACCCTACGTCATTTTCAAGTGGTCAAGCCATTATGCACGGTAATGATGTCGGAACAGAAATGATTACCTTGCAAGAAGCTTTGAACACGTCTTGGAATATCCCAGCTTATTGGACTTACCAAATGTTGTTAAACAATAATGTTGATGTGGAATCTTACATGAAGAAAATGGGATACGATATCGACAATTACAATATTGAAAGTTTACCGCTGGGTGGTGGTATTGAAACAACTGTTCTTCAGCAAGTCAATGCCTACCAGATGATTTCAAATGGTGGTGTTTACCTCAAAGGGTACTTGGTTGATAGCATCACTGACAATAAAGGTCAGGTTATTTACCAACACAAGGCCAATCCTGTTCGTGTCTTCTCAGAAGCGACGGCAAGCATTTTGAATCAATTGTTGAAAGAAGTGGTCACAGGTGGGGCTACGACAGAATTTTACAATGATTTGAAAGACTTGAATCAAACGGCAGCAAGTGCTGATTGGACAGGAAAAACGGGAACGACAGACAACTACACCGATGTTTGGCTCATGTTGTCAACGCCAAAAATCACTTTAGGTGGTTGGGCAGGAAATGATGACAACACGTCTATGGATTCCCGCACGGGTTACAAGTACAATGCGCAATACATGGCTTATCTGGTCAATGCCATTTACAATGCCGATTCGAGCGCAATAGGGGTCAATGACAAGTACTCCCTATCTTCTAGCGTTATCAAATCAACCGTCCTAAAAGCGACAGGATTGCAGCCAGGAACTGTAACGGTTAATGGACGTCCACTCTTGGTTAATGGCGAAACCACGACAAGCTATTGGGCGAAAAATGGAGCAGGTAATATGACTTATAAATTTGCCATCGGTGGTACCGACAGCGACTACACCAAAGCTTGGGATAGTTTGCTGCATAATTCTTCTATTACCACAACAAGTAGCAACTAACATATCACTTGCAAAAAAATCAAAAATAAGGTATAATAGTGTCAACTATTTGTCGTCTACCTTAGTTGAAATATTGTCCAACTAAGGTTTGCAGCAGTTAAATCACTCTTAATGGTGTTAGATTTAGCTGCTCTTTTTGTGCTTAATTTTGGAAGAATACAGCATTTGTAACCTATATTTAAAGATTCTAAAAATTCACATTAAGGACAACTTTGGCAGAATACGGCAACGTATTCTAGAGCTAGTTGGGTCAATGCTAGGGTTTTGTGTGGTTATTAAACAAACAAAACAAAGCCGTCAAGCGTCGATTGACCTCTGTATTTTAATGAAGGAGTAATACACTTTGGCAGGACATGAAGTTCAGTACGGGAAACACCGTACACGTCGTAGCTTTTCAAGAATTAAGGAAGTTCTTGATTTACCAAACTTGATCGAAATTCAGACAGATTCTTTTAAAGACTTCTTGGATAATGGATTAAGAGAAGTTTTTGAAGATGTGCTTCCAATTAGTAACTTTACAGATACTATGGAACTTGAATTTGTTGGTTACGAGTTAAAAGAGCCTAAGTATACGCTTGAGGAAGCTCGTATCCACGATGCCTCTTATTCAGCACCAATTTTTGTCACTTTCCGTTTGATTAACAAAGAAACAGGCGAAATTAAAACCCAAGAAGTTTTCTTTGGTGATTTCCCAATCATGACTGAAATGGGAACCTTTATCATCAATGGTGGTGAACGTATCATCGTTTCTCAGTTGGTTCGTTCTCCTGGTGTTTATTTCAATGACAAAGTGGATAAAAATGGTAAGGTTGGATACGGTTCAACGGTTATTCCTAACCGTGGTGCTTGGCTTGAATTAGAAACAGATTCAAAAGACATTGCTTACACTCGTATTGACCGTACGCGTAAAATTCCATTTACAACACTTGTGCGTGCCCTTGGTTTCTCAGGTGATGATGAAATCATGGATATCTTTGGTGATAGCGAACTTGTCCGCAACACCATCGAAAAAGACATCCACAAAAACCCAGCGGATTCACGTACAGACGAAGCCCTCAAAGAAATTTACGAACGCCTTCGTCCAGGTGAACCAAAAACTGCTGACAGCTCGCGTAGCTTGCTTGTAGCTCGTTTCTTTGACCCACGTCGTTACGACTTGGCAGCTGTTGGTCGTTACAAAATCAATAAAAAATTAAACCTTAAAACACGTTTGTTGAATCAAACAATCGCTGAAAATTTGGTTGATGCTGAAACAGGGGAAATCCTTGTTGAAGCAGGAACTGTTATGACCCGCGATGTGATTGATTCTATCGCTGACCAATTGGACGGTGACCTTAACAAATTCGTTTACACACCAAACGATTACGCTGTTGTTACTGAGCCAGTTGTGCTTCAAAAATTCAAAGTGGTGTCACCAATTGACCCAGACCGCGTGGTAACAATCGTTGGTAACGCAAACCCTGATGATAAAGTGCGTGCCCTTACACCAGCGGATATCTTGGCAGAAATGTCATACTTCTTGAACCTTGCAGAAGGTCTTGGTAAAGTGGATGATATCGACCACCTTGGTAACCGTCGTATCCGTGCTGTTGGTGAGTTGTTGGCTAACCAATTCCGTATTGGTCTTGCTCGTATGGAACGTAACGTTCGCGAACGTATGTCTGTTCAAGATAACGAAGTCTTGACACCACAACAAATCATCAACATCCGTCCTGTAACAGCTGCGGTTAAAGAATTCTTCGGTTCTTCACAGTTGTCACAGTTCATGGACCAACACAACCCACTTTCTGAGTTGTCACACAAACGTCGTTTGTCTGCCTTAGGACCTGGTGGTTTGACACGTGACCGTGCAGGTTACGAAGTTCGTGACGTGCATTACACTCACTATGGTCGTATGTGTCCGATTGAAACCCCTGAAGGACCTAACATCGGTTTGATCAACAACTTGTCAACTTACGGACACTTGAACAAATATGGTTTCATCCAAACACCGTATCGTAAAGTTGACCGTGCGACAGGTGTTGTCACAAACGAAATCGTTTGGTTGACTGCCGATGAAGAAGATGAGTACACTGTTGCACAAGCAAACTCAAAACTAAACGAAGACGGTACATTTGCTGAAGACATCGTTATGGGACGTCACCAAGGTAATAACCAAGAGTTCCCAGCAAGCGTTGTTGATTTCGTAGACGTTTCTCCTAAACAGGTAGTTGCCGTTGCGACAGCATGTATTCCTTTCCTTGAAAACGATGACTCAAACCGTGCCCTCATGGGTGCCAACATGCAGCGTCAAGCCGTTCCGTTGATTGACCCACATGCACCATATGTTGGTACAGGTATGGAATATCAAGCAGCCCACGATTCAGGCGCTGCCGTTATCGCAAAACACGATGGACGCGTTGTCTTCTCAGACGCTGAAAAAGTAGAAGTGCGTCGTGAAGATGGTTCACTTGATGTTTACCACATTACAAAATTCCGTCGTTCAAACTCAGGTACAGCCTACAACCAACGTACCCTTGTTAAAGTTGGAGATATCGTTGAAAAAGGTGACTTTATCGCTGACGGTCCTTCAATGGAAAAAGGTGAAATGGCTCTTGGTCAAAACCCAATTGTCGCTTACATGACTTGGGAAGGGTATAACTTCGAGGATGCGGTTATCATGAGTGAACGTCTGGTTAAAGAAGATGTTTACACATCTGTTCACTTGGAAGAATTTGAATCAGAAACACGTGATACAAAGCTTGGCCCTGAAGAAATCACTCGTGAAATTCCAAACGTCGGTGAAGAAGCTTTGAAAGACCTTGACGAAATGGGTATTATCCGTATCGGTGCTGAGGTTAAAGAAGGGGATATCCTTGTTGGTAAAGTGACACCTAAAGGTGAGAAAGATCTTTCTGCTGAAGAACGCCTTCTTCATGCTATCTTTGGTGATAAATCACGTGAAGTGCGTGATACGTCACTTCGTGTGCCACACGGTGGTGATGGTGTTGTTCGTGACGTTAAAATCTTTACACGTGCTAACGGTGATGAATTACAATCAGGTGTTAACATGTTGGTTCGTGTTTACATCGCTCAAAAACGTAAAATCAAAGTTGGAGATAAAATGGCCGGTCGTCACGGAAACAAAGGGGTTGTTTCTCGTATCGTTCCAGTTGAAGACATGCCTTACCTTCCAGACGGAACACCAGTTGATATCATGTTGAACCCACTTGGGGTGCCATCTCGTATGAACATCGGACAAGTTATGGAACTTCACCTTGGTATGGCTGCGCGTAACCTTGGTATTCACATTGCGACTCCAGTTTTCGATGGGGCAACTTCTGACGACCTTTGGGATACCGTTCGTGAAGCTGGTATGGACAGCGATGCCAAAACCGTTCTTTATGACGGACGTACAGGTGAACCATTTGATAACCGTGTGTCTGTGGGTATCATGTACATGATCAAACTTCACCACATGGTTGATGATAAACTTCACGCTCGTTCAGTAGGTCCTTACTCACTCGTTACCCAACAACCTCTTGGAGGTAAAGCACAATTTGGTGGACAACGTTTTGGTGAGATGGAGGTTTGGGCATTGGAAGCCTATGGTGCATCAAATGTTCTTCAAGAAATCTTGACTTACAAGTCTGATGACGTGACCGGACGTCTTAAAGCTTATGAAGCCATCACTAAAGGTAAGCCAATTCCAAAACCAGGTGTGCCAGAATCATTCCGAGTTCTTGTCAAAGAATTGCAATCTCTTGGTCTTGATATGCGTGTGCTTGACGAAGATGACAACGAAGTAGAACTCCGTGATCTTGACGAAGGTGAAGATGATGATGTCATGCACGTTGATGACCTTGAAAAAGCACGTCAAAAACAAGAAACCGAAAAAGCAGAAGCATCTATCAAAGAAGAATCTGAAGAAAAATAAAGCCAGTCAGGCTATGGGAAGCTTTCTTAGCTTTCCATAGTATTGATGGTGTGCTAAAACAGAGATAAAAAGCTTATGAAGTTTTCTTTGTAAGTTGTCGCATTTAAGAAAGTAGCTTGGCTATTTTCAAAGAACATAAAGAAAGGTAAATCTAGTGGTTGACGTAAATCGTTTTAAAAGTATGCAAATCACATTAGCCTCACCAAGCAAAGTCCGCTCATGGTCTTATGGTGAAGTTAAAAAACCTGAAACAATCAATTATCGTACGCTCAAACCCGAACGTGAAGGACTTTTTGACGAAGTTATCTTTGGTCCAACAAAAGACTGGGAATGTGCTTGTGGTAAATACAAACGTATTCGTTACAAAGGGATTATTTGTGACCGCTGTGGTGTTGAAGTAACACGTGCTAAAGTTCGTCGTGAACGTATGGGACACATCGAATTGAAAGCACCCGTTTCTCACATCTGGTATTTCAAAGGTATTCCATCACGTATGGGGCTTACATTGGACATGAGCCCACGTGCTCTTGAAGAAGTTATCTACTTCGCAGCTTACGTTGTTATTGATCCAAAAGATACACCGCTTGAACCAAAATCACTTTTGACTGAGCGCGAATACCGTGAAAAATTACAAGAATATGGACAAGGCTCATTTGTTGCGAAAATGGGTGCTGAAGCCATCCAAGACCTTCTTAAACGCGTTGATTTAAAATCTGAAATCGCTGAATTAAAAGAAGAATTGAAAACGGCTACTGGTCAAAAACGTATCAAAGCTGTTCGTCGTTTGGATGTGTTAGATGCCTTCTACAAATCTGGTAACAAACCAGAATGGATGGTACTTAACATCTTGCCAGTTATTCCACCAGATCTGCGTCCAATGGTTCAATTGGATGGTGGACGTTTTGCGGCATCAGACTTGAATGACCTTTACCGTCGTGTAATTAACCGTAACAACCGTTTGGCTCGTTTGCTTGAATTGAATGCCCCTGGTATCATCGTGCAAAACGAAAAACGTATGTTGCAAGAAGCGGTTGATGCCCTTATCGACAATGGTCGTCGTGGTCGTCCAATCACAGGTCCTGGTAGCCGTCCATTGAAATCTTTGAGCCACATGCTTAAAGGTAAACAAGGTCGTTTCCGTCAAAACTTGCTTGGTAAACGTGTTGACTTCTCAGGTCGTTCTGTTATCGCCGTAGGTCCAACACTTAAAATGTACCAATGTGGTGTGCCACGTGAAATGGCTATCGAATTGTTCAAACCATTTGTTATGCGTGAAATTGTAGCGCGTGACTACGCTGGTAACGTAAAAGCTGCTAAACGTATGGTTGAACGTGGTGACGAACGCATTTGGGATATTCTTGAAGAAGTCATTAAAGAACACCCAGTACTTCTTAACCGCGCACCGACTCTTCACCGTTTGGGTATTCAAGCATTTGAACCAGTCCTTATCGATGGTAAAGCCCTTCGTCTTCACCCACTTGTTTGTGAGGCCTACAATGCCGACTTTGACGGTGACCAAATGGCCATCCACGTGCCGCTTTCAGAAGAAGCGCAAGCAGAAGCACGTCTTCTTATGTTGGCCGCAGAACACATCCTTAACCCTAAAGATGGTAAACCAGTCGTAACCCCATCTCAAGATATGGTTCTTGGTAACTACTATTTGACAATGGAAGATCCAGGTCGTGAAGGGGAAGGTATGGTCTTTAAAGACCGTGACGAAGCGATTATGGCTTACCGCAATGGTTATGTTCACTTGCATTCACGTGTTGGTATCGCTGTTGATAGTATGCCAAACAAACCATGGACAGATGAACAAAGACATAAAATCATGGTGACAACAGTTGGTAAAATCCTCTTCAACGCTATCATGCCTGATGATCTACCATACCTTCAAGAGCCAAACAACGCTAACTTGACTGAAAAAACACCAGATAAATACTTTTTGGCACCAGGTCAAGAAATCCAGTCTGTCATTGATAACCTTGAAACAAACATTCCATTCAAGAAGAAAAATCTTGGAAATATCATTGCTGAAATCTTCAAACGTTTCCGTACAACAGAAACATCTGCTTTCCTTGACCGTTTGAAAGACCTCGGTTACTACCACTCAACCCTTGCTGGTTTGACAGTGGGTATTGCCGATATCCCAGTTATTGATAACAAACAAGAAATCATCAATGCCGCTCACGCGAAAGTTGAACAAATTAACAAAGCCTTCCGTCGTGGTCTTATCACTGACGATGAACGTTATGTTGCGGTTACGACAACTTGGCGTGAAGCAAAAGAAGAGTTGGAACAACGTCTGATTGAAACACAAGATCCTAAGAACCCAATCGTTATGATGATGGACTCAGGAGCCCGTGGTAATATCTCTAACTTCTCACAACTTGCCGGTATGCGTGGTTTGATGGCCGCTCCGAACGGACGTATCATGGAATTGCCTATCCTATCTAACTTCCGTGAAGGTTTGTCTGTTTTGGAAATGTTCTTCTCAACTCACGGTGCGCGTAAAGGTATGACTGATACAGCCCTTAAGACTGCTGACTCTGGATACTTGACACGTCGTTTGGTTGACGTTGCCCAAGACGTTATCATTCGTGAAGACGACTGTGGAACTGACCGTGGTCTTGTAATCAGCGCCATTACAGACGGAAAAGAAGTGACAGAAACACTTGAAGAACGTCTTGTTGGTCGTTACACTAAGAAATCTGTTAAACACCCAGAAACAGGCGAAGTCATTGTTGGTCCTGATGTTTTAATCACAGAAGACTTGGCTGCTACTATTGTTAAAGCTGGTGTTGAAGAAGTAACCATCCGTTCAGTATTTACATGTAATACTCGCCACGGTGTTTGCCGCCACTGTTATGGTATCAACCTTGCGACAGGCGATGCCGTTGAAGTTGGTGAAGCTGTTGGTACAATCGCCGCTCAATCTATCGGTGAACCTGGTACACAGTTGACCATGCGTACCTTCCACACGGGTGGTGTAGCGTCAAATACCGACATCACACAAGGTCTTCCTCGTATCCAAGAAATCTTTGAAGCCCGTAATCCTAAAGGGGAAGCGGTCATCACAGAAGTTAAGGGTACTGTTGTTGACATCGAAGAAGATGCCGCAACACGTACGAAGAAAGTCTTTGTACAAGGTAAAACAGGTACAGGTGAATACGTGGTACCATTTACAGCTCGCATGAAAGTAGCTGTCGGTGACGAAGTACACCGTGGTGCCCCATTGACTGAAGGTTCTATCCAACCAAAACGCTTGCTTGAAGTTCGTGACACCTTGTCAGTTGAAACTTACCTTCTTGCTGAGGTACAAAAAGTTTACCGTAGCCAAGGGGTAGAAATCGGTGACAAACACGTCGAAGTAATGGTTCGCCAAATGCTTCGTAAAGTTCGTATCATGGATCCAGGTGATACAGAATTGCTTCCAGGTACTTTGATGGACATCTCAGACTTTACAGATGCCAACAAAGATATCGTTATTGCTGGTGGTATTCCTGCGACATCACGTCCAGTCTTGATGGGTATTACCAAAGCTTCCCTTGAAACAAATTCATTCTTGTCAGCAGCATCATTCCAAGAAACAACTCGTGTTCTTACAGATGCCGCTATACGTGGTAAGAAAGATCATCTTCTTGGTCTTAAAGAAAATGTTATCATCGGTAAGATTATCCCAGCTGGTACAGGTATGGCACGTTACCGCAATATCGAACCACAAGCTGTTAATGAGCTTGAACCTACTGAAGAAGTAGATGTTGTGGTGGAAGAAGAAATCATCACAAGTGCTGAATAAAACCCAAAAGAGAGAACGATTCGTTCTCTCTTTTTTTGTAATCATGATAAATAAGCAAAAATTTTTTAAAATAGCGTTAATTTTTATATAATAAATCTTAAAAGGAAGTGAGGTAAATGTATCAAGTTGTAAAAATATATGGCGACTGGGAACCCTGGTGGTCATTGGAAAATTGGCAGGAAGACATCATAGAAACAAAATGCTTTGATGATTTTGAAGAAGCACGTGCTTTTTACCAACAAGAATGCCAAACACTCAAATCATCTTTACCAAGTTGTAAATGCCATGACAATTTTCAAGCAGCTTTTTGGAACCAAGAGGACCAACGCTGGTGTGAGATGTGTGGCAGCTACTTGCAACAGTACCATTCCATTGTTATACTCGAAGATGGTCGTGAGTTATCAAAAGAGGCATTGTCTTACTAAATGTATTTAATGGAGTAGGCAATGCTTATTCTTTATATAAACGAAGAAGGTAGCTTAGCTATTTTTTTTTGTTTTTGGCTAAATGGCCATGATACCTTTCTTTTTTCGAATAATGAGATGAGGAGGTTTTTATGATTCAAGATTTAGCAAAAGCTATCATAGCAAATGCGGTCGCTAAAGCTGCTCAAGATATTTATATCCTACCTAGGCAAAACCGCTATGAAGTCTATTATCGGCTAGGTAATGACAAGGAATTGATAGATTGCTTTGATGCTGACAAAATGACTAACCTGATTAGCCATTTTAAATTTGTCGCAGGCATGGACGTTGGGGAAAAGCGTCGTAGCCAACTAGGTTCGTGCGACTACACCTTTGCAGAAGATGAGCAAATCTCGCTACGTTTATCAAGTGTCGGGGACTACCGCGGTCGAGAGAGTTTGGTAATTCGTTTGCTTTATTATGGTCAAAAATCTCTCCATTATTGGTTTGATGGGCTAGAGGAAGCTTTATCTGTTGTCAATGGTAGGGGACTTTATCTCTTTTCAGGTCCAGTTGGTAGTGGAAAAACCACGCTGATGTATCAGTTGGTTCAGGAAAAATTTCCAGATAAACAAGTCATTACCATCGAAGATCCTGTGGAAATTCAGCAGGATAATATGTTGCAGCTGCAATTAAACGATGAAATAGGCATGACTTACGATGAGCTGATCAAATTGTCCTTGCGGCATCGACCAGATATTCTCATTATCGGAGAAATTCGTGATAGCGATACGGCACACGCGGTTATTAGGGCCAGTTTAACAGGAGCTGTGGTATTTTCGACCATTCATGCTAAAAGCATTTCAGGTGTTTATGCGCGTTTATTGGAATTAGGTATCAGTCAGCAAGAGTTGGAGAATAGTCTGCACGCAGTGGTTTACCAACGGTTAATTGGGGGAGGAGGTGTGATAGATGTTGCAAAAGATGGATTTAAAGAGCACCAGCCAAGCAACTGGAATCAAAAAATGGACCAGTTGGTTGCACAAGGACATCTTTCCAAAGAACAAGCGGCCATTGAAAAAATTACCCTTTAGCAAACAACGAAAACTCATTCAGTTATTTAATAATTTGTTTCATAGTGGCTTTCATTTGTCGGAAATTCTGTCCTTTCTAAGACGTAGTCAGCTGCTGGAGGCTGATTATATCGATGTGATGCAAAATAGCTTATTGGCTGGAGGTAATCTATCGCTCATGATGTCCCAGCTAGGTTTCTCTGATACGATTGTAACGCAGATGGCTTTGGCGGATATTCACGGCAATAGTCAAAGGAGCCTTGTAAAAATTGATGCCTATCTAACTAGCATGGGTGCCGTGAGAAAGAAATTGCTCGAGGTTATGACCTACCCTGTCATGTTACTTGGCTTCCTTGTGTTGATTATGGTGGGGCTAAATCATTATTTATTGCCACAACTGGAAGGTAGCAATCTAGCCACTCAGTTGATTCAGCATTTTCCCCTGCTGTTTTTAGTGGGAACTGTGATGATTACGCTCGTGGTTCTTGCGCTTTATCTTTACCAAAAACGCTTGCCTCGCATTCGGGTGTACAGTCAACTCAGTCGCCTTCCTTTTATTGGAAATACCATTCGGTTGTATTTGACGGCTTATTACGCACGGGAATGGGGCAACCTCATCGGTCAAGGTGTTGAGTTAATTGACATTGTGGCGATTATGCAGCAACAAAAATCACGCTTGTTTCAAGAAATTGGGCAAGATATGCAAGAAGCTTTACTGTCAGGGCAAGCCTTTCATCAAAAAGTATTGGATTATCCTTTTTTTCTGACAGAACTAGGACTGATGATTGAGTACGGTGAAATCAAATCAAAATTAGGCAGTGAATTAGACATTTACGCCGAGGAAACCTGGCAACGTTTCTTTGGCAAAATGAACCAAGCAACCCAGTTGATTCAACCGCTAGTCTTTATCTTTGTGGCTTTGGTGATTGTCTTGATTTACGTAGCGATGTTGTTGCCAATGTATCAAAATATGGGAGGGTATTTTTAATGAAAAATAGATTAGCTAAATGGCGTAGAAAGACTGTTCGTGGATTCACTCTGGTGGAAATGTTAATTGTTTTGCTTATTATTAGCGTTTTGATGTTGCTTTTTGTACCAAATTTAAGCAATCAAAAAGATGCGGTGCGTGAAAAAGGTAACAAGGCAGTGGTCAAGGTGGTAGAAAGTCAGCTATCGCTTTATGAACTCAAAGAAGGTGAGAAACCAAGCATTGAACAACTTGTTAAAGCGGGTTATATTACAGATGATCAAGCCGAAACCTATCGCAAAACTAAGCAATAAAGGTGTTGCAGCTTTTACCATTTTGGAATCCTTGGTGACTTTGGGCATAACGTGTTTTATGGTCATGAGTTTGTCGGGTTCGCTAAACGGTATTTTTCAAAGTGTGGAAGAAACCTTGTTCTTTTTATCGTTTGAAAATCTTTATCGCGATACGCAAACGCTAGCCAACGTTAACCAAAGAGCAATGACTTTGACTATTTCAGAAGATGCGATTTCAAATGGCGTGTCTAAGGTGAGCCTTCCACGTCAGGTAAAAGTGGGAGATACCAAGCAGATTGTATTGAGCAAGAAAGGGGGCAATTCATCTTTGGGCAAGGTTGTTTTTCAATTACAAGACAAAGAGATTTATTATCAATTGTATTTAGGGAGTGGTAAATATAAAAAAACAGAGAGTAGCCGCCTACATACTCCTTGAGAGTTTAGTTGCCTTGGGCTTAATGGCGACCATTACCAGTCTTGTTTTGGGAGAAGTCACCAAAAGCAGACAACAGATGCAAGCAAGCCTGCACCAACAAGAAGTATTAAATGTGGCAACAATGGCGATTCAAACAGAACAAGGTCATTTGGCAATCAATGGGGTTGAGGTCAGCATTGTAGAACAAGAAGGTGAGCTTTTAGTTTATGAAGGAAAAAAACGGATATTACACATTAAAAAAGACTAGACTAAAAGCATTCACCCTTTTAGAATGCTTGGTGGCGTTGCTGGTTATCGCAGGAACGGTCTTGGTTTATGACGGTTTAGCACGTTCGGTCAAAGCCAATATCCACTACCTATCCAACAATCAGGAAGAAGAGTGGCTTTTATTTTCCCAGCAATTACGCTCGGAACTAGAGGGGAGCCAATTAGACAGAGTAGCATCTAATAAACTGTATGTCACTAAAGCCAATCAGCACCTAGCTTTTGGTCAATCTAACAGCCATGATTTTCGCAAAACAAACGCTTCTGGTCGTGGTTACCAACCCATGCTTTTTGGCTTGCAATCATCGAGCATATCACAAGACGGTCAGCAAGTAACGATCAAACTTGGCTTCAAAAATCGTATGGAGAGAGAATTTGTTTACACTTTTAAGACGTAAGGTTAAGGCTGGTATTTTGCTGTATTCTTTGCTCATGGTAGCTGTATTTGCCTTGGTTTTGCAGTTTTATTTGGGGCGCGTGGTAGCAGTTGAGCAAAAACACCAAGCGCAGCGAGCCTCAAGTCAGGCTTATCTGATGGCAAAAGTAGTGGATAAGTTTGCCAAGGAACATTCAGGACAAATGCATTTTGACAAAGGCAAGGCTCAATATCACATTCAAGGTCAGCATATTCATATCACCGTCACCTTAGCCAATCAGCAAGAATTTCAATACCAATTTCACAGAAATGATGAAAATGATTAGTGACTTTTTTTGAAAAAGGTGACTTCTTCCCATTTTTCTTATTTTTTGATATGATAAAACGTGCGGAGGAAACTATGAATTTTGAAAAAATCGAACAAGCCTACGATTTCATTTTAGAAAATATCCAATTGATTGAAAATGAGTTGAAAACACATCTTTACGATGCCCTGATTGAACAAAACTCGTTTTATCTTGGAGAAGAAGGTGCAAGTGAGGAAGTAGCTGCAAATAATGACAAACTACGTCAATTGCAATTAAGTCAGGAAGAGTGGCGTAGAGCCTTTCAATTTATTTTCATTAAGGCAGCTCAAACCGAGCAATTACAAGCCAATCACCAATTCACACCAGATAGCGTGGGCTTTATCTTACTCTTTTTAGTAGAAAGCTTAACAGCCTCTGATACGGTTGATGTGTTAGAAATCGGTAGTGGAACGGGAAATTTGGCTGAAACTTTATTAACAAACAGTTCCAAAACCCTGAACTATCTTGGTATTGAAGTGGATGATTTATTGATTGATTTATCTGCTAGTATCGCTGAAGTGATGGGCTCATCTGCTCAGTTTATCCAAGAGGATGCTGTACGCCCACAAATTTTAAAAGAAAGCGATGTGATTATTAGTGATTTACCAGTCGGTTTTTATCCTAATGATGCCATTGCTAAACGTTACCAAGTGGCTAGCAGCAAAGAACACACCTACGCTCACCATTTGTTAATGGAGCAATCTTTGAAATACCTGAAAAAAGATGGTTTGGCTATCTTTTTAGCACCGTCTGATTTGTTGACAAGTCCACAGAGTGATTTGCTGAAAGAGTGGTTAAAAGGCTATGCAGATGTGATTGCGGTCATTACCTTGCCTGAAACCTTATTTGGTAGTGCAGCCAGCACCAAGTCCATCTTTGTTTTCAAAAAACAATCCACTCATCCAGTTGAAACTTTTGTTTACCCCTTGGTAGATTTGAAAGAACAAGCTGTTTTGGAAGATTTTGTAAAAGAATTTCAAAATTGGAAAAAAGACAATAGGCTTTTCTAAAAAAATATGATAGAATGAGTTATATTAAGAAAGCGCTTTAGAGGTAAAGTTATGGCAAAAACGATTTCTATCAATGCAGGAAGCTCAAGTCTAAAATGGCAATTATACAATATGCCAGAAGAAGAGGTTATTGCAAAAGGGTTAATTGAGCGTATTGGTCTTTCTTGTGGGATTTCTACGGTTAAATTCAAAGGGAAAACTCATTCAGAAACAAGAGATATTCCAGACCATACGGCAGCTGTTAAAATTTTGTTGGATAATTTGATTTTGATGGCTATTATCACAGGCTATGACGAAATTGACGGTGTCGGACATCGTGTTGTGGCTGGTGGCGAATATTTTAAAGAGTCTGCATTGGTGACGGATGATGTCATTCAAAAAGTGGAAGGGTTGTCAACTTTGGCTCCTCTACACAACCCTGGAGCAGTCCTTGGTATCAAAGCCTTTAAAGAGCTTTTGCCAGATATTACCAGTGTCGTTGTTTTTGATACGGCTTTTCACACATCAATGCCAAAAGTCGCTTATCGCTACCCAATTGCGAACCGCTACTACAAAGAATACAAGGTACGTAAATATGGAGCACACGGGACTAGTCATCAATACGTCGCCCAAGAAGCTGCCAAAGTCCTTGGAAAACCATTGGAAGAGTTGAAATTGATTACTTGCCACATTGGTAATGGGGTTTCAGTTACTGCGGTTAAGGGTGGTCAATCGGTTGATACGTCAATGGGCTTGACACCGCTTGGTGGTACCATGATGGGGACACGTTCAGGAAGTATTGATCCTGGTGTGATTGCTTTCTTAATGGATTCAGATCCTGAACTCAATACGTCTGACGACATTCGAACAGTGCTAAACCGTCAGTCAGGGCTTCTTGGTGTTTCTGAAAAATCAAGTGATATGCGTGATATTCTTGCTGGCAAAGAAGCTGGAGATGCTAATTGCGAGTTAGCTTATGATATGTATATCGACCGTTTGCGAAAATACATTGCGCAGTACTTTGCTGTGTTAAATGGCGCAGATGCAGTTATCTTTACGGCTGGTATTGGTGAAAATTCAGATGTCGTGCGTGAGGATATTATTGCTGGCATGACTTGGTTTGGTGTGGATATTGATCCTGCTAAGAATGTACCAGGTGCTTATGGCGTGATTTCAACGGATCAAGCACGCGTGAAAGTTATGGTCATCCCAACAGATGAGGAACTCGTGATTGCGCGTGATGTTGAGCGTTTTAAAAACGCAACTAACGAAGTTATCAATTATTAAATATGATAAGACCATTAAAGCTGGCCTATTTGGGTCAGCTTTTTTGCAGTTGTTTGGATTGTTTTTGGGCTGGATTTTGTTTACAATAGTACGAAACAGGATGTTAGGAGAGATGATGAAATGAAACGATTTGTAACGGCCGTGGGTTATTTTTTCTTGGCTTTTGCTCTGATTTTTTTAGAACAATTGCCAACGGTTTTTATTAGAGCTAACCAACCATTCAACCAAACTTTGGGAATTACTTTGGCTTTGCTGGTGGTGTCAATTTTTACGATTTACGTTGCTAGGCGTGTTGGTTTTTTGAAACAGTTGGAGGATTTAAAAACCTGGCAGGCTTGGAAAATCATTCTTATTGGCTTTACGGCCTTGACGGTTGTCAAATATATTGGTGGTGTCATTTTGGTTTTGGAAAGAGGCCTTGACGCCAATACAGGCAATCAAGCAGCGATTGAGCAAGTTGGTATGTCGCCAATATTGCTAATTACGTTGACGGTGATTACTGCACCGATTGTGGAAGAAACGGTCATGCGAGGGCTGATTTTAGGAAAGGTCTTTAACAATTCTTACCTTGGTGTTTTGTTAAGTTCTTTCTTGTTTGGCTTGTTGCACATGCCGACTGACCTTGGAAGTTGGATTATTTATGGCGGTATGGGGTTGGTTCTCGCTCTCATTTATCACCGTACGCAAAAGCTCGAGTACACGATAGCTGTTCATTTTATTAACAATGCTTTGGGTGTGCTTTTCATGTTATTGTTATAAAAAAAGCTGGGCTTTCGCTCAGCTTTTTGACTATTATAAGTTTTTGGCTTTATCAATTGTGGCATCAATGCTAGAGATGACGCTAGCTGTTAAACCTGTTTTTTCAAGGTCAAGCAATCCTGCGATAGTTGTACCACCAGGACTTGAGATTTTATCAATCAAATCGTGTGGGCTATCAGCCCCTTGCAGCAAATTTTCAGCGCTGGCTAGGACCGTTTGTGTGACAATTTCTAATGATTTGCCCTTTGGAATACCGTATTTGACACCCGCTTTGGCGAGCGCTTCGATAAATAGGTAAATGTAGGCTGGACTAGAACCAGCAAGGGCTGTAAAGGTGTCGAAATCTTTTTCTGGTATGTCAAACGTTGTACCAAAACTGTCCGTGATTTCTTTAGCGCTTGTGAACAGTTCTTCAGAAACGTGTTCATTGATGCAAATAGCCGTTGTACTTTTTAAAATTTGTGCGTTGATATTTGGCATGATGCGAATCAAGGGCAGTTCAGGGCTTGTTAATTTGCCAAGACGCTCCAAGGTGACACCTGCAGCCATTGATAGAATAGGTTGATGAAAATGAAGTTCGGAAAGAACAGGTTCAAACATTTGTGGCTTGATACCAAGGACAACCAAATCCACTTGGTCAATGAGTTCTTGGTGTGATGGTGCTGCCGTTACATTTAGCTGCTCAGCTATTTCGCGTGAGCGAGCTAGTGATGACCCTGAAATGATAATGTCATGCGATGTTGTCTTGAGTCCGTTGATAATGGCAGAGGCCATTTTACCAACTCCGATAAATCCAATTTTCATGCTTCCTTCATTCCTCTCTAATAATTTTTGATTAAATCAACAGTTGAGCGGTCTAATTTGTTAACAATGGCTTGTAAGAAGGCTTGGGCTTGTAAGAAGTCATCCATAGCGTAAAGGGTTTGGTGTGAGTGAATGTAACGGGCACAAACACCGATAGTTGTTGATGGGATACCCTCATTTTGAAGGTGGGCAGCACCAGCGTCTGTTCCCCCTTTAGAAGGATAATATTGGTATTTGATACCAGCTTCTTCGGCAGTTGTCAAAAGGAAATCACGCATATTTTTTAACATGATGTGGCCTGGGTCGTAGAAACGGAAAAGGGTTCCGTCGCCAATTGTACCTTGGTTGCCATAAATATCTCCCGCAGGTGAACAATCAACGGCAAAGAAGAGTTCAGGTTTGAATTTGGTTGTTGACACGTGTGCCCCACGCAGCCCAACTTCTTCTTGAACATTTGCCCCAGCGATAAGGGTGTTGTCCAAGCGTTTTCCTTTAAGGCTTTCGAGCAATTCAGTCACCATTAAAATACCAAAGCGATTATCCCAAGCTTTAGAAATCACATTTTTTTGGTTAGCCGTAAGGACGGTTTCTGATTTTGGTACAATGATATCACCAGGAAGGACACCAAAGCTTTCTGCTTCTGCCTTGTCTGCAAATCCAGCATCAAAAATAATGTCATCGATTTTTGGAAGTGATGCAGAGCCATTTGCCCCACGAAGAAAATGTGGTGGAACAGAACCAGATACAACTGGAATGGCACGACCTTCACGAGTGTAAAGGGTAAAACGTTGCGAACTCAAAACCAAAGGGTTCCAGCCGCCGATACCCACGGCACGCATTGTCCCATCTGCTTTGATGTCGCTCACCATAAAACCGACTTCGTCCATGTGAGAGGCCACCATGATACGTGGAGCCTCTTTGGCATCAGAGTTTTTGATTCCAAAAATACCGCCCAGACCATCTGTTTGCACGTTATCAACTAGTGGCGTGATTTTCGAACGTAAAAAGTCTCGAACGTTGTACTCATAGCCTGCAATACCATCAAGTTCTGTAACTTCTTTTATTTTAGAAAATAATTCTGACATAAAAACCTCGATTCTATATTTTCTATTTTAGCATAAAAATGGTAGAATAAAGCGTATGATAAGTAAAAAAAGCAGTTTCCTTTTGGGCTCTAGTGTGGTGGGAGTGACTGGTCTTATCGCCTTTAGCACAATGTTAAGCAAGCAACAGGAAAAGAAACGGCAAGAAAGAGTTAAAAGAGAAGTGCGTGATTGTTTTAGTCAGCTTGGTTCTATTTTGGTTCTTTATGTGAATCATTTTGAGTCTGACAAAACAACAACGACAGGTGGTGTTGTCCTGACAGATGGTCGTACTTTTCGATTTGTTCACCAAAGGGGTGACATTAGCTATGTGGAGGAGAAAAAATGATTAGTCCAGCGTCTTATGAAGAAATGGCGACTTATTTGGAAAAACCTGGCAAAGTGGTTTTCTTTTTTACGGCAAATTGGTGCCCAGATTGCCAATTTATCTATCCTGTCATGCCAGAGATTGAAACTGAAAATCCTGAATTTACCTTTGTCCGTGTTGATCGTGACGAATTTATGGAAGTCGCACAACGCTGGGATATTTTTGGTATTCCAAGTTTTGTAGTGACCGAAAATGGCAAAGAAATCGGGCGTTTAGTCAACAAATTACGCAAAACCAGAGCAGAAATTAACAGCTTTTTAGCTGAATTGAAATAGGAGAGAAAATGATTTTTACGTACAACAAAGAACACGTCGGTGATGTCCTTATGGTGATTGTCAAAGATAGCAAGGGTGCTAAGCTTGATTACGAACGCAAAGGCAAGGTATCACGCGTATTTCTTGAAAAAAATGGTGAAACAGTTGCTTGGAATATTTTTGATGTGTCAAGCTTGATTGCGATTAGTGGTAAGGGTCAAGTGACCTTGTCTGACCAAGATGTGGCAACCCTTAACGCTGAATTGACAAAAGAAGACTTCAGCGAGCAATTGGAAAATGACCCATCACCAAAATTTGTCGTTGGTCAAATCAAAGAAATGGCTGCTCATTCAGACAGTGACCACTTGAATATTTGCCAAGTGCAAATCTCAGATGATAAAACCGTTCAAATTGTTGCAGGAGCGCCAAATGCAGCAGTTGGCTTAAAAACTATTGTTGCTCTTCCAGGTGCAATGATGCCAAACGGTAGTTTGATTTTCCCAGGTGCCCTTCGCGGTGAAAAGAGTTTTGGGATGATGTGCTCACCTCGTGAATTGGCTCTTCCAAATGCGCCACAAAAACGTGGGATCATTGAATTGGATGATACAGCAGTGGTTGGCGAAGCCTTTGATCCAGAAAAACACTGGAAAGCTCAATAGTAATGAAAGGAGTTGGAGTTTCCAGCTCTTTTTTCTCTTGTTTTTCGAATAATAAGATAGGAGGAAGCTTATGTACAATAAAGTTATTATGATTGGTCGCCTGACTGTACAACCAGAGCTGGTGACAACACCAAACGATAAATCAGTCACACGCGTGACTTTGGCAGTTAATAGACGATTTAAATCGCAAAATGGGGAACGTGATGCGGATTTTATTTCCCTTGTGGTTTGGGGACGTTTGGCAGAAACCCTAACGTCTTACGCGGGAAAAGGTAGCCTCATATCAGTCGATGGCGAACTTCGCACACGCAAATACGATAAAAATGGACAGACGCAGTACGTGACCGAAGTCCTATGTCATTCTTTCCAGTTACTAGAAAGCCGCACCAAACGTGCCATGCGAGAAAACAACACCCCAAACAACCTAGCCGACCTCGTACTAGAAGAAGAGGAACTCCCGTTTTAATATGAAACAGTTCAAGTTTTTGACTTGGGCTGTTTTTTGTTGGATGATAGTTGAAGTTTAAGTGTTATCTATACTTTTTGACTGAATTGTATATACAATTTAAAATATTATAATTAAGATAAAATAATTATTGGTTTTTCAGAGATTATTGAAAAGGTATAGAATGAAAAAACAAAAAAATTTAGGTATTTTAGTGAGCGCCATCTTTGGTTTTTTGATAGTAATTGGCTCTTATTTAAATTATAAAATATTTCCCTCAAATTCGAGTCGCATCAAAATTGGTGCCACCTATATGACGATGAATAATGATTTTTATAAGGTATTAAACAACGAAATTGAAAAGGTTGTTAAAGAGAATAATGATATTTGGTACACTAGAGATCCCGCTCTAGATGTAGATAAACAAAAACAACAAATTGACTCATTTATCCAAAAAGAAGTTGATATCATTATTATCAATCCTGTTAGCGCTAATAGTCCAAAATTGATAAAAGCTTTAAAGGATGCTAAAAAAGCCGGTATTAAAATCGTTGTTGTAGATAGTCAATTATCAGACGATTCTTCAGTAGATACGACCATTGTATCAGATAATTATCAAGCTGGTGTTCTATGTGCTCAAAATTTAATGCAGATAAAATCTAACGCTAAGATTTTGTTACTAGAGCACAATGATGCGGTATCTGCCGTGGAACGTATCAATGGATTTTTAGATACAATAGAAGGAAATGACGCTTATCAAGTGATTGAACGAAGAGATTGTTTAGGACAAACAGAAATTGCTATGCCGCAAGTAGAATCTGTAATTACTTCAGGTATGGAATTTGATACAGTAATGGCACTTAATGATCAAGTAGCTATCGGTGCTCTAGCAGCAATTGAAAATAAACATATAGGCACTCCAATAAAAATCTACGGTGTTGATAGTTCCCCTGATATGAAGAACCTATTAGCTACAACAAATTCAATTCAAGCAACAGTAGCCCAATCCCCTTTGACCATGGGGAAAAGAGCTATACAGACAGGATATTCTTTACTTAAATAAAGGTCAGTGGATAAGGAGATTATTATTCCTGTTGAATTTATGACTAGTGAGATTGTATGTAATTTTGACTTAACAGGATGGCAGTGATGAAAAGTCTAAGAAATATTGATTTGGCTAAATTTATTCTGATTATCATTAATTTTTTAGCTGTTTTATTTTATAGTTCGGTTTATTTAGCAGCGACTAAATATATTATCAATAATGGTTTGAGTCGCTCTTTATTAGAAAAGATTAGTATTATTCCCAGTTCACCTGAACAAATTTTTTGCTTGTCTAATCTTTTTTTTTGCAATACTTTTATTTGTCATATATGCTAGAAATCAGAAGTTAAAAAAAGAGACAGTAGTTCGTGATTGGTTTGCTATTTTAGAGGTTTTTTTACTTTTAGCTACATTTGTAGCATTACAGTTTTCCTATAATGGTTTGATTTTATTAGTTTTCATGGATATCTTTTTTTCGTATACAGATTTTTATACTTTTCGTGAGAAGAGATCATGGCTATTCTTTATTTTAGCAAACTTTGGCGCTCTTTTATTGTCAAATTACGATGTTCTATCATTATTAGTCCGTACTCCTGAATTAGATGTCTATATTGATGTTTTTCCTTCAAGTACACGTTTAGCCATTCTTTTTATAAAAAATTGCTTGGTTTCGTTAAATATTATTGTTTTTATCATTTCATTGGTAACTTATATTGTTTATTCTGTCACTGAAAATCATAAGATTGAAAAGGAGCTGTTAATGGCGTCACAGGCGAATACACGATTAAAAGAATATGTTGCAGTATCTGAAAAAATTACTTAGGATAGAGAACGTAGACGTATTGCGCGTGAAATTCACGATACTATTGGGCATGCTTTAACGGGGATTTCTGCAGGAATTGATGCGGTGACGGTCTTATTTGATCTTGACCCGGATAATGCTAAAAAACAACTTAATAGTGTTTCTAGTGTGGTAAGGGAAGGAATTGTTGATGTTAGGCGTTCACTAAATAAAATGCGTCCAGGTGCTTCTTGAAAATCACACTCTAAAAGAGGCTATTAAGAAGATGCTCGATGAATATCAAGAGTTATCACATTTAAAGATTCAAATTGAACTACGAGTGGGATGACGTTGATTTTGATAAGACGAGAGAAGATACTATTTTTCGTATTATTCAGGAGTCTTTAACTAATTCTTTAAGGCATGGTCGAGCAACTGAAGTTCAACTTACTATGCTTAATAAAGATAATTATATTTTACTAATCCAAGATAATGGAATAGGGAATGAAACAATTCAATATGGCTTTGGTTTAACACAAATGAAAGAGCGTCTTGCTATTATTGGAGGTCATGTTCAATTTTCAGGTAGTGACGGTTTTAAAACACTAGTGCGTATTCCAAAATTAGAAGGGGAAGAAAATGATAAAGGTACTAATTGCAGATGATCAAGAATTGATCAGAGAGTCTTTGAAAATAGTGCTGTCAGCATATCCTGATTTAGAAGTGGTTGGTGCCGTTAGTGATGGAACAGAAGTATTAGATTGTTTATCAACTACTAAACCTGATGTCATCCTAATGGATATTCGAATGCCCAAAATGGATGGTGTCTTAGCAACGAAAGTCATCAAAGAGAAATTTCCAAATATCAAAGTTATTATTTTAACGACTTTTGATGATGACGATTTTATTTATAGTGCGTTAAAGTATGGTGCTAGTGGTTACCTGTTAAAAGGTACATCTATGAATGAATTACACGATGCAGTGGTAACGGTTAATGAGGGGCGTGCGATGTTGAATCCAGATATTGCAACAAAAGTTTTTAAGCTCTTTTCACAACTGGCACAATCAAACTTTGCTATTAAAGTGGATGATAGTTTAACGGCAGATATTAGCAAAATGGAGTGGCGAGTTATTCAGCAAATTGCTTTTGGTTTATCTAATAAAGAAATCGCTGCTAAGTTATATTTATCAGAAGGTACAGTCAGAAATTATTTATCCAATATTCTATCTAAGTTAAATTTACATGATCGCACACAATTAGCAATTTGGGCAGTACAAACAGGTATCACTTTAAGAACTTTTGAGGAAGATAATCATGATTAAACTCAAAACAGATTATAAATGGTTATTCCCCTACTATTAGTGATACTTGGTGGTGTTGCTTTTGCTTATCACCAAATAAAACAAAAACCAACGTTAAAAATAGGTATTTATGTAGGAAGTAGCTGGGAAGTGCCAAATGGAAATGATTACAAAGTAATTGATGCTGCTATTTCACGTTTTTAAAAACAACATTCTAACGTAGAAATAGTTTATGAGAGTGGTATTTTAAAAGAGGACTACTCCGATTGGTTAACCGATCAGATTGTTGCAGGAAAACAGCCAGATGTTTTCATTGTACCAGAAGATGATTTTAATTTATTATCGTCAACAGGAGCACTTGCCAAGCTGGACGAAAGTATCAGTACAAGTTTTGATTACTCAATATTTTATGAGTCATCTTATAAAGCCGGGAGTTACAATAATACACAGTATGCTTTGCCATTTGAGAGTAATCCGACAATGATGTGCATTAATATTGATCTTCTAGAAAAAAGAAGGTATTCCCATTCCTGCTTCTGGTTGGACTTTGGAAGAGTTTTATAATATTTGTAAACAGGTAACAAAAGATACTGATAACGATGGTATGATTGACCAGTATGGTTGTACAGGTTACACTTGGCAACAGGCTGTTGCTGCCTACGATGGAGATCTATTTAATGAGGCAGGGACAAAGGCCTATTTTGATAGTGAAGAAGTAAAAAATGCACTTTTAATGATTAACAAACTTAAGGCACTTAGTGGAAATTATGAGGTAACATCACAAGATTTTGATGAGGGTAAAGTTGCTTTTTTGCCAATGACATTAGCAGAATATAGAACGTATCAACCCTATCCTTATCATGTTGCGAAATACTCAACATTTTCATGGTTTTGTGTCGCTATGCCATCAAGTTCTACAGCTGAGAATATAACACAAGTATCAACGTCACTTTATGCTATGTCATCAAAAACAAAATATCGATCATTGGTATGGGAATTTTTGAAAATACTTTGTACTGATGAAAGTATCCAACAATCCGTATTTGATTATTCTCAAGGTGCATCTGTTTTAAAAAGTGTAATGCAAAGCAGATCTACTGAAGAAAAATTGAAAGAAGATGGTTTTGGATCAAATTCATTAACGGTATCAACAATAGATTTAATACTTAATCAAGGTAAAGTAAAGCCAACTTTTAAGACATATAATAAAGTATTAGAGGAAGCTGATTATTTGATTACCAAATCTATAGCTAATAATACTATTGAGATAGACTTATTCAATATTCAAAAGACCATTGAGGACGATTTGAAACAATAAGATATAAAAACCGAAGGTATATTCGGTTTTTTAATTTGTTTTAACATGACATTTGTCATTTTAAAAGTGATAAATGTCAGCAAGAAAATATGACAAAAGAAAATTTGAAAATGTTTTAAATTGAATTAAAATAAGAGCAGATAAGGAGATAAGATCTATGAAATATTTACTACTAATTAGTCATGGGGAGTTTTCAATAGGTTTAAAAACTTCTTTAGCAATGTTTGCAGGTGATAAGATGGATCAAGTTATTGCTGTTAGGTTAAAGGATGGGACAACAGTTGATGATTTTGAAAAAGAATTTAGAGAATCCGTTTCTTGCTTAACTGCTGAGGATTCAGTTGTGGTTCTTGCTGATATTGTCGGTGGGAGTCCTTTAACAACTGCTTGTAACGTTCTAGATGAACTAGGGAAATTAGAAGATGCCATTATTTTAAGCGGTATGAATTTACCGATGGCAATTACGTCTGCAGTGATGAAGGATATGTTAGATGGTGAAGATTTCATAAACGCTGTGTTATTAGAAGCACAGTCTGCTTTACAAGAGTTTAAGATTACTTCAGGTAATGAAGATGACGATATTTAAAAAGGAGATTAAAAATGACTGTATCATTTGTACGTATTGACGATCGTATGATCCATGGGCAAACAGTAACACGTTGGGCAAAAGAGTATCCTTGTGATGGTTTAATTGCCGTAAATGACGCCGCTTCGAAAAATAAAGTATTGAAACAGGCTTATAAGGGGGCATCTGATAAGAAAACTTTCGTTTGGTCAGTCGATTCTTTTGGACAAAAATCTCAAAAAGTATTGGATTCAGATACTCGTTATTTTGTGATTACTAAAAATCCAATCGATATGAAAAAAATTCTTGTAGATCAAGGGTTTGTTCCTGGTGATGTAAAGGAAATTATTGTTGGACCATGTAATGATAGGCCAGGAGCAGTTAAATTGGGAAATAATCAATCTCTTACACAAGAAGAAGCAGATGCTATTGAAGCTATTGAGAAAGCAGGCTATAAAGTGAAATTTCAACTTTTACCAGATGTTTCGATTGGTTATTGGTCAGATTTTAAATCTAAATTTGGCTATTAATGTAAGGAAACTATTATGGCTTTGGTAAAAGTATCAATTAATGCTTAGTTGATTATATACGAAAATAGCACATATAAGAAAATAGCACATATAATTAGTAAAATGTACTTGGTGATTGAAATAAACTCACCTGTAAGTGCTCTTTGTATTGAATGAAGGAGAAACATTATGACAATTTCTTGGTTTCAAGCAGCCATATTAGGCCTGTTTGCGTGTTTGTCTTCGATGCCGGGACTAGCAGGAACGACTATTGGTAACTATACTTTAGGTCGTCCATTAGTCGGTGGTCTTGTTTGTGGTCTTATTTTGGGAGATATAAAAACCGGAATTATTTGTGGGGGAGCAATGCAATTGGTTTATATTGCTCTTGTTACACCAGGTGGAATTGTTTCAGCAGATGTGCGTGCAGTATCTTATATTGGAATTCCGTTAGCTATGGTGGCTATTCATTCACAAGGCTTATCAGCAGATTCAGCAGATGCAGCTAACTTAGCTAAATCTATGGGAGCACTTGTTGGTACTATTGGTACGGTTTTGTTTTATGGTACGGCTACAATGAATCTTGTTTGGCAGCATATTGGATGGCGTGCAGTAGAGAAAGGGCAATTTAGACAACTTTATAAAGTTGACTGGCTTTATCCATGGGTATCTCATCTTGTGTTTTCATTCTTACCTACATTAGTGATGTGTAAACTTGGAGCAACAGCTGTAACAGCAATGAAAGATGCTCTTCCAATGGACGGCATTCCAATGAAAACCCTTTTTACAGTTGGTGCTTTATTGCCATGTGTCGGAATTGCTATTCTTTTAAAACAAATTGTTGAAAAAGTGACCGACTTTATTCCGTTTTTTGTAGGATTTACTTTAGCAGCATCACTTGGATTGAACTTGGTATCATGTGCAGTTATTTCATTAATTTTTGCTGTATTATTCTACGAACTTGAAATGGCTAAAAATGTGAGAGTATCAGCCGTATCAGCTGATAACTTTGATAACGATGATGAGGAGGATATATAAATGGGTCAAAAAAAATTAACAAAGAAAACATTATTAAAATCTTTTCATCATTGGTATTATGGTAATTTAACATGCTTTTCACAAGAACATATGCAAACCTTTGGTTATCTTACTTCTATGCTTCCAATCGTAGAAGAATTATACGAGGATCAAGAAGATAAAGCACGTTCAATGCAGACCTATACAGCATTCTTTAATACTGAACCTCAATTAGGTACTCTTATTGTCGGAATTACAGCAGGATTAGAAGAAGCACGTACTAATGGTTCAGAAGAAGTTGATGATGAAACTATAAATGGTCTTCGTGCGGGGTTGATGGGACCTGTTGCTGGTATAGGTGATTCTTTAGTAGTTGGTACTTTGATTCCAGTTATCCTAGGAATTGCTATTGGCCTGTCAACAGGCGGATCACCGATTGGTGCTATTTTCTATATTATAGTTTGGAACGTCCTTGCTTACTTAGGAATGCGATTTGCCTACTTCAAAGGATATGAACTTGGAGATAAAGCAGTTGAATTTCTAGTAGGAGCTCAGGGACAGGCTATTCGTAAAGCTGTTTCTATTGTTGGTGGT
>ERZ1034969.388-NODE-388-length-27833-cov-130.425337_pt1 | contig 27833 bp, 19 predicted proteins | sample MGYA00520624_ERZ1034969 | MGnify/ENA primary metagenome ERZ1034969 (study PRJEB33766, sample SAMN09781776) | gut metagenome | biome: gut microbiome | host: Homo sapiens | place: Madagascar | study: EMG produced TPA metagenomics assembly of the PRJNA485056 data...
GCTGCGCCACCTCCCCTTGTACGCAGCGGGTTTTATCGGAGCAAACTGCCTCAAGGGCAGCCTGTAAGCCCCGCGCGACCGCCCAGAAAGGAAACCGCTCATGCAACGTATTCTTTTTATCTGCTATGGAAATATCTGTCGCTCGACGATGGCTGAGTCGGTGTTTACTGAGCTGGTGCGCCGTGCCGGGCGCGAGGCGGAGTTCGTCATTGATTCTGCTGCGACCTCGACTGAGGAGATCGGCAACCCGCCGCATCATGGCACAGTCGCCAAGCTGCGCGAAGTCGGGATTCCCGTGGTTGCGCATCGTGCACGCCAGGTGCGTCGCGCGGAGTATGGCGACTGGGATCACATTGTCTATATGGATGCCGAGAACGCGCGCGGCCTGCGTTGCATCTTTGGCGACGACCCCGATGGCAGGATCTCGCGCCTGCTTGATTGGACCGACCGCCCCGGCGACGTGGCAGACCCCTGGTACACGGGCAACTTTGATGCCACGTACCGCGATGTGCTCGCCGGCTGCACGGCTATGCTCGAGCAGCTTTAGGCGCTCGGGCGGCGCGGATGCACGAGCCACGCCATCGGCATAAGACGAGCGTGGATTTTCTCCCGCATACAAATTGAGCGTGGATAATCTCCCACTTTGAGCGCGAAACGGCGCTCTAAACGGGAGATTATCCACGCTCATAATCTTGGCGGGAGAAAATCCACGCTCGATTACTCGTCGACGATCTCGGCAAGCCAAACGTTCAGCGTATCGACCTCGGGGCAGCAGAACTTTGCCGTACCAGGCTCGTTGCCGGGCACGGTGCCGCCGTAGCGCAGGATGTCGATATAGGGAAAGCCCACGTGGCAGGCCATGGAGCACATCTTGCCGCGGTCGCGGTCGAAGTCGAAGACGTCGCCGGGCTTGTGGCCATGGTGGCAGCGGCACGTGCCCAGCTGGTCCACGCAGCTAATGCGAATGTGCGGGCGCTTGCCTCGCGGGGCGCCGAGCGACTTGCCCTCGCCCGCGGCCTCAGCGCCGTCCTCGCCCGCGCTACTCATGGTCAATCACATCCAAGCAGGCCTCGATGGGAAGGCCGGCGGACTTGTCCTCCTGATCGGCATTGCGCTCGATAAGCTCGGCCACCACGCGCATGGCATCGGACGTCGCGCGTTGCAGGCTCCAGCCAGCCATCACGCGGCCGACGAGCACCGCCGAGAACGTGTCGCCCGTGCCCGGGAAATAGACCGGAATCAGGTCAAAGGGAATCGTGAAGTACTCCCCCGCCACATAGTCGTAACCGATAACCGCGTTCGTGCCATTGACCACGGCGCTCGTAATGACCACCGATTTGGCACCCAGCTCGCGCACGGCGTCCACAAGGGCGCGGGCCTCATCGGGCGTGATCTGCTCTGCAATAGGCGTATCGGTGAGCAGACAGGCCTCGGTGTAGTTGGGCACCGCGTAATCGGCGCACTCGAGCAGGTGCCTCATGAGACCGATCGTGGACTCGGGCACGCCCGCATAGAGCTTGCCGTTGTCGCCCATGATGGGGTCGACGAACACCTTGGTGCCCTTTTGCCCGCGGCGGTGGCAAAAGTCCGAGATGATGCGCGTCTCTTCCTCGGTCACGATAAAGCCGGTCGAGATGGCGTCGAACTCAAAGCCGAGCTCCTCCCAGATAGCGAGGCTTTGACGCACGTACTCGGTGGTGTCGTGGATGTAGAACTTGGGGTAGTTGAGCGTGTCAGAAACGAGCGCCGTCGGCAGGTTATGGATACGGTAGCCCATGTGCGACAGCACCGGCAGCATGGCGGAAAGCGCGACCTTGCCGTAACCGCACATATCGTTAACCAGCAGCAGCTGAGTATTCTTCATGAGGGTCTCCCTTGTTTCGGGTGCGGCGCGGCAGCGCCACAGTGCGACTAAGTGTAGCGCAGGGGACGTTGTGAACGGAGTCGAGCGGCACGAAGGGCAAATTGTTGCGGAAAGGTTTCGGAAATGGGGGCTGTTTGCTCCATAGCGGCCTAGTTGATGCTACTCATATAGCGCCATTTCAAAACTATGCCTATTTACTACGTTTAACCGCCCGCCTCCAACCACAACGAATTTCTCTCCAACAAAACCGCAGGTAGATAGCTTGCGTTTTTTCAGAAACAGCTGTTGTGGTCAGCGATGCTGGATTCATCGTAGTAATTAGGCATAGTTTTTGGCAAGGCCGCTTCGAAAGGCATCATCGCAGCCCAAAACGATACCTTTTCCTTCGTCCCCAAGGGATCAGATTGCCGCTTAGGAGCGTTTGCAGCATCGAGCGGTTACGGCGTTTGGTAAAACGCCGTAACTTAATAAGTTTGGTACCTTGACATTTATTTCTTGCACTCCTAAATTAGTTAGGCACAAAACAATTGCACTACCTAACTAAAGAAAGGAGCGACACCATGTGCGATGACCACATCGACATCTGCCCCCACACGCCGGGCGGCGACCCCCATGACCCCGCAGATGCGCCCGCGGCACAGTCCCAATCAGACGCGCTTGCCAAGCACATCCTGAACGGACTGGGCTTCTGCGGCCACTTTCTGCACTTTCACGGCGGCGGCGCCTCGGGAAAGGCGCCCATCGTCTGCCTGCTCGCCAAGCAGCCAAACGGCGAGATGTCACAGCAGGAACTGGGCCTGCACTTTGATCTTAAGCCCGGTTCGCTTTCCGAGATTCTCTCCAAGATCGAATGCGCCGGCCTTATCGAGCGCAGCCGCAATCCCAAAGACCGGCGGCAGCTCACCATTCGCCTGACCGAAGCGGGATGGGAAAAGGCCCACGTAGAGCAGGCTGCCCGCCTGCGCTTTAGGGAACAGGCCTTTAGCGCGCTCACCCACGATGAGCGCGAGGACCTCGCCGAAATGCTCGATAAAATCCGCGTAACCTGGGAGGAACTGGATGATTAAAACCCTCATGGGAAGCATCCGCGACTATATGAAAGTCACCGTTGCCACGCCGTTGCTCGTGCTTGGCGAGGTGCTCTGCGAGATGCTGATTCCATTTATCACCGCCAACCTGATCGACGCCATCAAAGACGGCGCCACCGTAGCCGAGATGCTTCCCACCGCAGGCTTTTTGGTACTCATCGCGCTAACATCGCTTGCTTTTGGCGCCGCTGCCGGCGTCACCTGCAGCCATGCGAGCTGCGGCTTCGCCAAGAACCTGCGTCACGACCTGTTCTACAAGATCCAGACGTTCAGCTTTGCCAACATCGATGAGTTTTCGAGCTCATCGCTCGTCACGCGCCTGACCACCGACATCAACAACGTGCAGCAGGCCTTTATGATGATCATCCGTATCGCCGTGCGCGCGCCGCTGGTATTGATCTTCGCCTTTACCATGGCGTTTATCATGGGCGGCAGCGTCGCCATGGTCTACCTGGTCATCATTCCGCTGCTGGGCTTTGGACTGTTCTTTATCATCTTTAAGGTGCGCCCCATCTTCTCGCGCGTGTTCCACAAGTACGATGCCCTTAACGAGTCCGTCGAGGAAAACGTCACCGGCATGCGCGTGGTTAAGAGCTACGTGCGCGAAGACTTTGAGAAGGAGAAGTTCGCGACCGCCGCGCGCGACGTCCAGATGGACTTCACCCGCGCCGAGAAGCTGCTCGCCTTTAACAACCCCATGATGAACATCTGCGTCAACGGCGCGTTTGTCGTCATCATCTACCTGGGCTCCAAGCTCATCATCACGAGCCAGGGCACGCTGTTCGACGTGGGCCAGCTCTCCTCGACCTTTACCTATGGTTTCCAGATTCTCATGAGCCTGATGCAGCTGTCGATGATCTTTGTCATGGTGACCATGGCCGACGAATCGGCACACCGCATTGCCGAGGTGCTGGCCGCCGAGCCCACGATCGCCGATCCCGCCGAGCCCGTGCTCGAGGTTGCCGACGGTTCCATCGACTTTGACCACGTGAGCTTTAAGTATTCCAAGCATGCGAAGCGCCAGGCGCTCGACGATATCGACCTGCACATTACGAGCGGCGAGACCATCGGCATCATCGGCGGCACCGGCTCGGCCAAGTCCACGCTCGTTAACCTCATCGCCCGCCTGTACGACACCACCGAAGGCGCTGTGCGCGTGGGCGGCGTGGACGTGCGCGACTACGACCTGGACGCGCTGCGTCACCAGGTCGCCATGGTGCTGCAGAAAAACGTGCTGTTTAGCGGCACCATCGCCGAGAACCTGCGTTGGGGCGACCCGAACGCCACCGACGAGGAAGTCCGCGAGGCAGCGCATCTGGCCTGCGCCGACGAGTTTGTCGACGGTTTCCCCAAGGGCTACGACACCTGGATCGAACAGGGCGGCTCTAATGTTTCGGGCGGTCAGAAGCAGCGCCTGTGCATTGCACGCGCCCTGCTGCGTCGCCCCAAGATCTTGATCCTGGACGACTCCACCAGCGCCGTCGACACCAAGACCGACGCCAAGATCCGCGCAGGGCTGGCAAGCTATCTGCCCAACACGACCAAGCTCATCATCGCCCAGCGCATCAGCTCCGTGCAGGACGCAGACCGTATCATCGTCATGGAGGGCGGCCGTATCGCGCAGATCGGCAACCATGACGAGCTACTCAAGACGAGCGAGATCTACCGCGAGACCTTTACCTCGCAAAACAAGATGTCTGCCGAGGGCGAAGGGGCCGTCGAGGCCGACAACGAGGCATCCGCAACGCAAGCTCAGACCCAGGAAGGAGGCGAGGCACATGAGTAAGGCAACGACCGCCGAGCGCGCGCTCAACCGCAAGGGCGGCACCATGTCGCGCCTCATCAAGACGCTCTTTGGCTTCTATCCCGTGCTTTTGCCCCTTGTCGTCGCCGGCGTGGTGCTCTGCGCCATCATCAACTCCATCGGCGCGACCTTCCTGCAGAGCGCCCTGCAAATTATTAGCGAATCGTGGCAGTCGGGCGATTGGGAAGCCGCGCAGCCCAAGATTCTGCAGCTCGTGACCACCCTCGCCTGCATCTACGGCGTCGGCGTCCTGTCCTCGCTCTTCTGGAACCGCGCCATGGCTATCGTCACGCAGGGCTCGCTGGAGAAGCTGCGCGAGATGATGTTCAACCGCATGCAGGACCTGCCGATCCGCTACTTCGACACGCACCAGCGCGGCGATATCATGAGCCACTACACCAACGACATCGACACGCTGCGTCAGATGATCAGTCAGTCGCTGCCCAACCTGCTCATGACGATCATCATCATCGTCACGGTGTTCTTTATCATGCTGTACTACAGCGTGTGGATGTGCCTGGTCATCATCGCCGGCGTCGCCTTTATGACCTTTATGACCAAGCTGCTCGGCTCCAACTCCGCGCGCTTCTTTATTGCGCAGCAGACCGAGCTCGGCGTGGTCGAGGGCCATATCGAGGAAGTCATGAACGGCCAGAAGGTCGTCAAGGCGTTCTGCCACGAGTCTGCCGCCGAGGCCGATTTTGACGAGCGCAACGAAAAGCTCTTCGAGGTCTCCCAGAAGGCCAACATGTACGCCAACATCCTCATGCCCATCCTTATGAACCTGGGCAACCTGCTCTACGTGCTGGTCGCACTGGCGGGCGGCATTTTCCTGGCGCTGGGCGTGCCCAACCTGAGCATCTCGGGCATGGCGCTGTCCATCGCCGTCGTGGTGCCGTTCCTCAACATGACCAAGCAGTTCTGCGGACAGATCGGCCAGATCTCGCAGCAGATCAACGCCGTGGTCATGGGCCTCGCCGGCGCCGACCGCATCTTTGAGCTCATCGACGAGAAGCCCGAGGCCGACGAAGGCTACGTGACGCTCGTCAACGCACAGGTGAACCCCGAGACCTGGGAGTTCGAAGAGGCCGACCACCACACCGGCATGTGGGCATGGAAACATCCGCACCGCGCAACCGGCGAGATCGAGTACGTACCGCTGCGCGGCGACCTGGTCATGGACAACGTCGACTTTGGCTACACGCCCGACCACGAGGTGCTGCACGGCGTGTCCGTGTTTGCCAAGCCGGGCCAGAAGGTCGCGTTTGTCGGCGCCACCGGTGCCGGCAAGACGACCATCACCAACCTCATCAACCGCTTCTATGACATCGCCGACGGCAAGATTCGCTACGACGGCATCAACGTCAACAAGATCCGCAAGGCCGATCTGCGCCGCTCGCTGGGCGTCGTGCTGCAGGACGTGAACCTGTTCACCGGCACCGTGATGGATAACATCCGCTACGGCAACCTGGACGCCACCGACGAGGAGTGCATCGCGGCGGCCAAGCTCGCGGGCGCGGACGACTTTATCACCCGCCTGCCCGACGGCTACGACACGATGCTCACCGGCAACGGCGCACAGCTGTCGCAGGGTCAGCGCCAGCTGATCTCGATCGCACGCGCCGCCGTCGCCGATCCGCCGGCGATGATTCTGGACGAGGCAACGTCGAGCATCGACACCCGCACCGAGGCCATCGTGCAGGCGGGCATGGATAAGCTCATGGAGGGCCGCACGACGTTTGTCATCGCGCACCGCCTGTCCACCGTGCGCAACTCCGACGCAATCATCTGCCTGGATCACGGCCGCATTATCGAGCGCGGCAACCACGACGAGCTGATCGCCAAGCGCGGGTATTACTACCAGCTGTACACGGGAGCGTTTGAGCTGGAGTAGGAACGGTTACTGACGGAGGGTGCCCCGGGGCGGCGGGGTAATTCCTCCGTGCTCAAACATTCTCGCTTCGCTGCGAAACTGCGCGCGGAGGAAATACCCCGCCGCCCCGGGGCACCCTCCTGCGCGCAATCAGCCCGTTGTTTAAAACGGAATAAAGGTTAGTGAGGCCCTGGCCGTTTGGCCAGGGCCTCGTTTTGTTAGTCTTTTTGGGACGGGGCTTTTTAGCTACCCTGTGCCAAATACGGCGTCATGCTTCGACGGCACCAGATTGGGTAGCTAAAAAGCCCCGTCCCAAAAAGACTACCCGCGCCAAATGAGCTACTTGAGGAGTTGGGCCATGGCGTTGACGAATTTTTGCACCTGGAGCGTGGGCTCGAGCGGGTAGTGCAGGTAGACCGGTACCTCGCGGCCGCATAGGAACGGCACGCCCACAAAGGCTGGATGCACGCCCGACCATGCGCCGCAGGTGAGCACCGCGTCGCCCTTTTCCTCGGCATCGTTAAAGAGCGCGAAGTCGAAGCTATCGACGTCGATGACATCCACACCGCCGTCGGCCAAAAGGTCGATACGAAGACTGTCCATGGCGTCGTTGCCGTGGCGCAGTACGCGCAGACGCATACCCTCCAAGTCGGCAACCGTAATGCGATTCTTGCGCGCCAGCGGGCTCGTGCGCGGCAGATCGATATAAAACGGCACGTTGACAATGCGGAGCTTTTGGCAGGCATCACCCCAGCGTGGGGTAGAAAAACTCGATCGCACCACATCGACCTCGCGGCCCAAGCTACGCATGACGGTCTCGCGCTCGTCGTAGAGATCGCTTACCGGCACGATTTCAAATCGCAGCGACGGTTCCAGATCGTGGATGCCCGACCACATCGACAGCGTTTGGCGCCCCGGGCACATCATCGACACGCCCAGGCGCACGGCACCGCCATCGCCCGCCGCGCGTCGGGCACGGCGCAGCGCGTCCTCGGACTGCCGCATGATCGAGCGCGCGTCGTCCACCAGCAGTGCGCCGGCCGGCGTCACTTTGACGCCCGAGTGCGAGCGTTCGAACAGCGTGATGCCGAACTCGGCCTCGAAGCCCGACACCTGCTTGACGAGCGCCGGAGTCGACACGCGCAATTGTGCCGCCGCACGCGAGAAGCTTCCCAGCTCCGCAGCGGCCGATATGGCCTCAAGTCGTCGATCGTACACGTCAATCTCCCGTTTTCGCGCCCGTGGCCACATGGTGCCACAGGAGGTTGTTTTCGCAGGTCATGCGCTCAATTGAGAATAAACTGCATCGCACAGTGTAAACCTATGGTTAACGCCATTCTAACAAATATGCAATTCACCTGCGCAAATGCAAAGCATACGATAACCAGCGAAAACCACGTGGGTCGGTTAATGGGAGCGACCCACCGGGAGGCATAAGAAGGGAAGTTCCTATGAGCAATTGGCTTAAGCTCGAGGGCGATGTTTGCGCTGTGACTGGAGCGCTCGGCGGCATGGGCGTCGAGATTTGCCGCGAGTTCGCCCGCAATGGCGCTAACGTCGTCCTGCTCGACCTGGACGAGGAGAAGGTCAAGGCCGCTGCCGCCGACCTCGCTGCCGAGTTTGGCATCCACGCCGAGGGCTACAAGATGAACGCCACCGACGAGGCCGAGGTTCAGGCCGCCGTCGACGCCACCATCGCCAACTTCGGCCGCGTCGACGTTCTCGTCAACACCGCCGGCATCCTGCGCTTCGCCGCTATGGAGGACCTGCCGCTGAGCGACTGGGAGCAGGTGCTCAACGTCAACCTCACCGGCTACTTCATCACCTCGCAGCGCTTTGGTCGCGAGATGATCAAGGCCGGCCAGGGCCGCCTGGTGCACATCTCCACCGTCGCCAGCCACTCCCCCGAGACGTTCTCGGGCGTGTACAGCTCCACCAAGGCCGGTGTCAACATGATGTCCAAGATGCTCGCCGCCGAGTGGGGCCCGTACGGCGTGCGCTCCAACTGCGTCGAGCCCTGCTTCGTCAAGACCCCGATGTCGGCCAACTTCTACGCCGACCCCGAGGTCGAGAAGAGCCGCAGCCGCCTGATTGCCACGCGCCGCATCGGCGAGGTCAGCGATATCGCCAACGCCGTCATGTTCCTGGCGTCCAAGCGCTCGGACTTTACCACCGGCGACGCCATCAAGGTCGACGGCGGCTTCTCCAACATGATGGGCGACCTCACCGCCAAGCCCGGCGGCCGTCGCGCATACGCCGACAACTACCTCAAGAACAAGGGTGTCGAGCTTTGGTCCGACGAGTCCGGCGTCGCAAAGCCGACCGACCAGTAAACCAGCCTGACAGGGAGGCTCGCGGACACGCCCGTCCCTCCCCGCATCGATTAGAAAGAGTCCAATGGCTTCCACCAACTCCAACAAGGGTCGCGCCGTCGTGCTTTCCGCCGCGTGCGTCACCATGTTCTTCATTAGCTCCATCGCGCTGTATTCCGTCGTGAGCAAGAACCTGCTCGCCGTCTACCCCGAGTGGTCCAGTGCCCTTACCTGGGCTTTCCCGGTCTTTCAGACCATCATGGCCGTGACGGGCATCTTCGCCGGCCGCATCTCCGATAAGATCGGCCCCCGCAACGTCGTGATCGCCGCCGCCGTGTGCTATGGCCTGGGCTGGTTCATGTCCGGCACCGTCACCGAGCCGTGGCAGTTCTACCTGTGGTTCTCGCTCGTCGCCGCCGTCGGCAACGGCCTGGGCTACAACCCGGCCCTCACCACCGGCCAAAAGTGGTTCATCGACAAGAAGGGCCTCGCCTCCGGCATCACCCTGGCCGCTTCGACCGCCGGCCCCGCCGTGCTGTCCCCGGTGCTCGCCTCGCTGCTCATCCCGAGCCTCGGCATCTTTGGCGCCCTCAAGGCGCTCGGCGTCATCTTCTTTGTGATGATCGCCGCCTCCGCCCTGTTCCTGAAGGCCCCCGAGGCCGGCTGGCTGCCCGAGGGCTTCGAGGCCCCCAAGGGCGGCGCACATGCCGGCACCTTCGGCGACCTCACCCCGGGCGAGATGGTCAAGACCCCGCGCTTCTGGGTCCTCATCGTCACCTTCGCCTTTGCCGCCACCGCCGGCACCCTGCTCGTGGGCAAGGTTGCCTCCATCGCCGCCGTCCAGCTCTTCGCCGACCCCACGAGCGCCGCTGCCGTCGCCCTCGGCGGCGTGGTCGTCTCCGTCAACACCTGCGCCAACCTGGTCGGCCGTCTGTCCTTTGGCCAGATTATCGACAAGCTCGGTGCCTACAAGTCGCTGCTCATCAGCCTTGTCGTCACCATCGTCGCGCTTGTCATCATGTCGATGAGCTTTACGCAGAGCATGTTCTTTGTGGCGCTCGCCCTGCTCGGCTTTAGCTTTGGCGCCCTGCTCGTCATCTACCCGCCGCTCACCGGTGGCGCCTTTGGCACCAGCAACATCGGCGTCAACTACGGCATCATGTTTTTGGGCTACGCCGCTTCTACCTGGATCAGCCAGCCCATCACCGCCGTGCTGTATCACGCCGAGGCCGGCAGCGCCGCCTACCAGCAGTCCTTCTACGGCGCCATCGTGATTGCCGCCATCGCCGTCGTGCTCACCGTCTACATGATGGTCTCCGACAGCAAGAAGAAGTCCGCTTAGTTTTGCTTGACGCGGCAAGGGCCGTCCTCTTGCCGCATTCCACCGGTCACCAGTATTAAGGAGTCGAAATGTCTGAGCTCAACCCCGTCCGCATTGCCGTTATCGGCGCCGGTGCCATGGGCCGCAACCACATCCGCTTTGTCACCGAGGAGCCCGAGGCCGAGCTCGTCGCCATCGCCGACGCCTTTGAGGGCGCCCGCGCCACGGCCGAGGCCGCCGGCGTGCCGTTCTTTACCGATCCCGCCCAGATGATGGACGAGGTCAAGCCCGAGGCCGTCATCATCGCCACGCCCAACGACCTGCACCTGGGCGTCGCCCGCGAGGCCGTCAAGCGCAACATCGTGCCGCTGGTCGAAAAGCCGATCTCCAACGACCTCGAGGATGCCCAGGCTTTCGCCGCCGAGGCCGAGACCGCCGGCGTGCCCGTGCTCGTGGGTCAGCACCGTCGCCACAACCCCTTCGTCAACAAGGCCAAGGAGATCATCGAGTCCGGCGAGCTGGGCAAGCTTACTGTGTCGAGCTTCCACTACATGATCTATAAGAACGACGAGTACTTCGACGTCGAGTGGCGCCGCAAGAAGGGTGCCGGCCCGATCCTGGTCAACCTGGTACACGACGTCGACCTGCTCCGTTACCTGCTGGGCGAGCCCGTCGCCGTCCAGGGCATGCAGTCCAGCGCCGCCCGCGGTTTTGAGACCGAGGACTCCGCCGTGGTCAACGTCCGTTTTGCCGATGGCGCGCTCGCAAGCATGACCATCTCCGATGCCACCGCCAGCCCCTGGAACTGGGAGGCCACCGCTCGCGAGGACCCGCAGTACCGTCCCTTCGACGCCGACGCCTACTTTATCGGCGGAACCTTGGGCGCCCTGTCGCTGCCCCGCCTGCATCAGTTCTCCTACGACGGCGCCTCCAACTGGCACAAGCCGCTGCAGATGGAGATCCCGGCCGTCGACCCGGCATTGCCGCACAAGATGCAGCTCAAGCACTTTGTGAAGGTCGTCCGCCGCGAGGTCGAGCCCGTCGTGACCCCCGCCGACAACGTCAAGACGCTCACGCTTCTCAACGCCATCAAGGAGGCCGCCGAGACCGGCCAGCTCGTCGAGCTGTAACGCCTTAAGAGCGGCCGCGGCAGAAACCCCATGCCGAGTCTCTCGGTCCGCCACAAATAAGCCCCTCTTCTTTGCCCTGCGAGCAGCCTCCTGCCCGCAGGGCATTTTGCTACGTTGCCAATGATTTTTCTGGGACGGGGGACTTTTTGCGCCTTAGCTTGATTCGTTCGCCACGGAATGAGCCTATCTACTACGTTTAACCGATCACCCTCAACCATACCGAATTTCGCGAAATAAAAACCGCAGGTAAACGGCTTGCCGATCTTCGGAAAACCCAGGTATGGCCAGCCCCTACGGGTAAAACGTAGTAGATAGGCCGCTTTCGTGGTTCCGCGCCAAAACAGTCTTTTTTGGGCGAAGTGGCAGGTGGTATCCTTGGAGCCCTGTGCTGCAAACGCACCTTAAACGCAAGGAGTCCCATGGATCTTATCGCCCAGCTCGCCCACGAACTCAACCTTAAGGCCGCCAACATCGAAGCGGCCGTCAAGCTCATCGACGAGGGCAACACCATCCCCTTTATCTCGCGCTACCGCAAGGAAGCCACGGGCGGCATGGACGACGTCGCCCTGCGCGCACTCGACGAGCGCCTGTCCTACCTGCGCAATCTTGAGCAGCGTAAAGAGGACGTCATTCTGCTCATCGACGCCCAGGGCAAGCTCACGCCCGAACTCGAGCAGCAGATTCGCGAGGCCACGCAGCTCCAGCGTGTCGAGGACCTCTACAAGCCCTACCGCAAAAAGCGCATGACTCGCGCGCAGAAGGCCCGCGAGGCAGGCCTGGAGCCACTCGCCAACATGATCATCATGCAGGCCTCGGCCAAGGGCAGCGCACTCGACGCCGCCGCGGCATACGTCAACGAGGAGGCCGGCTTCGACACGCCCGAAAAGGCGCTCGCCGGCGCCGCCGACATCGTGGCCGAGACGGTGGCCGAGGACCCCGAGAACGTCGCTGACCTGCGCGCCTTTACGCAAAACACCGCCGACATCGTCGTCGAGGCCACCGACCCCGCCGAGAAGACCCCCTACGAGCCGTACTACAGCTATGATGAGCCGCTGCGCCGTATTCCCAACCACCGCGTGCTGGCTATCGACCGCGGTGAGCGTGAGGGCAAGCTCCGCGTGCGCGTGAACGTCGACGGCGCTGCCGCCACGGCACGCCTCGGCAGCCGTTGGCCCCGACGCCAGGGCGTGTTTGCTCCCATCTTCGATGCCGCCATCGCTGACGGTTACAAGCGCCTCATGGCCCCCTCGCTGGAGCGCGAGGCCCGCGCCAAACTCACCGTTCGCGCGCAGACCGAGGCCATCAATGTCTTTGCCAAGAACCTCGAGGGCTTGCTCTCGGCGCGCCCCGTGCGCGGCGCCCGCGTGCTCGCGCTCGATCCGGGCTACCGCACCGGCTGCAAGGTCGCCGTTATGGACGAGACCGGCAAGCTACTCGACCACGGCGTGGTCTACCCCACCAAGCCGCGCCACGACGTCGCCGGCACCAAGCGTGAGCTCGCCCGCCTCGTCAAGAAGGACGGCGTCAACACCATCGTCATCGGCAACGGCACCGCCAGCCGCGAGACCGAAGAAGTCGTCTCGGAGTTCATTGCCGAGCAGGCGCCCAGCCTTCGCTACACCATCGTTAACGAGGCCGGCGCATCGGTGTACTCCGCCTCCGAGCTCGCGAGCCAGGAATACCCCGACCTGGACGTCACCGTGCGTGGCGCCATGAGCCTGGGCCGCCGTCTGCAGGACCCGCTGGCAGAGCTCGTCAAGATTCCGCCCCAGTCCATCGGCGTGGGTCAGTACCAGCACGACCTTGACCAGGCCGAGCTTTCGCGCACCCTGGGCCACGTGGTGGAGGACGTCGTCAACCGCGTGGGCGTCGACGTGAACACCGCGAGCGCGAGCCTGCTGGGATACGTTTCGGGCATCACGCCGAGTGTGGCCAAGAATATCGTGGCCTACCGCGAGGAAAACGGCGCCTTTACCGATCGCCGCCAGCTCAAGAAGGTTCCCAAGCTGGGACCTAAGGCTTATCTCAACGCTGCGGGCTTCCTGCGCATCAGCGGCGGCAAGAACCCGCTCGACGCGACAAGCGTCCACCCCGAAAGCTACGAGGTGGCCGCGGCCGTCTTGGAACGCGCCGGCGTGGCGGCCAGCGAGCTCAGCCGCGGCGGCGTGCCCGACATCGAGCGCCGCCTGGGCAGCATCTCGGCGCTGGCAAGCGACCTGGACTGCGGCACCCTCACGCTCATCGACATCGTCAACGAGCTCAAGAAGCCCGGTCGCGACCCGCGCGACGACGCGCCCGAGGTAGTCTTTAGCCGCTCGGCGCTTTCGATCGACGACCTGGAGCCCGGCATGGAACTCAAGGGCACGGTGCGCAACGTCGTCGACTTTGGCGCCTTCGTCGACGTGGGCGTGCACCAGGACGGCCTCGTGCACATCTCCAAGCTGGCCAACCGCTTCGTCAAGCACCCCAGCGACGTGGTGCGCGTCGGTGACACGGTCAAGGTGTGGGTTGAAAAGGTCGATCGCGACCGCAAGAAGATCTCCCTCACCATGGTGCAGGGGAAGTAAACCGCCAAAGCAAGGGTCCCCCCTCTCGCGACGTGCAAAATCGCGAGTATTCTGCAAATTCCACCGTTCCGGATGCCCCTCAGAGACGAAAAAGCAAGAAACAGCCCCCGTTTTAGCGTCATCAGAGCCAAAACGGGGGCTGTTCCATGCTTCACCCAGCTGGTAAAAGCCTTTACCTTGCTGAATACTCTCAATTTTGCACGGCGCAGGCGGGGGTACCTTTGTCCACGGCAGGATATGGAAGCCTATCACCAACCTACCGGCAAGTTCGTGTCGACAGCCCCGGCCTTTCCTTTGCCTAGCGCGACCCTCGCGAAGCGCGTGAGCGATAGGGAAAGGAAAGGCCGGGGCGAACAACCCGCGGCGCAGCCAGTGTTCGCGTTACGGCAGGATATGGAAGCCCAAAGCGGCGATATCCTTGGCAAAACCGCGCACGGTATCGAGCGAGACCTCGTACGGGTCGCGACCGATGTTCTTGCGCTTGGCCAGGATACTGTTGGGCACCGTGATGATTTGGCAACCGCATCCTTCCGCCTGGTAAATATTGATAAGCTCACGCGTGGACGCCCACAGGACCTCGCAGTTGGGCTTGGCGGCGGCCTTCTTGACCGACTCCGTCATAAACGGAATGGGGTCGACGCCGGTGTCGGCGATACGACCGGCAAAGAGCGAGATGATGGACGGCGTCTCGGCGTCAACGGCCTCGACCATCTCGTCGACCTGCGCAGGCGTAAAGATGGTGGTGACGTTGACCTTGATGCCGTCGGCCGAAAGCTTGCGAACCAGCTCGGCGGTGGACTCACCCTTGGTGGTCACGCACGGAATCTTGACGTAGACGTTCTCGGCCCAGGTAGCGATCTCGCGGGCCTCGACCTCCATGGTCTCGACGTCATCGGCAAAGACCTCAAACGAGACAGACACATCGGTGATGTGGGCCAGGACCTCCTTGGCAAACGCGCGGTAATCCGTCACGCCGCCCTTCTTCATAAGGGACGGGTTGGTCGTGAAACCCTGAACGTTGCCGTTCTCGTACATGTCGAGCATGCCCTCGAGGTTTGCACCGTCAGCGAACACCTTGATTGCCATCTGCCTGATTCCTTTCGTTAGCATACGGCCGATAAACTGCTAAACACTTTACCTATGTTTATCAAGGCGTGAACTGCAGGTTTTTATCTTCTCGGCGAACGGTATAAACACCTCAGTGTTTGGATTGATAAATCGATTGAGCATGCAAAAGCAAAGAGTCGCAGTTTGAGCAAACGTCAGAAGGCGAGATTCATTAGATGAGGCCGAAATGCTGCATCGCTGTGACGGTGCCGTCGTGTGCAACATCGTCGGTCACGTAGTCGGCGAGCGCCTTGACCTCGGGCATGGCGTTGCCCATGGCGACAGCCGTCTCGACGGCGGCGAGCATGCCCAGGTCGTTGCCCGAATCGCCAAAGCCAAAGGTGCGCGCGTTGCCAGAACGGCCCAGATACTCAAGCGCCCGCGCCACGCCCACGCCCTTGTCGATGCCCTTGGGGCTCAGCTCGCGATTCTGGCCGCCGGTGTTACACAGCTCAAAGTTGCGTTCGATAAAGCCGTCGTCGTTGGCCACGCGAGCCAGGTTGGGCGCATTAAGGCACACCTTGCCCACGCGCAGGCGACCGTCGACGTGCATTTCCCCGGCGCTATGCACCACAGAGGCACCGATCAAAGACGACTGCTCAGCGCCCGCGGGCTCCAGCGCAAAGGTCGCAGCGTTGGCCTCGAAAAAAGCCTCGCCGCCCGCCACAGTAATACGACGTGCGAGCTCCTCAACAATGTCTTCGTCAAAGCAGTCCTCATGCACCACGCTGCCCTCGACCTCAAGCGTGGCGCCCGCCATGGCAACGACGCCCGCGGGGTCGAGCGCACGCAGACTATCGGCGATGAGCCACAGGGGACGTCCCGTGCAGATAAACGCCTTGTGCCCCGCGTGGCGCAGACGGTGAAACGCCTCGATGACTGCCTGCGAGGGACGCACCGCCGAAAAATCCTTATCGGTCATGTTGTCGGGGTCAAACGACGTTAGCGTGCCGTCCACGTCAAAAAAGAGCACGGCGGAATCGGGGCACGCATCAATCATATGGGTTCCTTTCGAGGATAAGGGCAAACGAAGCATCCATCATATAATGGAGCGACGCAACCAGAGAGGTCACCCATGGAATTTTACGCAAGCTGCCCCGAGGGCTTTGAGTCCGCACTAGCCGACGAGCTTAAACGGCTCGGGCTTTCGCATGTCCGCCGCCTGAAGGGCCGCGCTACGTTTGAGGGCGAGCTCGAAGAAGGCTATCGAGCATGCCTGTGGTCGCGCCTGGCCAGCCGCGTGTTCGTGGTACTCGGGCGCTTTGAGACACAGGATGCCGATGAGCTGTACGACGGCGTTTACGACATCGCCTGGGAAAGCATCGTTCACCCGGGCGCTACCATCGCCATCACCGCCCGCGGCGTGACCGAGCAGCTGCGCAACACGCGCTTCTCGGCCCTGCGCGCCAAGGACGCGCTGTGCGACCGTCTGGCCGAGACCACGGGCCGTCGCGCCGACGTCGATGCCGCCGACCCCGATGTTCACCTACTGCTTTCGCTGCGCCAGCGCCGCGCGAGCATAAGCCTAGACCTTTCGGGCGACCCGCTGTTCAAACGCCTACCGCCCGCTGCGACTCGTGCCGGCGAGGGAACGCACGTGCTGCGCCCCGACTACGCCGCTCTGGTGCTGGCGCAGGTCGGCTGGACCGCACTATGCGAGCGCGAGCTGACGGCCGACGATTACGAGAACGAAGCCCTTCCCACGCTGATCGATGCCTCGTGCGCCGGCGGCGGTCTGCTGCTGGAGGCCGTGAACATTCTGACCGACCGCGCCCCGGGCGCCGCACGCGAGCGCTGGGGCTTTGAGGGCTGGCAGCTGCACGATGCCGCCCTGTGGGAGCAGCTGCTTGCCGAGGCGCGCGAGCGCGAGGCGGCAGCGCGCGAGCGCCAGGCGCGCATCGTGGCCGTGGATGTTGACCCCACCGCCCGCAAGACCGCTGAGCGCATGGTTAAATGTGCCGGCTACAAGCGCTTTGTCGATTTTTGCGCCGCCAAGTCCGCCACCGTACTGGACCACACGGGCGCTGTCGCCGGCGCCGCCGTGGTCGCAGACACCACCGAGACCCCGCTGTCGCTCATGCACGACGCCATGACGCTGGTCGGTGAGCTGCGCCGCGTGCCCGAGCTTGCCGCGGCGCCGGTCGCCGCGCTCACCCGCGACGGATTGCTGGCCCGCGCGCTCCACACCGAGCCCGAGCGCTCGATCGCCGTCATGCCCAACAACGAAGAGGCGACCGTCGAGGTCTGGCCCTCGCTCGACCACGCCGCCGCGGCGTTTGAAGCCGCGACCAGCGCGGATGCCGTGGGCGAGGCCGCAGATGCCGGCGACGCCGACGACGAGACCGGCGCCGTGCCCGCCATACCCGAGCCCGCTGCCACGCTCGACCTGGGTGACGGCAAGCCGCTGCCCGTGCTCATCCCCGAGTCCGAGCAGTTCGCCAACCGCCTGCGCAAGAACGCCCGCCTGCGCCGCAAGTGGGCCAAGCGCGAGGGCGTTACCTGCTATCGCGTCTACGATGCCGACCTGCCCGACTACTCCGCCGCCATCGACCTGTACGAGGGCTGCCCGCAGACGCCGGGCCGCTGGCTCGTCATCGCCGAATACACTGCGCCCAAGACCATCGACCCCGCACTGGCTCAGGCCCGTATGCTCGACATCTTGGCCATCGCGCCGCGTATCCTGGATGTTCCGGCCGAGCATGTGCACGCCAAGGCCCGCATGCGCTCGCGCGGCGGCTCGCAGTACGGCAAGCAGGGCGCCGGCAAGGGTGGCTCGGGCGAGCGCGCCAACATCGCGCGCCGCCGTCTGCCGCTCATCGAGGAGGGCGGCCTTACCTTTGCCGTCAACTTCGATGACTACCTGGACGTCGGCATCTTCCTGGATCACCGCGTCACCCGCAACCTGGTTCGCGAGCACGCCAAACAGGCCCGCCGCTTCCTCAACCTGTTCGCCTACACCGGCACCGCCACCTGCTACGCGGCCGACGGCGGCGTCGAGGAGACCGTGACGGTCGACCTCTCGAACACCTACCTGGACTGGGCCGAGCGCAATATGCGCCAGAACGGATTTGTGGGCCCGCAGCATCATTTTGTGCGCGACGACGTGCTCGCCTGGATTCGCGACCAGCGCCAGACGCGCAATCGCTGGGACCTGATCTTTGTCGATCCGCCCACGTTCTCGAACTCGTCCAAGATGGGCCGCCGCACCTGGGATGTCCAGCGCGATCACGTTGAGCTGCTCGCCGGCGTGTCGCGCCTGCTCACGCAGGGCGGACATGCCATCTTTAGCTGCAACCTGCGCGGCTTCCGTCCCGAGACGCGCAAGCTCGCACGCGTGGGCGTGGTGCTGGAGGACATTACGGCGCAGACCATCCCCGAGGACTTCGCGCGCAACCAGAAGGTGCACCATTGCTATATCGTGCGCCGCCTGCCCATCGAGGATGCCATGGCCGAAGTCGGCTTTAGCGCCGAGGAGATTGCCGAACGCGTCGAGGAGCTGCGCAACCCCGAGGCTCGCAAGCCTCGTGCGGCAGCGCCCGCACATGCGCAGGCCGGCAACGGCAAGTCCAACTTTGCCGGCAAACCCTCCCCCGCCGGCAAGCCCAAAAAGAAGAAGTTCTACGCCAGCAAACCCAAGGGCAGATAAAAAAGTTGCGGTGGAATACGGACTGTTTTGCCAGGAATTAGGCAGTTTTAGACCGTATTTCACCGCAACTCATTGATCGGGTAGCTTAGCCTTGGGTGACTAGGCGGTAGCCAATGCCTACGTGCGTTTGGATATAGCGCGGATGCGCGGGGTCGGACTCGATCTTCTTACGCAACGTGCCCATAAAGACACGCAGGCTCGCCAGGTCGCTCTTGGTCGCCGTGCCCCAAATCTCGTGCAGGATAAACTGATGCGTCAACACCTTGTCGGCGTTGTGCGCCAGCAGGCACAGGAGCTTGTACTCGATCGGCGTCAGGTGCAGCTCCTCGCCATCCATCGTGGCGATGCCGGCGTCAAAGTTGATATGCAGCCCACCGGTATCGAACGAGCCCTCGGAGACAACGCCGCCCGTCTGTGCATACGAAAGACGCCTGAGCGTCGTGCGAATGCGCGCGAGCAGCTCCTCGACCGAAAACGGCTTGGTCAGGTAGTCGTCGGCGCCGGCATCGAGCGCCCGGATCTTGTCCGCGTCCTCGCTGCGCGCCGAGACCACAATGATCGGCATGCCCGACCATGTGCGCACCGACTCCACCACCTTGACGCCGTCCATATCGGGCAGGCCCAGATCGAGCAGCACGATGCTCGGTGCCTGCGACGAGGCGGCGGCGATAGCGGCATGGGCGGTCTCCACAGCCATATGGCGCAGGCCGTGCGCCTCGAGCGCGGCAACGATGAGGTTGCGAACGGCGGGATCGTCCTCAACGACCAGGATGAGCGGTTTTACGGCAGAGTTCGGCACGGCGCTACTCCTTATCAAACGAAACATCGGCGGCGGGAAGCTCAATCGTAAAGACCGAGCCGTGCGGGTCCGCCGCGGCAACCTCTATGCTACCGCCATGTGCCAGCGCAATGGAGCGGCAGAGCGAAAGCCCCAGGCCCACGCTACGGTGACTGTCGGCCAGACCGTGGTTGGCGGTGTAGAACGACTCAAAGATGCGCTCGCGGTCCTCGGGCGCAATGCCCGGCCCGTCATCGGCCACCGAGCACGCCACGCGTCCATCGTCGACGCCAATCGAAATCACGATATGCGAGCCTGCGGGCGTATAGGCGATGGCGTTGTTCACCAGGTTCACCACGAGCTGTACCATCAGACGCGCGTCGACGTTGACGAGCGCTGGCTCATCGCACGCCACCACCTTAAGGTCGTGCTCGCGCACGGCCGGGTTCACGTGGCGCAGCGCCTCCTCGACGATATCGTCCATAAGCTCGAGCGTGGTCGACAGGTGCATGCCGCCGCCCTCGAGCTTGGTGATGGCGAGCAGGTTCTCGACGGTGGCGTTGAGCCATTGCGCATCCGAGCGAATGGACAGGAGCAGGCCGCGGCGCGTCTGGGCGTCGAGCACGGCGGTGCCGGTCGAGCCCTGGTCGAGCAGCACATCGGCATTGCCCGAAATACTGGTGAGCGGCGTGCGCAGGTCGTGCGAGATGGAGCGCAGCAGATTGGCGCGCAGCTGCTCGTTTTTGGCGAGCACCGCCGCCTCCTCGCGGGCCTCCATAGCGCGAGCGCGATCGAGTGCCAGCTCGCCTTCGCTCACGATGGCATCGGCAAGTGTCCGCTCCTCGTGCGTCAGCACGTCGGGCTCGGCAACGATAGCCAGCACGCCCACCACCGAGGCGGGGTCGCCCGAGCGCACGAAGCCGTCGCCCGTGCGAACCGTCAGGTAGATGCCATAAAACGCCGAGCCGCCATAGGTGGCGTCGAGCGGCGTTCCCACATAGGCGGACGCCGAGAGCCGCGGCGGCATTTGCGACGCCAGCTCGTGCACCGGCACGGCATCGCCCACGGCCGTATACGTCGCGCGCGGCAGCAGGTCATCATCATCGGCATCATCGCTGTACCACACGACCGGGCAGCCCGAAAGACGCGCCAGCTGCGTTGCCATGGCGTGCACAATCTGCTGCTGATCGGCACAGCGCTGCAGCATGCGGTTGGTCTCGAGCACCATCTGCGTGCGGCGGTCGCTGGCGGCGGCCTGCGCCAAGGCGCGGCGCAGGGCCAACGCGATCGAGCTCGACACAAGCGAGACCACGAACATGATGAAGAACATGCCGGGATAGACGCGGTCGATAAACGACAGCGAGTAGCGCGGGTCGACAAACAAGAAGTTGTAGAGCGCCACGGCGGCAGCCGAGCTCAACAGGCAATACAGGCGGCTCCAGGTAAAGAACGCGCACAGCTGCACGGCGAACACATAGACGATCATGATGCTCGGCGCGAGACCCGGATGGTCGAGCAGCGCGCCCGCAATCGTCGCCGCGACCAGCAGCCCCGCCGATACGCAGGCGTCATACAGAGGGCTGCGACGCGTCAGCGTCGTGCGCCGCCACCAAAAGTTCTCGGCAATATCGCCGTCCGCATGGACGTCCATCAGCGCCCCGCCCCTCTCTCAAAAACAAAAACCACCACGAAGGGGACAGGCACCTTTGTGGTGGTTTCCCCTTGTGGTGGTTCCAAGTGTATAGCCTTTACAGCCTGCGGTCGTTAGACAAACAGCACGTGCGCGAGCAGGGCGCACACGCACACCGCTCCAAATACCAATGCCACGATCGAAATCACGCGATCGACCATGTCCATGTTGGCCCGATTCGTAAAGAACCGATCTTCGGCGGCGTCGACGCGCGCCTCACGGACGTCAAGTGTCCTTGCATCCATGTTTACCTCCCCGGCTTTAGTTTTGCTCATCGATAACCAACTCCGTGTAGTCTCCGTCGGCTACGGGCGCTCGTTGGGGGCAAGGCGCTGCATCTTACTCACGGCCTTAAACTTGGTGAACAGCGGCACGTACTCAAAGCTCACGTTGGAGTTCTCCAGGCCGTACCAGCGCGCGGGCGTGCCGGCGGCGCGGCGGATGATGTACTTGAGCGTAATGGCCGTACGCTCGCTCGGCTCCACGTCGCTTTCGGGCGCCAGCAGCTTGCGGATCATGACGAACTTGAACGTGCCGATGTTGCCCGGATCCTTATAGACCGAGTAGTCGTGCGTCTGCGACGGCAGCTCGCCGGTGGCAGCCAGGTCCTGAACGACCTGACGCAGGTAGGCATTGACGCGCTGGTTGATCTTGTAGCCCAGGTACAGATGCACGCGGAACACGTAGTCGGTGCCGAACGTCTCGACCGAATAGGCAAAGGTATGCGGCTCGTCCATGGTCTCGACATTCACGAACCACCAGGCGCGAGCGCGCTTGGGATGCTTGTCCAAGATCGAGTAGACGATATCACGGTCTATGTAGTCGGTATGGGTGTCCTTGGTCAGGTACACGATGTTGTCGCTCAGGCGCTCGTAACGGTCGTCGTCGCGCAGGCGCTTGAGCTGCGGCAGGTAGCTGCGCAGCGGCAGCAGCGTAAACTGGCGCTGCTCGACCGCCGTGCCGTTGTACCAGCACACCATAATGCCCATGATGAGTGCAGCCATGAGGATGGTGAAGTAGCCGCCGTGGAAGAACTTGGTGAGCGAGCTCACGAAGAAGAAGCCTTCGAGCAAAAGGAAGAAGGCCGCGAAGATCCACGGAGCAACCTTGAGCTTGCGCTCCTCGTGCAGGTAGAAGAAGAGCAGCAGCGTGGTGCACATCATAGTCAGCGTAATGGCAAGGCCGTAGGCGGCTTCCATATGCGCCGAGTTCTGGAACAGCAGCACCACGATGACGCAGCCCACGAGCATGACGTTGTTGACCATGGGGATGTAGAGCTGGCCCTTGGTCTCGGCAGGGTAGAAGACCTGCATGTGCGGCATGAGGTCCAGACGGCTGGCCTCGGACACCAGCGAAAACGCGCCGGTAATGAGCGCCTGCGAGGCAATGATGGCCGCGACGGTGGAAAGGCCGACGGCAAACGGGCGCAGGCCCGGGGCGAGCATCTGGTAGAACGGGTTGAGGTCGGCAATGCCCATGAGCTCGGGGTTGGCAGCGTTGTTGATAAGCCAAGCGCCCTGGCCCATATAGGACAGCAGCAAGCAGCACTTAACGAACGGCCAGGTGGCGTAGATGTTGCCGCGGCCGACGTGGCCCATGTCGGAGTAGAGCGCCTCGGCACCGGTGGTGGCGAGGAAGCAGCTGCCCAGAATCATGATGCCCGCGTGGTTGTTGGGGCTCAGCAAAAAAGCGATGCCGCGCACCGGGTTGAGGCACAGCAGCACGGCGGGGTGCTGGAAGACAAAGAACAGACCCGTGCCGCCCAGGAACAGGAACCACAGCGTCATGATGGGACCAAAGGCGTGACCGATCTTGGCCGTACCGATGCGCTGTACCAAGAAGAGCACGATGATGATGGCGAGCGTGATGGCGACGACGCGGCCCTGGTCATCGCCCAGCACGGCATGGACCGCCGGGATGGTGCGCAGGCCCTCGATGGCCGTGGTAACGGTAACGGCCGGCGTCAGGATGCCGTCGGCGAGCAGTGCGGCGCCACCCAGCATGGCGGGGATGATAAGCCACTTGCCGCAGCGCTTGACCAGGCTGTACAGGGCAAAGATGCCGCCCTCACCATGGTTATCGGCGCGCAGCGAAATGAGCACATACTTGATGGTGGTCAGCAGCGTGACCGTCCACACGACAAGGGAGAGCGCGCCGAGCACGAACTCCTCCGTCACGCTTCCGATGCCGCCGTTGCCGGCAACGAGCGCCTTGGTTACATACATGGGGCTGGTGCCGATGTCGCCGTACACCACGCCCAGCGTGACGAGCATCGCCGAGATGCTCACAGGAATCGCAGCGTGCGAGGCTGCCTCCTTGGCCTTTTGTTCCATAAGCCGGTTTCCTCCCAACTTTAATGTTCGAAGGAATTATAGGCAATCGGCCCATGTTTGAATGGCACTGTTTTCCCAGCTAAATAAACATTTATACGGCCTTTAGGCCACCTCGGCGATATGGAATGTGACAAAGGGACTGTCCCTTTGTCACATCACCGCATTCGTTACTTGCCGAACCAGTTTTTGAACCACCACTCCATGGAACGGCTCATCTCGGCCATAAAGGGGCTCGTGTGCTTGCGGGTGTAGATATCCACGACGCGCTCGCCCACCTCGCGGGCGTGCGGGCGAAACATCTTGTCCATCTCGGCCACCTGCGCGTCCATGGTCGCGGCATCCGCACGGCAGTAGCGTTCCTCGTGCACCAGGTTCACCACGGGATGCGCAATGGCCGGGCGCTCCTTACGGGGCGTGCCGATGATGAGCATCGACAGCGGCATGGTATAGGGCGGCAAATCGAGCAGCTCGGCAACTTCCTCGGCATTCTCGACGATATCACCGATGTAGCAGCTCCCCAGCCCCAGGGCCTCGGCGGCAACCACGGCGTTTTGCGCGGCGATCACGGCATCCTGGGCCGCGATCGCAAAGTCGCCCAAACCCGGCGCACGGCGGGGCGCCTTGCCCGTGCGCTCGACAAACTCGGGCTCAAAGCAGCCAACATGCTCAAACAGATCGATCCATTTGGCGTAGTCGACCACAAATATAAGTGCCCACGGGGCCTTGGCGATCATGGGCTGGTGGTCGCACAGGTCGGCCAGACGATCCAGCGTAGCCTGCTCGCGAATGCTCACGATGGAATACATCATCATGGCGCCTGCCGACGGCGCGCGACTCGCCGCATGCAGAATCGCCGCCCGCTGCTCGTCGGTCACCGCCACGGGACGGTCACTGTCATCGCGCGCGAAGGCGCGCGTAGACGAACGGTGCTCCAAAATGTCCAGCACCGCGTTGCCCGTAGTCTCGAGCGGATAGCCGAACGTATCCACGACCGCAGCTCCGTCTCCGCCCATATCCGCCTTGCAAACCTGCTCGCTCATCGCCCTACCCTCGCCATTTCTTTAAGAAGCCTTTACGTTTCCGTGTAATTCCCGTCCATTATCGCGCAGGTCGCCACTACATTGCGCCACACCGCCACACGTGCGCGTTAATATGGCTGGTTGTTGTGCGCAGCCACCAATTGCAGCGCATATCTTGGTAACAATCGGGTAAATCCCCGCTTTCGTAGGTTTTAAGTTTGTGAGGAGTCTCAGCATGTTCGCTGCCGCCATCTCGCTCGTCGGCCTTGCGGCGACCGTCTACCTTGTCTTGCGCGAGGCCAAGGCCATTCGCGCACAGTCGGGCACCGTTGCCAAAGGCGCCATCGCCTGGAGCGTCGCCTTCGGCCTGTTCCAGGTCTTTTTGACCATTTGGGGTGCCATTGGCCTCGTCGCCCAAAACGAACCGCTCGCCTTTGTGATGCTCATCCTGACCAATGCCATCCTTACCGGATGCGCCTGGGCCAGCATCGCCCGCGACCGCATCGCCCCGCGCGTCTTTGCGTTCGCCGGGTCCGATGCCCCCGTCCCCACCGGCAAGCTCGCCCGCCTGCGCGGAGCCTTTGTGGGCAAACCGCTCGTCGCCGCCGTCTTGTGCCTGCTGCTCGCCGGCGTCTTTGCGCTGCTGGGCATGGAGGTCTCGTCCAACCACGACTTTACCTGGGTCTACCCCCTGTGCATCCTGCTCGAGTGGGCCATTATCACCGTGCTCATGACCGGCTTGTTCTTCCTATTCCAGCGCCACGGCGCAGCTCCCGCGGTCCTGGCCTTTGCCCTCTTTGTCCTGGGCATTGCCGAGTTCTTCGTCATCACGTTTAAATCCATGCCCATCCAGCCGGGCGACCTTTCGGCCATCTCCACCGCCGCCGCAGTCGCCGGCACCGGCTACACCTTCTCGATCTCGCTGTTCTGCGTGCTATCCATGGGCTTTACCGCCATCGCCATGCTGCTGTGCGAGTACGCCGGCCTGGTCGCGCCGCACCGTCAGAAGGGCGCCGCCAACGCCAAGCGCATGCTGCTCACCAACCTGCTCGTGGCGGTGCTGTGCCTGGGCGGCGTGACCGCGCATGTCACGCTCATCGACTACTACAACACCCTCGGCATCACCGTCTACACCTGGCGCCCGCTCGAAAGCTACTGGCGCGAGGGCTACCTGCCTGCCTTTATTAGCGCGGCACAGTCCATCAAGCCGCCCAAACCCGCCGACTATTCTGTCGATGACGCCAAGGCCACGCTCAAAAAGTACGCCAAAGCCTACGACAAGTCCGACGCGGCCAAGAGCGACGAGCGCGCCGCCGCCCAGGAGCAGTTCGACAGCGAGAAGCCCACGGTCATCGCCATCATGAACGAGACGTTCTCGGACCTGTCGATCTACCAGAACATGCGCGCCGGCTACGAGGGCCCGCAGTACTTTAAGAACCTGTCCAACTGCCTCAGCCGCGGCAAGCTCTACGTGAGCGCCTACGGCGGCGGTACCGCCAATACCGAGTTTGAGTTTATGACCGGCAACTCCATGGCCAACCTGGGCTCGGGCGTGTACCCCTACACCATCTACAACATGGAAACGACCGGGAACCTGGCAGAGCAGTTCAAATCGCTCGGCTATTCCACCACGGCCATGCACCCCAACCACGCGACCAACTGGAACCGCGAGAACGTCTACAAGGACTTTGGCTTTGACCAGTTCCTGTCCATCAACGATTTCCAGGGTGCCGATACCCTGCGCGGCATGGTGACCGACCAGGCTACCTACGACAAGATTCTCGAGCTGCTCGACCAGAACGCCGATCCGCAGTTTATCTTCGACGTGACCATGCAGAACCACTCGGGCTACGACACGGGCCTGCTGCCGGTCGACAAGCAGATGCACCTGAACATCGACACGACCGACCTGGACGCTAAGACCGTCGAGGACGGCACGCTCTCCGATGTCGACGAGTATGTCTCGTGCATCGAGCAGTCCGATCAGGCGCTGCGCTACTTCCTCAACGCCTTGAGCAAGCTCGACCGCAAGGTGGTCGTGGTGTTCTGGGGCGACCATCAGCCGTTCTTCCCGTCCAAGTTCAACGACAAGTGGTTTACCGACGAGGATGACGCCACCCACCAGGAGCGCCTGTGGCAGACCGACTACATCATCTGGGCTAACTACGACGTCGCCGGCTGCGACCAAACGAGCGAGACCGACGACCTGTCCACCAACTACCTGTCCACCCAGCTCATGCAGCTGATCGGCGCCCCGCTCACCGACTACCAGAAGGCGCACATGACGCTGCGCGAGTCGCTGCCCGCCATCAACTCGGTGGGCTACGAGGACGCCAGCCTGCGCTGGGCGCTCTCCTCCAACGTCACCGGCGACGACGCCGTTGCCGCAGCCGCCACCAAGGCACGCGAGGATTACGCCAAGATGCAGTATTACGAAATGTTCCGCGACGGCAAGAACGTGTACACCGAGCACTTCCAGACCGAGGCCAACGAGACCGACCCCAACCTGGCACCGGGTACGACCAAGATCAAGTAGCTGCTAGCTGCTGAGCCACAACTGAAACGTCTGTCCAGGCGGAGGCATATAAGGTTCCCTGCTCGGACAGTCCTGCGCAAGACGAAGGCCACATTAAGTGGCCTTCTTTGCGTGCGGAACTCGCGATGAACCTTATATGCCTCCGCCCGGACAGACGCCTTGTTGTTGAAGCGCGGCTTGTCATAGGGGTATCCGCTGAACATATATAAGTCGAAGGCCACGTCTTGTGGCCTTTTTTGCATCCGGAAACCGTGTCCCAGAATTCACGTCCGGAATGGGATGCAGTTTCCGCTTGGGACCCGATTGGGAAAGTGTGTCCCACTATTCAGCTGGATTCCGGGATGTATTTTCCGGTTGAGGCTCGTTGGGAAAGTGCGTCCCACTTTGGGGGCTGATTCTGGGACGTGGTTTCCGGTTGGCTCTCGTCGGGAAAGTTCATCCCATTTCTCGGCCTAATTATGGGACGCAGTTTCCCGTTGAGGACCCTTTGGGAAAGTGCGTCCCGGTCTGGGCGCTCAAACTGGGATGGATTTTCCGGATGAGGGCTTGACGGAAAATGTGTCCCGTTCCGGGCGCTAATTGTGGGATGCAGTTTCCGCTTGCGGAGTCTCCACTCAACAGAAAACCCGGGTGGCCTGTTTTTTGGCTACCCGGGTTTTGCTTTGTCGATATGTTTGACTGATGGTTAGTGGGTCTTGCGGCGCTTGATCAGCATGATGAGGGCTATCACTACGAGCGTTGCTCCCGCTGCTGCTGCGGTGGCGA
>ERZ1034969.389-NODE-389-length-27768-cov-18.916285_pt1 | contig 27768 bp, 20 predicted proteins | sample MGYA00520624_ERZ1034969 | MGnify/ENA primary metagenome ERZ1034969 (study PRJEB33766, sample SAMN09781776) | gut metagenome | biome: gut microbiome | host: Homo sapiens | place: Madagascar | study: EMG produced TPA metagenomics assembly of the PRJNA485056 data...
CTTGTTAGTTAAAATTTTATATTTGAACTGTATACTTGACAGGACATAGTACAGCACCCGGTTACGGGCAAAACGTCGATTTTTGAAATCTGCCCGTAAAATGCAGCTCCCGGTTACGGGCAAAACGTCGATTTTTGAAATCTGCCCGTAAAATGCTGCTCTCGGTTACGGGCAAAATCTCACGTTGCATATAAAACCCGGATGATTCGCAATAAATCGCAAAGCATCCTGATTTTTTAGCCGTCTCAAAGGTTATTGGTAGCGCAATCATTTGTTTCTGTGTTATCCTTAGGTAAATAATTAAGGACGGGTGAGATAACGTGAAGCTGTTGGTTACAAAAGAAGGAAAAGCAACATTTGCAGTCGGAATCGTTTTGGTTTTGTCGGGGCTTTTGATGACGAATCCCGTTAATGAAGATAGCATGATCGTTTCGATCATCATCGGAATTACGGCGCTCATCAAAGGTGGATTCGAATTTTATTTACGACATGTTTTCTTCAAACACTATGGCAATCATCTCAAGCAGCTTGTTGCAATGGGAATAGTCAACATCATCATAGGGTTGATCATGACCATCCCTCCTTACCCGTCGCTTCATATGACGGCATATTTGTTTACCTTCATGTATATTTCAGGGGCGGTTTCTCAACTGACGGTCATCAAGCATCTCAGCTTTTCAGGCAATGATTATTATGCGGTGCTTTTGGGCTTGAACTATATGGCGTTAGCAATGGGAATCTTCCTGCTGCTGAGTCCGCTTTTTTCTGATACTTTAATTAAGTGGCTGGTTGCCGTTTATCTGATTGTGGCAGGATTCGTGCAGATCGTCGGTGCTTTTTGTGAACCGAAATCCGGCAGATAAAAAACTTGAGCTTATTATTACCATTAGTTATCAATTATGTGATACGATATAATCGTAAATTGATAAAGGATGGCGATTGTTATGGAAACAATTCAACACAAATTTAATTGGTTCAGTTTGGTTGTAGGTGTTATTTTGTTTGTGGCAGGCATAGTCACATTCATTCATCTAGGTACAACGCTTGAGTTCATCTCTATTATCATAGGTGTAACGGCAGTTGTTAAGGGTTTGTATGAATTATGGTTCAAGCACGTTCTTGATACGACGACCGAAGAAAAGACGCTTGGTCTTTTTGCAATGGGAATCGTTGATCTCGTGCTTGGCTTCCTGTTCATTTTCAAAGCTGCAACTGGTGCCCAGGTCGTAGCGTATATCTTTGCTTTGTGGTTCATCTTCGACGCAATTGTTCAGCTTGCTGCTTCAAAGCAGTTTAAAAACGCCGGCAAAGCACACTACGTCTGGATGATCGTATTGAACGTCATTGCCCTGATTTTAGGCATCGCATTATTGTTCAATCCGCTCCTTGCCAGCATCGCAATCGTGTGGATCGTTTCAATCTACTTGGTTGTCACAGGCATTTCGCAGTTTATATCTGCATTCTAATTTGTCTGCGAACGAGCCCCGTTTCGGTTTGAAACGGGGTTTTTTGTCAAATTCAGTGCGGCATCCTGATTCCGAAAACGAACGCGGATTTTTTGAAAAATGCAGTGGCGCAACCTGATTTCAAAAAACAAATGAGGCTTTCATCTCTGCATTTGGCAGAAAATCGTGGGACGTGCTCGCATTGAAAACGTGACGTCTTGCGGTTTCTTTTTGACCGCTTGGTTCAAGATGCTTGTAATCAAGCAAAGTTTAAACATATAATAGTTCCATCAAGCAAACAAAGGGGGAATTTAGCTATGAAGGAAAGGGCAATTGAAGTTTCGAACCTCAAAAAATATTTTAAAGACGTCAAAGCCGTCGACGACATCAGCTTCTCGGTCGAACAAGGCGAACTGTTCGGTTTTCTCGGCGTCAACGGTGCCGGAAAATCGACCGTAATCAATATTTTGTGCACCTTATATAAAAAAGACGGCGGAAGCGTGCGTGTTTTGGGAAACGAAGTCGGAAAGGACGATGAAAAAATCCGGCAGGACATCGGGATGGTTCATCAGGAAAATTCCCTTGACGAGCTGCTGACGGTCAAGGAAAATCTGCAGATTCGCGGGGGGCTTTATGACGAGACTAAGGAAAATCTCAGGAAAAATTTTGACAAAGTCGTCAAACTTCTTGGGTTGAAAGATTTTTTGAACAGACCTTACGGAAAACTTTCCGGAGGTCAAAAACGCAGGGCAGAGATTGCGGCGGCACTGATGCACGAACCCAAGATCCTGTTTTTGGACGAACCGACGACGGGACTTGATCCGGCAACGAGAAAGAAGGTCTGGGAAGCAATCGTTTCTTTGCAAAAAGAACTTGGGATGACCGTCTTTTTGACGACGCATTACATGGAAGAAGCTGCCAATGCAAAGCACGTCTGCATCATCGATCATGGCAAGGTGCTGATGTCCGGAACGCCATTTGAGTTGAAGAATACATACGTCAAAGACATTTTGCGACTTTATTTTGAACCGGAAGAAAAGGATGAAGTCAAAGAGTCTGCAGCAATCAAAGCTCTGCATTTGACAAAGGAAACGGACGACATGATCGAAGCAGAACTTGAATGCACGAAGGACGCATTGGACGTTTTGGAGAAAATCAGAGGAGAAATCAAAGGTTTTGAAGTCGTTCAGGGAACGATGGACGATTTGTTCATCAACGTGACGGGGGGAAATAAAAATGCATAAATTTTGGAATTTGGTGAAGAGGCATTGTTTGGTGTTCCTTCGCGACAAGACTGCCGTGTTCTTTTCGTTTTTGGCGATGATCATCATCATCGTGCTGATGGGCGTCTTTTTGTCCAAGATGAACGTCGACAGCATTTTGAGCCTTTTGGAGGAATTTCGTCGTTCAAAAGCAACGGCAACGGACAGGAAGAATGCGAAGGAACTCGTTAATTACTGCATCTTGGCCGGAATTTTGATGACGAATTCGCTGACCGTATCCACCAGCGTGATCGGAATATACATCGACGACATCAAGAGTCATGCGATTGATTGCTTTTATTCGGCGCCGGTCAAGCGCAGCATTGTCTCGTTGTCATATATCGCAGCGGCAATGATGATTTCGATGATGATGTGTCTGGCAACGCTCGGCGTTTTTTTGGCATTTATCGTTTTAGACGGCGGAGAGATGCTTTCGCTGACGAGTCTGCTGAAGGTTATCGTGGGAATTGCGCTCAACGTCGTTTTGTTTTCGATCGGCGCGTACGGGATTTCGCTTGGGCTCAGAAGTTCAAAGGGCTGGTCGACGCTTGCAAGCATTTCCGGAACGCTGGTCGGATTTTTGGGAGGAGTATATTTGCCGATGGGCTTTCTTCCAAAAGGCGTTGCGAGTGTTTTGAAGTTTCTGCCTTTTTTGCACGGCGCATCGATTTTGCGCAAAAGCTGCGTTCAAGCCGCGTTGGATAAGACGTTTGCCGGTTGTCCGTCAGAAATTGCGACAAATTATCAGGAATATGTCGGCATTACCGTCAAAGCCGGCGGACACGTTTTGAGCACGGCTGCACAGGTCGGAATCATGACATTGTGGCTCGTTGCAGCGTTGGCAGCCGTTTTTGCAATTTCGCGGAGGAAGCATTTGAACAGATGAAAATTATGATATCGCCTGCAGACGACGAGGAAGAAGAAATTATTATAAAATTCAGTGCTGCTTGACTAATCGGGCAAGATCTCATTCAAAATTACGGACAAAGAGCCTGTTTTTGATGGTTTGTCCGTAAGCAAAACGCATTTTACGGACAAACCGCCATTTTCCAGTGATTTGTCCGTAAATTTTTGCCCATTATGATGAGGATTTACGGACAAAGCCGGCTTTTCGGAGCATTTGTCCGTAAAACTGAGGTCGAAACGGCTGAAATCTTACGGACAAACGGCCATTTTTGACCATTTTGTCCGTAATCGCCATTTTTGGGACAGGCCATTTACGGACAGAAGACTCATTTTCATCGATGTGTCCGTAAACGCAGAGCTTTTGCCAAATGCAGTGCCTGATAAATCAGCGCACCAAGCTCTCAGTCAAAAATACCGTCAAACTATTTTTGGTTATTTCCGTCATGGCAGGCGATACGCAAAAACCGAATGACTGCAATTAATTGCAGTCATTCGGTTTTTAATTTGAGGAATATTTTTTCCGGCCTCTAGACCAAAAATTATTTTAGAAAACCTTGAACGGAGGCACAGGATTTGCCTGCGGATGATTGAAGTTGAAAGTTATGAGACTTTCAAAATCTTCTTGCTTGATCCATGTTGTAGCAGCACCGGCAATCATGAGATTGATTTCGACGTCTTCCTGGTCTCGTTCCGTGAACGGAATGACCACGCATGGCTTTTGCTGGCTGCGGAACAAAGCAAGCTCATATGCGCAGCCGTCGTCAATGTTGTCGAGATCGTACAGGAAAACGCCGATGTCGCTTGTTGCAACGGCAGTGCAGTCGTTTTGGAACGTGGCAGCAACCCATTCCGGCGTTCCAAAGACGCCTTCCGGATCGTTGTCCACGGTCGCGTCCTTGTACTGGAAGTCAAACGGAAAGTGAATAACGCCGACGGTTTCGTTTTGGTTAAGATATTCGCGCGCTTTTTTGGCGCGTTCTTTTTGAACGTCGTTGAACCATGGCGTGGCAAGATAAATTTTTGTCGTCGGACTTTTTGCAAGACCCTTGTCGATCATAATTTTTCCTCCTTGCGTGCATGTCGGCACGTTAATGTAAAATGCAGAGCGTGATTGCTGCTTTGGTGCAAGCGAGCAAGTCAGTATTCGTCCGTTTTCAAATAGTGCGAGTAGTAATCGACTGAAACGCGGGTTCCGTCAACCGTCAGGCGAGTCACCGAACCGTTTTCGGGACTGACGGTGATATCGACTTCGGGATCAAAACGGTGGACGATGCTTCTGATCGTCGTTCCGTGGCTGACGATCAAAATGTTGCAGCCGTCATCTGCAATCTTGTCAAGATATTCAAAACCATTTCCGACGCGTTCCCAGAATTCCTGGTTGTTTTCGGCCTGGTGGAACGGGTCTGCTTCCTTGCAGAAATCGCGCGCATCTTCAATCGAGTACGTCGAGATCAGTTCCTTGAAAGTGCGGCAGTTGTGCGAGGCGCCGATCATCAGCCAGGCCTGATTGGAATCGGATCCTTCGTAATAGCCGTAGCCTTGTTCACGGAAATTTTCAAGCGTGATCGGAACGGGCGTTTCATTGTCGTTTTCGGACAGAATATAGTTGCAGGTTCTCATTGCGCGCGTCGTATCGCTGTGAAACGCGTACGCAAACTTGATTCTTTTAAGGCGCCGACCTGCTTCATGCGCATCTTCAATGCCCTTTGGGGTGAGCGGCGAATCGCACCACCCCTGCATTCGATTATAGCGATTTAAAATCGTTTGTCCATGTCTTACCAGATATATTTTATAGCTCATTAGAAATCCTCCGAAAAAAGTATATCATCATCGTTCAAAACGCGCTACTCGTTCATTTTGCTCAAGACGGCACGCAGCCTTGGCATGACGTCCTTGTCGCATGAGAACAAAATGTGGTCTCCGAGCCGAATCTGAGTCGATCCGTGCGGAGAAATCGCTTTGCCGTTTCTGAAAATACGACTGATGGTGATGTTTTCGACGAACGGAATCTGACTGACTTCGATGCCGTCAAATTTGGCATTGTTGACGACGACTTCGTAAAGGCGCGAATTGCCGGTAATTATTTGAAGAGTTGACGGCGTTTCGATGACGGCGCTCATTAAACCGACGTTCGTGTCGAAAATATTGAGCGTTTCGACGCCGGCAGAAGCCAGCTTGTGATCCATTTCGGACATGCTTTGCGGATCTGTATTTTCCAGTTCGCAGATGACGCGCTTGACGCCGTATTCCTTGGCCTTCAGAGCCAGATTGACGTTCATCTGCGGGTCGGTGTAGCCAAGGACCAGGATGTCCGTGTCAAATACAGAGCTGTCAATCAAGTCCTTCGGATCAATGCTTGTCAGCAGGCTGACGTTGCCCTTGTAGCGGTAAGTATCGTAGTTTTCCTGCTTATGAGTATAGATCGAAACGTCATACCAGTCCGAGTTGAGCCGTTCTGTGGCGTTGATCGTCACAAGGTTTGCGCCGATGATGTGAACCGTCGTTTTCTTCATGTCTTCCGGTTCGGATGAAAGGAGGCGGTTGAAGCAAAGCGGACCAAAAAGGCAGGTCAGGATGCCGGCAATGAGGAATGCGCCTGATTGCTGGCTCGTGATGACTTTAAGGTCTTCTGCGACCGTCAAAACTGCCAGAACGAGCGTAATCGTCGTTCCGGAAATAATTGCGCCGGCCAAGGCGTTCTGGCGTTTGAAACGCAGCCGCAATCCGAAGAAGGCCGGAAGCTTGGCCAGGACGAACGCCAAAAAGAACAACGGAATCAGAACGATCGTCTTTGAATCCGCCAAAAGACTCGGAATGTCGAGCTTGACTCCGGTCAGGATGAAGAAGAAAGGAATCAAAAAGCCGTATCCGATCGCATCCAGCTTTTGCTGCGTGGATTCGCTCGGAGAAAGGAGCTTGATGACGATGCCGGCAACGAACGCGCCCAAGATGTTTTCTGCACCGACGTGTTCAGCCAGGACGACCAGAGTGATGATGACTGCAAACGACAAACGCATGTCGATTTGCGTAGTTGATTTGTTAAATTTGGAAAGAGCCGGGAAGAACCAGCGAAAGTGCCTGAAAATCATGGCACCGGCAATGAACAACAGGCCGATGAGCCAAATCTGACTTCCTCTTCCGGCAACGACGGAGCTGTAGATCGTCAAGGAAAGCAGCGGGACGACCTCGCCTAAAACCGCAATCAGAAGAATCGTCTGACCGAACGGCTTTGACAGAAGCTCATTTTCCTTCAAAACTGAAATGACGACGCCAAGCGCGATTGTCGAAAAAAGAATCGTTGCCAGCAGGACGTTCGTGAACAGGCCGGTGAATTTAAAGAGAAATGCAAGCGCAAAAGCTGCGACAAAGCTCAAAGCGTAGGCCAGGACGGCGACTTGGACCGGCGTGATTTTGGGCGTGTCGTCTGCTTGCTTTTGTTCGAGCTTCGTCAACGGAGCGTTGTTTTTTTTGAAGAGCGAAAAATCGATTTCCATGCCGCTCAAAAACAACAGCAAGATTACGCCGAACGTTGACATGCTGGTCAGAATCGAATCGATGTGCACCAGGTTGAGACAGCTTTTGCCGATAATGATGCCGACGATGATTTCGGCAACGGACGTCGGCAGAAGTTTGATGTTGAAACGTGCCAGAATCATAGGCGTTGCAAAGGCTGCAATGACTGTGATCATTAATGAGATATCCATGGAATCATCCTTTCTGAGTACTTTCTTTATTGTATCAGTTTATATCGATTTTTTGTTGAATAATGACCGTTTTGAAAAGACTTAAATTTCGCTTTAAAAGGTGAAATATGCTAAAATAGATTACTGAAAATTTCTGAAAAGGGAGCGTCCAAATGGCCGACATCATCAAAGAACAAGAACAAAAGCGCATGGATTACGTCGTTGAAAAAATAAAAAATGAAGAAGAAACCGCCAAAAAGAAAATTTCCAGGGCATCTGCCGATACCAAGGCGATTCAGGCTGATTTCAAAAACAACGTTCGCATCAAAACGGGGACGTATTCCGGCATGATGGAAACGGCTTTGACCGTCAGGCAGCAGCAGATGCAGCTTGAAGAACGCGAAAACAGTCGCAATCAGGCTGCGCATCGTTTGGAAATTCTTGAACGGATGGAAAAGAAGCCTTATTTTGCGCGCGTCGATCTGAGCGAACAGGGCGAAGACAAAAAAGAAACGATTTACATCGGATTGGCGACTTTTTCGAACGGTCCGGACGAATTTCTCGTATACGACTGGCGTGCGCCGATTTCAAGCGTTTATTACGATGGAGGCCTCGGCAAAACCACTTATGCGACGCCTGACGGGGAGCGCGAGGTTGACGTGGCCCTGAAACGCCAGTTCATGGTCGATGACGGCAGAATCCTGACTGTATTTGACACGGATGAAACGGTGGGCGATCAGATGCTGCTTGAGGTTTTGGATGAATCTTCCGACGTCAAGATGAAGAGCATCGTTACGACGATTCAAAAAGAACAAAACAAGATTATCCGCGATACGAAGTCTGATCTGCTGTTCGTTCAAGGGGCAGCCGGTTCCGGAAAAACGTCGGCCGTGCTGCAGCGCGTGGCTTATCTGCTCTATCGTTATCGCGGCAATTTGAACTCCGGGCAGATCATCCTGTTTTCGCCCAATCAGCTGTTCAACGACTACATCGATCAGGTCTTGCCGGAACTCGGCGAACACAACATGGTACAGATGACCTACTATCAGTATACGCAGCACCGTCTTCCGAAGATGCACGTCGAAACGCTCAAGGAACGTTTTGAAGAAGATAATCACGGAACAAACAAGAAAATCAGGGTCATCAAGGACAGTTTGAAGTTTTTTGACGCAACGACCGCATATTCAAACTATTTGGAAAGAAACGGGATGCGTTTCAAAAACATCATGCACAACGGCGAAATCTTCTTCTCGCGCAAGGAAATCAAGTCGATTTACTATAGCTTTAATGAAAATTATCATCTTGGCAATCGCCTGGAAGCAACGCAGGAAGAACTGCTCAAACGCTTGAGTTCAAGGGTTGGGCAAGAAGCCAGAACCGATCGCGTTCAAAAAGCCGTTCAGGATTTGCCGGCACAGGAACTTAATGCCTTGTACGGTGATCATCCGCGCAACTTTGTCGATGGCGACAAGGAACTCCTCTTTTTGTGCAAGCAATACGTGACGAAGGAATTCATGAAAATCAAGCGCACTATCGTCAAGAAACGTTTTTTGAACGTCAATGCTCAGTACGTTCATTTTTTGCGACACGTTCCTTCTTTGCTCGATCTTTCAAAGTTCGACGTTTCGGATGACGAATGGCAAAAAGGGGTCGAAAACACGATTGATCAAATCAAAAAGCGCAGTCTGCCGATGACGGACGTGTCCTGCTTCTTGTATCTGTACGACCGCATCACCGGCAAGAAGGGCGATATCAGAATGCGACACGTCTTCATCGATGAGATTCAGGATTATACGGCATACCAGCTTGCATATCTCAAGACGGAATTTCCGCGCGCCCGCTTCACGATGCTCGGCGATCTGAATCAGGCGATTTTCACGAAGGAAAACAGCCACAGCCTGCTGTCTGAGCTTTCGACGATGTTTGACAAGGACAGGACCAACGTGGTTCAGCTGACAAAATCGTATCGTTCAACCAAGCAGATTACCGATTTTACCAAGGAAGTGCTTGTCGATGGCGAAAAAGTCACTGCATTTAACCGCAACGGATTCTTGCCGACGATGACGATCGACTCTGACGGGGAACGCCTCGTTGAAGACGTCAAAGAACGTTTGCTTCAAAACGATGCTTTGAAGCTGACGACGGCCATCATCTGCAAGTCGCTTTCGGAATGCGAATGGCTGACCGAACAGCTTAACGTCAAAGGCGTCAAGGCAACGCTGATCAGAACCGAAAATCAGCGCCTCGTTCCCGGGACGATTGTTGTCCCTTCATATCTGGCTAAGGGTCTGGAATTTGACGCTGTCATCATGTGGAACGCCAACAAGGAAAACTATCATGAAGAAGATGAACGCCAGCTGGTCTACACGATCTGCTCGCGTGCCATGCACCGATTGGACATTACCGTTGACGGTGAGATGTCGCCGCTGTTTGACCGGGTTCCGAAAAATTTGTATGAGTTGATTAGAAAATAGCAGAGAGACTGGTGAAATTTTCAGTTTCCTCTTGAATTAAATGAAATGCCGGACAAGGTGGTCGCAATGCGGCTGACTTTGTCCGGTGTTTTTTCAGTTCTGATGCATGGACTGAAGAATGCAGTGCTGCTCATCGACTGCTCAATCAGTGCGCCGGGGAGGGATTACTGGCAAAAAGCCAGTTTTTGAGATTTGCCCGTAAAATGCAGTGTCGGTGGCCACAAAAGCAGATCAAAACCGTGGATTTTGTCAGACTGAAAAAAAGAGACCGGGGAAGTATCCCCAGCCTCTTTTCACTGATGTGATCATGCATTGTTCATTATTTCAGACCAAACCTCTTCAACGTCATCATAATTGATGTCTCCGGTTGACGCAAATCTCAAGTCCGCCTGTCCGACTTCATTTTCGGTTCCGATACCGACGGAAACAATGCCGGCGGCCTTGAGGGACTGGATGCCGGAAACGGCGTCTTCAAAGCCGACGCACTCCCTTGGGGAAAGTCCGAGGGCAGCAGCTGCTGCAAGGTAGATGTCAGGCGCAGGCTTTCCTGCCTTGATTTTTGAAGGATCGACAACGGCATTGAAGCAGTCTGAAAGTCCTGTCCTTTCAAGAATGAACGGACCGTTCTGGCTGGCTGATGCCAGTGCCATCATGATGCCTCGATTCTTGAGTTCCTCAATGAAGTCCCGCATCCCCGGCAGGATGTCATCAGGACTCAGGTCTTTAAGGAAGTCACGGTAAATCAGATTCTTCTCTTCTGCAAGACGGTTGAATTCCGTTTCCGAAACCTTGATCTCAAGGTATTCGAGGATGGCGGCAAGAGAATCGCTGCGGCTTACGCCCTTGGTCCTTTGTTCCAGATCATCCGGCAGACTGCGCCCGAAGTTTTCTTCTGCCAGCTTCCTCCAGGCCTTGAAATGAAGTGATGCGGTATCGGCGATTACACCGTCCAGGTCAAAGAGTGCTCCCTTCATCATTTCAGCCCCTTTTCCCTCTCGCTGAGAAGAGGGGTTGAGGAAAGAATGCCGTTGATTATTTCGAGGGTGTCCGGTTCGATGTTGATGAACGGAAGGATTTCATTGAGCTTGTTCAAGGACATCTTGCCGAGATTTGCAAGGTTTTCCGGATTCTTGAAGAAGTTCAGGACATCCGATTCCCTTGAAATTGACTCAACCAGCAGACTGTCCTTCATGATGTCCGAGACAGGTGTCTTCGGCGTGTAGCGCTCAACGAAATCCTGGTCCGGAATGTAGGATATTTCGTAGTGTCCGCATGTCAGATCGAAGCTTCCTGATTTTTCAAGACCGTTGACTGATACCGGGTTCTTCTCCGCACGCGGAAGGGTGACGGTGACTGTCTGACCGAACGGAACGTCAATGGTCATTTTGATTGTGTGCATGTCATCCGTTTCAATCTCGTATGATGCGTTCAGTCTGCCGTAGCTTGAGTCATAGTGTCCGGAAACCTTCTTCAGATGGTAGTCGAAGTTTGGTGAGAAGATCACCTTCTGGTACCCCGGAGTGTGGTCCCTGATGCCGAGCAGGTAACGGTATCCCCATTCCATGATTGCACCGATTGAGTAGTGATTCAGAGAGTTCATTCCGTCCGGATTCATTGAGCCGTCCTCGAGAACTGAATTCCAGCGTTCCCAGACGGTTGTCGCTCCCATGTTGACGGCATAAAGCCATGACGGGAAGTCCTCGTTCATGAAGATTTTTGCTGCAAGTCTGTGATTGCCGAAACGTGACAGAACCTGACAGATGAACGGTGTTCCGACGAATCCTGTCTTCAAGTGGTCGTTATCTTTTTCGAGCCGTGCCGTCAGGTCGTTCAGGACACGCTGCTGCTGGCTTTCCGGAACGAGGTTGAAGTAAAGGGCAAGGGCATATCCTGTCTGAGTGTCGATGGCAAGGCGTCCGTTTGTCGTGATGTACTCGTTTTGAATGGCCTTTCTTATGGCACTGGCTTTTTCAGCGTAAAATGCAGCATCTTCATCATGGCCGAGGATTGTGGCAGCCTTTGAGACGATTCCTGCCGAGTAGCAGTAGTATACCGACGCAATGAAGTCCTCATCCGTCTTGCCGGTCGGAAGCGCCGGGTTTTCACCGTCAAGGGCTATCCAGTCACCGAACTGGAAGCATCCGGTCCAGAGATTTTCAGTTCTGGTATTTTGTGTGATCCAGTCGACCCATGACTTCATTGCCTCATAGTTCTGGCGCAGAATTGCCGGATCACCATAGGCCTGGTACATGTTCCATGGAACAATCGTTGCGGCATCACCCCAGACGGCTGCACCGCCGTCGTCAACGCCCATGGAGGGAGCATACATCGTCAGCATGCCGCCGTGGCTTTGCTGTTCCACAGCCATGTCACGGGCATACTTCTTGAAGAATTCGAAGACGTTCATGTTGAGAGCGGCGGTGTTCGAGAAGACGTCAGCGTCTCCGGTCCAGCCAAGCCGTTCGTCACGCTGCGGGCAGTCGGTCGGGACGTCGAAGAAGTTTGACTTCTGTCCCCACTGGACGTTCTGGAACAGTCTGTTCACCTTCTTGTTGTCCGTTTCAAGGGATCCTGTCTTGTCCATTGACGAGAACATGACTGCAGCCTTGAAGTCATCTGGATTGATGTCAAGCGTGTTGCCGGTCACGCGGACATAGCGGTAGCCGTAATATGTGAAGTGAGGACGAACCCAGCCTTCATTTCCGTCTGATGTATACTGGAATGCCGCCCTGGCATCACGGAGATTTTCACGGTAGAAGTTGCCGTTCTGAAGGATTTCACCCATTTCAAACTTAATGACCGTCCCCTTGGGCTCACGGTTGTAGAATTCAAGCCATCCGGCCTGGTTCTGACCGAAGTCAAGCACTGTTTCACCGGCAGGGGTGGAGATGACCTTGACAACGTCCAGTCTTTCGTCGATTCTGATCGGCATGCTGAGCCTGTCACAGAGAACGTCCCGTGGCAGATCGAGAATTTCTGCTTTTTTCCAGTTCTTGAGCTCAATCGTTGCATCAAGGTCTTCACCGTAGTAGATTGATGATCTGGTGATCTTTCCTGAAGTTGTCTTCCAGGAATCGTCAGAGCAGATGACCGTTTCCGTTCCGTCTTCGAACTTGACGTGAAGCTCTGCAATCATGGCCTGTCTGTTGCCGTAGATTTCGCTCTTTCCTCCGTCAAAGCCCATGTTTCCCTTGTACCAGCCGTCACCAAGTGAAAATGTCAGACTGTGTCTCGAACCTGAAGTCAGCATTTCCGTTACGTCATAGGTCTGAACCTGAACCCATTTCCTGTAGTTGGTGCATCCCGGTGCAAGATATTCGTCTCCGACCTTTTCTCCGTCAAGGCATGCTTCATAAAGCCCGAGTCCCGTGGCATAGAGGCGGGCTTCCCTGACGTTGCCGTCAAGTTCGAAGCTCTTTTCAAAGACCGTGTTCTGAATGTCCTTGTCTTCATTTCCAATCCAGCTTGCCAGAAACGGTTCATCCATCTTACCGGTTTCAAAGAATGTCCTTGCAGACGTTTCTTCCTGTTCATCCTTTACCCTTATTTCAACGTCGTAGCGTGTTCTTGGATTCAGTTCCAGCTCGGGAGTGAAGAAATTGTCTTCGTATTCTGAAAATCCCGTGTTCAGTACTTCACTGCCGTTTGTGGAGATGATCAGACATTTTTGAATCTTTCTGAACGATTCCGATTCAATGCTGAACTCGATTCTCAGGTCCTTCAGTTCGAATCCGACCGGATGGTGCATGTGGTTAACGTAAATTTCTGATATCTTCATCGTCATTCCTCCATAAATTCATGTTCTATCGTCATTGTAGTTTTTCAGCGTGCATTTCAACAGATGAAAAGTCGATTTTTCCCGTACATGACAATGGGGAAAATCAACTTTCATGTTCAGAGTCTTGTTTCGAAGTGACCGCAGAACGGATCGACCGGGCTTGTTCCTTCAAACGGTTCCCTTCCTGTCAGCTTGCGCATGACTGCATCAATTGTGGCACGGTTTCCTGTGTAGGCGTTGATGTATGTCGAGACGTTCGGAATGTCAAAGAGATGGTAGGGATTTGCCGTTGAGATGAAGACTGTCGGGATGGACTTCATGAACCACGGGGCGTCCGCCGCCATGAGATGAATCCAGTCAAGCCTTGTCGTGGTCTGATTTGAGGCAGTCTCGACGTTTGCCACGTAAAGGGCGAGGTCAAATTTTTCCTTCATGTCGCAGACCCCTTCTTCAAAGACTTCGTGGAAGTCAAGATTTCCTCTGTCAAACAGTGAAACCTCAAACCCTTCTGCTTCAAGACGCTTCTTGAATTCCTGCGTCACATGACCGCCTTCCTTGAAACCGCCGTCGTCGCTGTCTCCGAGAACATAGAGCCTGATGCGCGGATACTTTTCCGGCGTGACCGGCAGAAGTCCGTCTCTGTCCTTGACCAGGGTCACCGCCTTTTTTGCGATTTCATCAGCACATGCTTCGTGTTCTTCTCTTTTAAGATTGATTGTTTCCGGTGCCTTTTTCAGGAGATTTCCTTCGGCATCCATGACCTTTTGCGCAAGCTTTGTTGCAAGAATGCGTGTCACCGCTTCGTTGACGCGTTCCATTGACAGGGTTCCGTCTTCAATTGCCTTTCTGATAAAGCTGTAGTCCTCGTCGATGTTCTTGTTGAATAAAATCATGTCGATTCCGGCGTTGATTGTGGCCGGGAGCAGTTCTTCCCTTGGAAGGGCGGCATTGTATCCGATCATCGGCGTTGCATCGGTGATGGTCAGTCCGTTGAAATGCAGAGTGTCGCGCAGCAGACCGTCAATGAGCAGCTTCGATGATGATGCCGGGCGCAGTTTGTCGTCTGAAATTCCCGGATCAAGTCTTCTTTCCCAGGCAGGCTGGAGAATATGGGCAATCATCACTGCCGGGATGCCGCCATCAATCAGGCTGCGGTAAATCCGGCCGTATGATTCCATCCATTCGTCCGCCTGAAGTGAGTTGACGGATGACAGCAGGTGCTGGTCACGTTCGTCGACGCCGTCTCCCGGGAAATGCTTGACGACGGGAATTATGCCGCATTCCTCAAGCCCCCTGGCCTGTGCTGAAGACATCTCGATGACCCTGTTCCTGTCGCTTCCGAATGTCCTTACATTCATGATCGGGTTCCTGAAGTTCATGTCAATGTCGACAATCGGGGCAAAGGACATGTTTGCGCCGACCTGCGCTGCTTCGTAACCGGAGATTTTCCCAAGCTGATATGCCGACTGAGAATCTCCTGTTGCGGCCATTTCCATCGGTGTTCCAACCCAGGTGCCTTCACTTGCGATTCCGTTTCCACCCGATTCAAGGTTGGCGGCGACAAAGAGCGGAATGTCGCTTGATTCCTGAATCTCGTTTACTTCGGCCTTGATTTTCTCCGCCTTGTCGGGTCTGTACATGATGCCGCCCGGGCGGTACTTCTTCGTGAATTCTGAAAGGTTGACCGTATCACTGTCCTGACCCACGACAAAGAACAGCTGGCCAATCTTGTCTTCAATGCTCATTTCCTTGATTTTATCTTTAACGTATTTGATTTGCTCATCATTGAGAAAATATGGTTTTTGCTTCAAATCTACCATGAAAACGTCCTCCGTGTCTTTTTGTGTACGTTTTCATTATAGTGTGGGAGGATTTTGTGTGCTATATTTAAATCAGATATTGTCTGTGTTCATTTCACACATCTGATGGAGGTATCATAATGAATCCTGAAATACTTGAAATGTTGAGAAGAAAGAGCCGGCCGAGAAACTGGGAGGAACTGAATGACCGGTTCAAGGCGGAGATACTGGACTATATGGACGGAGAACCGATCTACAAGTTCTATTCTCTGCTGACTGACAGCCTTGAGGTCAATGCCCGTTCAATCTCAGTCACGGTTCAGCCCTGCAGTTCGTACATCCCGTATCATCGGCATGATTATGCCGAGATGATGATTCCGCTGCTCGGCAGCTGCACGGTTTATGCAAACGGAAGAAAAATCGATCTCGATCAGGAGGACATCATAGTTGTGGGCAAGGGGGAAACGCACAGGGTAAAAGAACTGGATGCCGGCATGATTGTTGTCAACATTGCCCTGAGAAACACTGCATTTCCGATGAATGACCTGAACTTCATGCTTGATGCCGGCATGAACCAGTCCGTCTCCAATCTGTTGTTCTCGCTTCTGAGCGGCGACCGTGACTTCGGCGCCAAGTACTGCGTGTTCAAGACGGAACATGAAAGAAAGATCGTCGGTCTGATCTATGACGTGATCGAGGAATACTACAACGGAGACGTCCAGTCGAATCAGATCATCCACTTTGACCTTCTCGGCATCTTTGCAAGGCTGATCAGGCATGCGTACAGGGAAGCCGACTCCTTTGAAGGAAGGGAAGATGATGATGGAAGAAACATCCTGGGACTGCTCCTTTACATCGAGAAGAACTATGCGGACATCACGCTGAACGAAATGGCAGAAAGGTTCGGCTTCAATCCCAACTACCTGTCGTCTTATCTGAAGAAGAGAACGGGACTGACCTTCATTCAGCTTGTTCACCTGCAGAGAATCAACGTTGCGGCCGGCTATCTTGCCGACACCTCCGTTCCCGTCGATCAGATTGCGGCAAAGGTCGGATATGAGAATCCGTCATATTTCTACAAGGTGTTCAAGAAGAACATGAAGTGTCTGCCGAATGAGTACCGCAGGAAGATGCACGATTCTCAGTCGTGATGCTCTGCCCGGTATCTGCTGGGGGAGATTCCCTCCGCCTTCCTGAAGAAGTGATAGAAGTAGTTTTCGGATGAAAAGTCAAGCAGGTCGGTGATTTCGCTGATGGTGAGGGAAGTTGTCGACAGAAGCTGCCTTGCGCGGTCAAGCCTGATTTCTGTGGCATACCGGCTGATGGTCATGCCACAGGCCTTCTTCAGCAGACGGTTCAGGTACTCGTCATTGTAGTGCAGGTCCCTTTCGATGTCTTTTCTCGTGACGTTGCCGTAGTTTCTGACGATGTATGATGTCAGGCGTTCGACCAGGAAGTCCTCCTTTCCGGAGTGGATGTCAATGGCGTTGACGTTGAACATCTTCCTGTTTTCAAGCAGTTCGACAAGCCTGAGGAAAAGCCCTTTCTGAAGAAACGAGGCACCGATCTTGCTTGTTGCCAGTTCCTGCTGCAGTGAATCAAGGACCGTCCGGAACTGGGTGTTTGGAATCGGAACGGTCGGATTGAATTCGAGGTAGCTTTTCTTCCATCCGGAAGAGTCCTGGCCGCAGTTTTCAATGAATGAAAATACAGGGTGGGTGTCCTCGTCGACGTCAATGTCTCTTGTGACTTCCCTGAAGAATTCCTCGGAAAAGTCAAGCACCAGAAGAACCCCGTCCTGGACATCATCGCTGTGCGTAATCCGGCGGTTCAAGATATACCCTTCACCTGTGTGGAGGGTATATTTTTTGTCCTCAATCTGCTTGATGACTGTTCCGTCGAGAACATACATCAGCTCATAGGCGGTGTTCTGGTGCATCTGACTGTAGTTTTCAGCAGTGAAGTAGACTATTCTGCTGTTTTGGACATTGGTGTAGAGAATGCCGTTGTCAACGGACCGCTTGATGAACATGGCCAGGTCGGCGTTGTTCTTCAAGTCGGGATATTCTCCTGTCTGTACCGGATTTTCAAGAGCCTTGAGCAGTTTTTCAGCATATTTGTCCATGTGGTTTTCCTCCAATCAAGTCGATTTTTCACAGTGTTTGAAATCGAATGGTCGTTTATTTGCATTGTAGCATGAAAACGCTTTGATTAACATAAAGGAGTAATCGATAAATGAAATGAAGCAAGGAGATAACTATGAGAACAAGGATTAATCTGAACAAGGACTGGCAGTTCCATTATGGAGAACTTCAGCCAGGACCCCATGAAATCGCCAAAAAGGCGTATTCGCTGGGAGGGTTGACCGCAAGCCTGCCGGAAGAAGGACAGAAGAGGCTTCCGGTAAGCCCCGGCGGCAGCCATTTTCTCAGGCTGATTGCACAGGGAGATGAGGAAAGAGGACTCCGTAATCTATGCGGGACGGACCTCGACAGCACAATCGACGACACATGGAGGAAAATCGATCTCCCGCATGACTGGAAGGTGGATCTTCCATATGAAGATGACGCGGAGACGCTCATGTCAGGTTCAAAGCCAAACGGGGTGGCGTATTACCGGAAGAGGTTTGGAATTGACAGAAAGCTTGAGGGAAAGAAGCTCATTCTTCGTTTTGAAGGTGCCATGCAGATGGCCGATGTCTGGTTCAACGGCGCATATCTCGGACATGAAAACAGCGGATACACGGGCTTTGAATTTGACGTGTCGGGGATGGTGTACTTTGATGACGAAGGTCAGAACACGCTTCTTGTAAGGACTGACACGACGCATGGATCTGAAGGATGGTGGTATGATGGAGCCGGCATCTACAGGAATGTCTTTCTTGATGCAGTTCCCTTAGTCCATTTTGAAGAAGACGACCTTTATATCTACACGAAGGAACTTCATGACAATGGTGCGCTTCTTGGATATGAGTTCAGCGTGAAAAATGACACCGGAAGAGACGTTTCCGTTTCAGTCTGCCTTGACGTGGCCGGAATCAGGAGAGATTTCAGCGTTTTTCTGAAGAAGCACTCAGTTGAAAGATTCGAGGGGGAACTCGAGCTTTCGGATGCAAGTCTCTGGAGCCCGGAGCATCCTCATCTGTATCAGGCTGTTCTGTCAATGGAAGAAGATAAGATAGTGAAGAGCTTTGGTGTAAGAACCTTCGGATATGACAGGGATGGTTTTATTTTGAACGGAAGACGCTACGTCCTGCATGGCGTGTGCGAGCACCAGGACTTTGCCGGAGTGGGCATTGCATTGAACCAGGACATTGTCGACTTCAAGGTAAGGACGATGAAGGACATGGGAGTCAATGCATGGCGGAGTGCGCATCATTTTGCATCAGGAGAGCTTCTTGATGCCTGTGACCGTCTGGGAATCATTCTGATTAACGAAAACAGGCTGCCCGAGGCCTCGCCATGGCGTCTCGACGATTTCAGAAGGATGCTGAAAAGATGCAGGATGAATGCATCCGTTGCCTTCTGGTCGCTTGGGAATGAAGAACTGACTGGAAACACTGCATTTGGCAGGCGAAGCGTCTTGAAGTTTGCGGAAATTGTCAAGGAACTTGACAGGGAACATCTGATTGTTTCAGCCGAACTGCTCAGCCCCGAAGGCTTTGTCGACGAGGATTATCTGAAGAGCTTTGACGTCCTTGGGATAAACTATCCTGAAGCAGGCGTCATGGGTGACGGTGCGGAACTCATCAGGAAGAATCATCCGGATCTTCCGATGATGAGCACGGAGAATGCATCGTACTTTTCAACCAGGGGAATCTATGAAGATGACGGAGATAAGTGTTACTGCAACAATTTCGGCTCGATGTATTCGATGGTTCTTCCCGGGAAGAGAAAATCGTCAGATCCGGGAGTCGGCGGAACGGCCAGGCCGGAAAAGGTGATGGCATATCTTGAAGGCCATCAGTACATGGGCGGAGTCTTTCTCTGGACTGCCTTTGACTACTTCGGTGAGCCGTCTCCGTTCGGATGGCCCGGAATCAGTTCACAGTTCGGGATTGCCGACCTGTGCGGGATTCCAAAGGATTACTATTACTACTACAAGGCGCATTGGGTTGAAGAGCCATTCGTTCATGTCATGCCTCACTGGAATCGCGAGGGACTTGAAATCGATGAAAAGGGAAGAACCCGTGTCAGGGCATTTTCGAACCAGAAGAGTGCGGAGCTCTTCGTCAATGGAAGAAGCTGCGGGAAAAAGGAACTTGCTGACTGCAGCGCTGACTGGATCGTTGAATATGCTCTCGGAGAAATTGAAGTCAAAGCATATGATGAAAAAGGCGGGGTGACAGCTTCTGACGTGCGTGATGCTGCCGGAAGCGGGGCAGATGTTGTCCTGAGAAGAGTCTTTGCGGGCAGGACGACCGATCTTGTGATGATTGAATCGGTTGATGAAAACGGCACCGTCGTTCCGACGGATGACAGCCGCATTTCCGTTAAGGTTGACGGTGCAGAAGTCATGGGACTTGGAAATGGCAACCCTTCCGATACATCAAAACGTTCCCTTGATGAAGTCAGTTTGTTTTGCGGCATAGCGCTTGTCGTGGTCAAGAAGACGAAGAATTCACCATATGAGATTCATGTTGAAAAAGCATATCTGTGAAATGAACACTAAACTGGTAGAATTTGAATATGGAGAAAACGCTTCCTAAAAAATATAATGAAACATGTAAATCAGACAAGTCATGAAAGTTATGAAAGGATGAATGTCATGAATAAAATGAAAACAAGAATAGGCGTTGTAAGTATGGCAACGCTGGCCATGTCCGGCTCCGTTGCCGGTTCTGCAATTGCAGCCATCTCGAAGTCCTTCCCGGGCACGCCGATTTCAACGATCCAGATGCTGTCGACGCTTCCCGGAGTGGGATCACTCATCATCACACTTGTTGCCGGGCAGATGGCCATGAGAATTTCAAAGAAGAACCTTGTCCTTCTCGGTGTTGCACTTGTTACAATCGGCGGCCTGATTCCTGCATTCTGGAACAGTTCCGTCATCGGGCTTCTGGCATGCTCGGTCATTTTAGGCATGGGTGTCGGATTCATTTCAACGCTCAATCCGATGATTCTCACACAGTATTTCGAAGGCGAGGAACGCTCGTCCATGATGGGGTTCAACACAGGCATGACCTCACTTGGATCAATGGTTCTGACAGGTGTCGGCGGATTCCTCGGCGGATCTAACTGGCGTCATCTGTACTGGGTCTTTGCATTCGGTATCGTTGTGTTCCTGCTTGTCCTGTTCTGCCTGCCAAAGGATGAAGTCATCAGGGAATCCTTGAATGAAGGTAATGGAAAGGGCGAAAAGGAATCGACATGGAAGATCTTCAAGGGCCTCAACCCCTATGTCTACTGGGTATACCTGGCAGTGTTCATCCTGGGTGTTGCATACACTGCATACATGGCCAACCTGTCAATTGTCGTTTCCGCAAAGCACATGGGAGGTACTGCCACAACCGGTCTCATCAATGCAATCGGAACATTCGGCGGAATCTTTGCCGGACTTGGATTCAAGTACGTCCGCAAGGCTACGAAGCCTGCAACGCTTGCAGCCGGGTTCACGTTCCTGATTATCACACTGGTTCTCACATACTTCTTCAGCAACGTTGCCGCACTTTCAATTGCCGCTGTCTTTTCAGCCGTAACGATGGTAACCGTAATGTCAACTTCAACGTTCATGCTGTCAATGCTCTGTGCTCCAAAGCAGGTGCCGATTGTAATGTCAACATTTGCATTCATCAATTCGCTGAGTTCTGCGATTGCGCCTAAGCTGATCAGCTGGATTCATGTTCCTGCCGGTGCGCCGTCATTTGTCTTTGCAGGAATTCTTTCAGCAATTGTCGTTGTTGCACTTCTTGTCACAGGATTTGAAAAGAAGGTCGAATCCGGCAGCCTGCTTCAGGACAGTCCGGCTCCTTCAGAAAACTAATTGGTAAAGAGGTGTACTGGAAATGAAATATGTCAATCCGGTCCGGCGCGGCATGTATCCCGATCCAAGCGTTGTCCGCGTTGGTGAATACTATTACATGGTCAACTCAACCTTTGAGTACTATCCGGGGATTTCGGTATCGAGAAGCAGTGATCTGGTCAACTGGGAGAGCCTTCCGGGTGTTGCATTCGAGACGTCACAGGCTGACCTTCGCAGTTCCAGGTCAAATGAAGGTATCTTTGCAGTCTGCATCAGATATCATGATGGACATTTCTATGTGGTGACAACGAATTTTGCCGAGTTCAGGACGTTCATCATCCGTGGCAGACTTGAAGGAGACGGAATCGTCTGGGAAGACGGCAGGATTGAAGTTGACGTCAAGGGCATTGATCCCGACATCTACTTTGAAGACGGAAGAATGTATCTTCAGTTTACGGGGTATGTCAATGACAAAGGGCTGAAGGCTCTGCAGCAGGTTGAAATCAATCCGGAAACGGGAGACATTCTCCGCGGACCGGAGATCATCTGCTACGGTACAGGCGGAAGGGATGTCGAAGGCCCCCACATCGTAAGAAACAAGGGATGGTACTATCTTCTTGCCGCTGAGGGCGGCACGGGACAGGGTCACATGATCACAGTCTTCCGGAGCAGGAATCTCTGGGGTCCCTATGAATACGAACCGGGAGTAAATCCCCTGTTCACGAACCGTGACCGTGCCGAAGAACCGCTGCAAAACATCGGTCATGCCGATCTTTTCAAAGACGAAAACGGCTGCTGGTGGATGACGTGCCTTGGCACGAGGCCTGCGCAGGTTGGATTTTCCCAGATTACAAACATCGGTCGGGAAACGCTTCTCTATCCTGTAAGGTGGGATGGGGACTGGCCTGAGATCTACAACGGTGTGCCGACTGCAGAAGTCGATCTGACCGGTTTTCCCGAGCATGAAAAAGCTGTGGGAAAGCAGCGCTTTGACGGACTTTTGGATGACTTTTCAAATGGAAGCATCTCAAATGAGTGGCTGACACTGAGAGACAGCCTGGGAGAAAATCTCAGGGTCGAAGAAGGATGCCTCAGACTCAGGGGAAGCAATGTCAAACTGTCTGATCTCGGGACCCCTGCATTTGCCGGCGTCCGCCAGGCCGAGCACCAGGAAACGTTTGAAGTCGGGCTTTCCGGTGAAACGGATCCGGGTGACGGGTACCTCGGGCTTGCCGTCATCATAGATGCGGCACATTATGCGGAGATTGCCTTCTGCAGGGCTGAAGAAGGCGGATACGACGTCTTCAGAAAGCAGATGGTTGCCGATGTGGAGATTGACCAAAAGGAAGGGCATCTTGACGAACTGCCGGATGAACTCAGGCTTGTCAATGAAAAGGACAGGAAGATCTTCACGGTCTCATCCGGAACACAGTCCGTATCCTTTGCAGTTGCTGCAATCAACTTGTCAAACGAGGCTCTGGCGGCTCTGAACACCGGGGACATTGAAGGAATACATGCATATGGCGACAGCCTGCTTTCCGTAAAAAAGGTGACGCGGAAGTGAATGGCAGCCTGAAATGAAAAATGCAGGGAATCCGATGAAGCGGGTTTCCTGCATTTTTTTATCCAAAGAAGTCATACTCTCTGTTTTTCCTGGATTTGCCGGGAGTGATCTTATACATTTCCTCGTATTTTTTGTAGAAGAAGGACTTGTTTCCGATTCCGACCTCCTCCATGATGTCTGAAACGGGAAGTCCGGTTGTCACAAGGAGCCTGTGTGCTTCTGTTATCCTCTGCATGTTCAGGACCTCTGAAAAGGTTCTGCCGACTTCTCTTCTGAAAATGTTGCTCAGATAGTTTCTGTTGTAGCAGTAGCGTTCTGAAAGCTCCTTCAGCGAAACGGTCGCATACTCATTTGTGATGTCAGACAGCATGTTGACGACAAGCCGGTTTGTTCCTCCGTCTTCCGGAATCTGCACGTTGTAGTTTCTGATCAGTTGTGCAAGGAGAATGTTCAGGTAGGATTTCAGCATGAGGTCTGAAAACTGCTGACTGGTGAAGTATTCATCAATGATGTCATCCAGTATCTCACGCAGTCTGAAGTTGTTGTCGGTGCGGAAGACGACAAAGTCACGGGCTCCTTTCCGCTCGTTTTCCTCCTTCAGCAGAAAGTTGAACAGGACGCTTCCCTGTCCCTTCAGTTCCTTGAGCAGATCGAGGCTTATGTTGGTGTTTCTGAACAGGATGTTCACAAGCAGGTCGTTTTCTCCAAGAGCCGAGATACTGTGCGAGGTTCCCACGTCAAGCAGAATCAGGTCCCCCTGGTCAAGGTGGACGTGATTTCCGTCGACGGTCTGGTCAGCAGATCCCCGCAGCATGTAGTTGATTTCAAGAAACGTATGTCTGTGAAGCGGATAGGGAGCAAAGCGGTTATGTCTGCTCAGATAGATTTCCCTGTTCCTGAAGAAGTAGTTGTTCAGTGTCCGGCCATGTCCTTCCTGGATGCTCAGGGCACCGGCAGGCATGTCCTCGATGAAACGTCCGGTTTTACGCTGGATTTTCTCAACCGGGTTCAGTTCATACAGTTTCCGTATGATTTCTCTTTTCATTTGAATGCCCTCCAACTGTACATATGATACTTTTATGATGTTCTTGTGTCATTGTAGCGCTGACTGCAACCGGATACAATATACTTGTAAGAGAATTAATGACAAGGAAATGAAGGTGTTGAGCTTGAGTAATCACTATATTGCCGTTGACATCGGGGCTTCGAGCGGACGCTTGATGCTTGCGGAAATTTCAGGTGGAAAAATGACACTTGAGGAGGTCCATCGCTTTAAAAACGGATTCAGAAAAGTCGATGGACACGACCGCTGGAACATTGACCTTTTGATTGGGGAAATCTGTCACGGACTGGCGAAGGTCAGGAAGATGGGCATTGAAAAAGTCACGTTGGGAATTGACACCTGGGCCGTTGACTATGTCCTGGTCGGATCTGACGGCAGAAAATTGTGTGATCCCGTTGCATATCGTGACGGGAGGACAAAGGATGCCGTAGAGGAGCTGACAACGAAAATTCCGAAGAGGGAAGTCTACAAAAAGACCGGCATCCAATTCCAGAACTTCAATACATTGTATCAGCTTTACCGCGAGGACAGGGAACTTCTCAAAAAGACAGGCATGATCATGATGATTCCTGACTATATCGGATATGTCCTGACGGGAAATGCCGTCACCGAGGTCACCAATGCCTCCACCACTCAGATGATGAATCTCAGGCACGGCCTGTTTGATGAAGGACTTCTTCATGAAGCAGGCGTCAGGGCCGAAATGTTTCCACCCCTGGTTGAGGCCGGGACTGAACTTGGGATGATCAGAGAAGATCTTCGCCTTGAATACGGCCTTCCGGAAACCATGGTGGTGACGGTTGCCACTCATGATACTGCCTCGGCAGTTGCCGGTACCCCGGGCAGGGGTCACAGCTGGGCATTTCTTTCATCCGGGACATGGTCGCTTCTTGGAGCAGAGCTCAACGTTCCGGAAACGGGAAATGCGGCCTTCGAGGAAAACTATACAAATGAGTGGGGGGCTTACGGAACATACCGCTTTTTGAAGAACATCATGGGAATGTGGATTGTGCAGTGCATCCAGCGTGAGTATCAGGGCAGATACACATTCGTCGAACTGGCGGAGATGGCCGGGAAGGTCAGTCCCTTCCGTCAGTTCATCGACATCAACGACGAGCGTTTCATGAATCCTGACAGCATGATTGACGAGATAAGGAACTGCTGCCTGGAAACGGGGCAGGAGGTTCCGGAAACTCCCGGTGAAATCGTAATGGCAGTCTATTCGAACCTGGCGATGTTCTACGCTGACCAGCTGCACAGGCTTGAGGAAATTCTGGAGGAAAAGATTGAAGTTCTGAACATTGTCGGCGGCGGGTCGAACGTTGCCCTTCTGGACCAGCTGACTGCCGACCTTTCCGGAGTCAAGGTGGTTGCCGGTCCGGGAGAGGCCACCGCAATCGGAAACATCATCGTTTCGATGATTTCCGAAGGAGACCTGAAGAACATCAGCGAAGGACGGCAGCTGATTGAAGATTCGTTTGAACTGAAGGAGTATGTCCCGTCTCCAGGAAAATACAGCGGAATTATGGAAAAATATCAAAAAGTAACAGGAGGAAAATGACAATGACTGATGAAAAGCGAGTGCACGCAGCATATGAAGAGGCAAGAAAACGCTATGAGGAACTTGGCGTTGACACGGAAGAGGCAATGAAGAAGCTTGAGAAAATCCGTCTGTCCATGCACTGCTGGCAGGGCGATGACGTACACGGATTCATCAATCCGGAAGTCGATCTTGCAGACGGACTCACAGTTTCCGGAAACTATCCGGGACGTGCCAGGACTCCTGATGAGCTGACGGATGACCTGCATGAGGCAATGAGCCTCATTCCGGGCAGAAAGAATGTTGCCTTGCATACAATCTACGCCGTGACGGACAGGAAGAAGGACCTTGATGAAATCGGACCGGAAGACTTCAGGTACTGGGTTGACTGGGCAAAGAAGGAAAACGTCGGACTTGACATGAACGGAACCTTCTTCTCACATCCGATGGTCAGAAACAACTTCACGCTTGCTTCACCCGAAAAGGAAGTCCGTGACTTCTGGATTGAGGTCGGCAGGCAGTCAAGAAGGATCGCCAACTATTTCGGAAGCGAACTGGGTCAGCAGTCCGTCAACAACTTCTGGATTCCCGACGGATACAAGGACAATCCGATTGACAAGCTTTCACCGCGTCAGCGTCTGATTGAGTCGCTGGACAGCATTCTTTCGGAGAAGTTCCCGGAGGAAAACACAATCGAAGCTTATGAAGGCAAGCTTTTCGGGACGGGAATTGAATCGTACACGGTGGGCTCCCATGAATTCTATGCCAACTATGCACTGACAAGAGGAAAATTGTGGACAATTGACGCCGGACACTTCCATCCGACGGAAGACGTTTCGGACAAGTTCTCGGCATTTCTTGCATTCGGCAAGGGTCTTCAGCTTCACGTCTCCCGTCCCGTGCGCTGGGATTCCGATCATGTCGTCATCATGGACGACGCCCTGGTCAGAATCACACGCTCACTGGTCAGGGACAACCTGCTTGACAGAACCAATGTCGGCCTTGACTTCTTTGATGCCACGATTAACCGGATTGCCGCATGGGTCATCGGTGCAAGGGCAACGCAGAAGGCATTCCTTCAGGCTCTGCTTACACCGGTTGACGATTTGAAGCATACAGAAGAGAAGTATGATTTCACGAAGCGTCTGGCAGTGACGGAGGAACTGAAGTCATATCCGTTCGGTGCGGTGTTTGATGAATACTGTCTGAGAAATGGCGTTCCGGTCGGAACAGACTGGTTGAATGAAGTCAGCCGTTATGAAAAGGACGTTCAGTTGAAGAGAGACTAAATCAGGAGGAATTTTAAAATGACATCATTTGCAGAATCAAAATACTTGAAGGACCTGTGCGACATTACATTCAGTTCGTATGAACACGGATGGGATGAAAGAAACGGCGGTAATGTAAGCATCCGCCTGACGGAAGATGACCTGAAGGACTTTGACGACATCAGCGAGATGAAGCGTGAATACGAGCTTGGATTTGACGCATCTGCCGTTTCAGGACAGTATTTCCTTGTTACGGGATCGGGACGCTACTTCAGAAACGTCATCAGGCGTCCGAACCTTGATGCAGGTCTGGTCAGAATCTCTGATGACGGCAGCAGGGCTGAACTTTTCTGGGGATTTGAAGACGGAGCACGTCCGACCTCTGAATTTCCGACTCACCTGATGTCTCACATCGAACGGCTGAAGGCTGACAGCAGCCAGCGTGTCGTGATGCACTGTCATCCGACAAACTTCATTGCCCTTTCATTCACTCAGGAACTTGACGAGCGGAACATTTCACGTCTGCTCTGGAAGATGCAGGCAGAATCACTGGTTGTCTTTCCTGAAGGAATCGGCATTATCCCGTACATGACGCCCGGAACGAATGAAATCGGCAAGGCAACTGCAGAGAAGATGGCTGACTATCGTGTCGTAATGTGGCCTCATCATGGCATCTTTGCGGTAGGCTCAGATCCTGATGAAACATATGGCCTGATTGAGACCGTTGAAAAGGCTGCATTGATTTACAGTCAGATCTGCGCTCAGGGAGGTTTCATCAAACAGGACATTACGGATGAACAGCTTCACGAACTTGCAGATGCATTTGGCGTGACCGGCAATCCGGCATTTCTTGATTAGGAATATGTTCAGCGGAAAAGAAGCTGGGAAAAAACTATGTCTCTGACAAAAGTCCCGGATGATTTGCAGGGTTATAATGCCCTTTAAGTATACAGATGAAAAAGAAAATTTTCTGTATGCTTGGAGGGCATTTTCATATGGGAAGAAAATCGAAATATTCTGCTGAT
>ERZ1034969.402-NODE-402-length-27150-cov-30.389703_pt1 | contig 27150 bp, 19 predicted proteins | sample MGYA00520624_ERZ1034969 | MGnify/ENA primary metagenome ERZ1034969 (study PRJEB33766, sample SAMN09781776) | gut metagenome | biome: gut microbiome | host: Homo sapiens | place: Madagascar | study: EMG produced TPA metagenomics assembly of the PRJNA485056 data...
AACCTGCAGTGCGGCCCGAACCCCGTGAGGGCCGGCGCCTTTAGACGCGTGCCGGCAATCCAAGGGTTATACCCTAAGAGCAAACCGCCCCTTTTAGGGGTGGTTTTGATTACGAGAGCTCGCGTCTCATGAAGTTTATTCGAGCTTTTGACGGTTCTCGCCTATAATATTGGTTCGAAGAAATGCCCTCAACACTCGTGATGAACGAAGGTTCTTGGAGTTCGCCAAGAATGGCAAGGCTAACATCAAGGCGGGAAAGATGCGGCGTAAAGTCGCTTCATTTACGAGGCAGTTTGGAACCGGAGCGGTAGAAGGCTATTTACAAAAAACAAATTGGTGGCTAGAACCGTGCCGGAACTCCGCTTCTTATTCGACTAGGCGGGCCGCGAGTTACTGCCCTCGGGCTCGCCTGGCTTTGCCGGAGCCTGCCTCGTTCAATCCGGACCGTATGTCCGCCAGACCACCGCTGGCACCGGCTTACGGCGCTTTCGCGGCGTTGGCGGTGGCCTGGGCTTTGCCGGCGCCGAAATCAGTTTGTTACGAGTGCACTTTAATAGTGACTACTTCGTATGCCGGTTGTGTTACTCTATTTGTGAACGGCGGAGCCCTTTATGGATGGCTTCGCCGTTCACCGTTAAATAGCGGCACTTTCAATCTCTTGCGTATATCGACTGAATAAAATGTTGATTGTTCAGATTGGAGGCGTCTATGGTTCAACCGAAAACCCAAGGAAATCACCGAGCATATCCAAAGGAGCTGGCGATATATGTCGAGCGTATTCTATTGGAGGAAACCGATGCTGGGCTTGGCAAAGGGTTGAGCGTTTCTGACATAATGGCGGAGCTTAAAGCTCGTTATGGCTATGAAGTTAAGCGCGACACAGTGCAGGGCGTATTGAACGCACTTGTTGATTCTGGATCAAAAAAGCCTTCGCTCTGCAACAATGCGGGCACCAGTCCGTTAACCGAGATGAATAGAATCGATCTCGACAACAGTTGCCTGAATCCGTTCTACGCAGTGATTGCAAGTCGGTTGGCTTGTAAGGGCGAGCGACTGACGAATGGTGAGGGGGATCCTGCTCCTAAAAATGCGAAGCGCCTATACAGCATAGAGCGTCAAATTGATGGTGCACAAATCGAGCATCTGTGCCGTCTCATTGAAGCCTCTACGGGCGTGGGCGGAGCCGACGCGCTCGAGCATGCAGTTCTTCGCCTGCTGTGCGGCGAAGAAAGGCGGCAGATTGAAGATCGTTTGGCTCAAGAAAACGCCCTGCTCAAAAGCGGTAGAATTGCAAATATGGAAGCAACGCTTGCAAATTTGAGGTTATTGGAAAAGGCCATTAGCCAAAGGCAGAAAGTCCGCTTTCGAACTTCTGATAAGGGGCGATTGCATAGCCATGTGCCATATCATCTATGTATGCACGATGGCTACTACTACCTGTTTGTGGGTCACAAGGGTGCCGCGAGGTCTTTTGACGCAATTCGAGTTGATAATCTGCGGGATATAACCATTGCTGGACCAGTTGACGATGCAAAAGGTCGTTTTGAGGCGATGACCGAAGAGGCAAAAAGGTTTTCTCGTGCTGGCGTGAACAGGATGTTTAGCGACGATATCGTTTCGGTTCGCGTAAGATGCCATAGCCAGGCAAAGGAGAAGTATCTTTTGGCTGAATTTGCCGGAAACGATGGGTTTCGGCGCGAGACACAGGATGGGCATCCAAATCCAGAGTATTCGTTTATGGCATCGTATGATGGCATGAAAACATGGGCAATGAAGTGGCTCGATGTGTTTGAGATACTTCAACCAAAGAAATTGCGCGATGACGTTGTGGACATCATTGAACATAAATGTATCTATGTGAGTGCGAGGACTGATTCAAATGACACCTGCTGAGAAAAAGCAAGCAATTGGCGATGCGTTGGATTACTGGTATTTGCTCGATTTTTTGAGCCAAGGCGACCAGCCCGAAGATAAAGAGGACCCGCCTAGGCCCAGAAAAGGAGTGCTTGATGACTGCTTTGTTCCAAAGGGGCGGGATGGTCAGGATTTCCAGTCGCCTTTTGAAGAAGCGAGAGAGCGTGCAAATAGTGTCACAAACGGCGAAAACTGGCCGATCTCAACAATTTATTGTCACCTGGGCTCTGTTCCACGCGAAGCGGTCATGACGTATCTTGCGAATAAACCGGGGAATGAAATCGAAAAAGAGGACGAGTGCATGACGGTTGCGCTATTAGGTATGAGTCCTGATGGCCAATTTGTCAGCTTTGAGTTGTCCTCCTTATTTTGGTGGTTGAAGAGGAACGTCGGGAATAGCCTAAATGCCATCGGTAGCTTTGATAAAGAGCAGGATGAAATCCGCAATAAAATCAACGAAAAACTCGATGGAACAAAGCTGACATATGGTGTCATTGGGGGCATTGTCGATAGTTACGTCCGACCAATGATTGAGGGGATTGCCAGTTGCCTTCCCAATGGTGACGGGGCCGAACGCATCGGCGAGTGGTGTTCAAGGCTGCTTGTTGAATATAGGGCAATGAAGCCAAAGGACAATGGGGACGATGCGTGCCCAGTGTTCGACCAATCGCTCTGTCACTCTTTTTTCGCAAAAGACATTTCCCGGATAAATGAGCAGTACAAGTTAGGGTCATTCGACGATTTAGATAAGGGGCCATTGTCTCTTGTTTCCGCTTACCTCGAAGGTGGATTGAGGGATGAATCTGCCTGCGGAGTGATTGATCTTTTGGGTGGCGAAGACAATGACGATTTGACCGCCCGTGCAGATTTCTTTTCTGAGGTGTTGGGAGCCGGCACTACACCTATCGGTCGCTGGCCGAGTAAATACTCCTTGAGTTTGATGCAACAAGTGGCAGTAAATCTCGCGGTTGGTCGTGGCAGTTCGACACGCAAATACCCCGCAAACGACGTTATGTCGGTAAACGGTCCTCCGGGCACGGGAAAAACAACCCTGCTCAAGGATATCGTTGCGGCTAATGTTGTCGAAAAGGCCCGCCTGCTGTGTGGATATGACAAGCCTGATGACGCTTTCGAAGAGGTAGAACTTAGCAAAGATTATCTCAAATATGCTGAGAATCCATATCGCTTCAAAAAGGGCAGAACCGGAGATGCGATTAATGGTCTCAGCATTTTGGTCTGCTCGACAAACAATGCAGCAGTTGAGAATATCGCCAAAGAGCTTCCTGATGGGAAAGCCTTTTTGGAGGGGATTGACGAATCTGAGAAAAAAGAGTTTCTAGAGTCAGATTTGTCCAACATTGTTTGGGGAAAGACAAGCGAGCAGAAAACGGTAGAAGACCTCTATTTTTCTTCGGCGCTCGTAGACAATGAGGGCAACCTTCGAGACCCCGGGCATCCCGGACTTATGATTGCGGCGTGTCTCGGAAACCGAAGGAATATTAATAGTTTTAGGAATTGTGAATTAGCTTCGCTGCAGTTTAAAGCCCAGGTAGGAAAGGGCAAGCGGTTTTCTAAGGCGAAGAAGCTGTTTCTCGCTCAATACAAAAAGGTATCCGATCGATTTAACAGAATGGAGGAGCAAGCCGCCAGGGAACGCGAGCTTCTGAAGCTTCAAGCGCAGTTGTCCCAATTGAATTATGAGTGTCAGGAGGACGAGCGAAAGATAGTTGAAGAGCTGACAATCGAAACGGTGTGCCTGCCTCATCCTTTTGAAGGCGGTGCTGTAGGCGATGTCCGGAAATATCTCGATGACATTGCGAAGGATACCGCTGATTATGAGGCGATAAGGAATAGGCTTGAAACGGAATTGCGCGATGCGGAAGAAAAGGCCAGTGGGCTGTTCGGGTGGATCTATAGGGGTCGCTTGTCCGATGGCCTCGAGAAGCTCGATTCCTTTATGCAGCAAACCAAGTCGGAGCAGAAACTTGTTGAGCTGCGTACGGGATTTGAGGGCAAATACAAAGAATTAGAGAATGAAAAGAAGAAACTAGTCTCTTTACAGGTGAAGATTAAGGGGTTAGAGGACGTAGTCAAGGGCACTAAATCTGTCGAGACGATTGACGAGCGTTTTGTCGAGTCTATCTCAAAGGGGGATAACGAAAGCCGAAAGAGCACTCATCTATATAATCCATCCGATGAAGATGAACTAAAAAAGGAGCGTAACCTGCTATTTCTGTACGCGCTGCAGGTGACACGCGAGTTCATTCTCGAATCAAAATGCATGTGGAACAACATTACGTTTCTACGAACATACTGGGGAGCTAAAGACAAAGGCGCCGATTCTGGCAAAAAGGAGTTGATAGAGTTCACGCAAGCCGACAGACGGAAGATGGCCCCTGCGCTTTTTCAGGCACTCGGTTTGCTTACCCCAGTGATTTCTTCCACATTTGCGTCGATTGGCCGCATGTTTGAGGACATTCAGATTGGGAAAGACCCTTTATTTGGCCTGCTGATAATAGATGAGGCTGGACAGGCGGTGCCGTATGCTGCTCTGGGTGCCCTTGCTCGCAGTCGACGCACAATGATTGTCGGAGACCCTTCTCAGATTGAGCCCGTTATCACGGGGGATGTTAAGGAGCTCCGCGCTACCCTTGGTAAAAAAGTATTACTACCGTTTAAGGGAGACGTGGCTTCGGTTCAACGACTTGCCGATGCCGTTAACCCCTATGGCCACCTGCGCAGCAACGGCGAAGATGATCAATGGATTGGCTGTCCGCTTGTGGTTCACCGCCGCTGCATATCGCCTATGTTCGATATCTCGAACGAGATCTCGTATCAGGGCTCCATGCTTAACGAGACGGCTAATCCAAAAAAGGATTTCGCTGACAGCTTTTATCTAAAGTCCTCACAGTGGATCAATGTTGCGGGATTTGAACGTGGTAATCGCGACCACTATGTTGATGCTCAGGGCGACAGAGTGTACGAAATCGTCAAGGACGCTTTTAGGAAAACGGCGGCTGCGACCAAGAAAAAAGCTGACGGGTCGGGTGAGCTTGAAGAGCGTGCTATTCCGAGCCTCTATATCATTTCTCCGTTTAAAACTGTTGTCAGCGGGCTTAAAAATAGGCTATTAGAAGAGACGCCTGAAGGAATAGCAGAGTGCGCTTGGCGTGCATTTGCAAAGTTTAATATTGGTACGGTTCATACGTTCCAAGGCAAAGAAGCTCACCAGGTGATATTTGTCTTAGGGTGTGATACAAGGCGCGGCTGTGAGGGTGCGATCAAGTTTGTAAACCCAAATATCGTGAATGTTGCGGCAAGCCGAGCAAAGTATCGCCTTTACGTAATTGCTGACTATGCAGCGTGGAAGATTAACGAGAACGTTGCAACGATGAAGCGCATTCTCGATACGGCATGGGTTAAGCATTGGGAAAAATACCAGACAACTGGAGCTATTGAGGAGCTCAATGCAGCGAAAGATATGCTGCCGCGAGGAGAATCTCTTCCACGGGAGGCAGCTGACGCGGACGAGGAACATGTCAATGAAGATGATTGGTGTCCTGATGTAAGCACCGATTCCTATTTGGACAATGTGAGCGAAGCGTTCAATAGCTTTAATTTGGATGCAGAAGACTGTCGAATCATAGGCTTCTCTTCGCGCGAAGCTCTTCAAAGCGCGTTCGCTGATTGCGCGTGCGACCAAAATGGCAAAAATAGGGTGCTTGAGAATATCGAGCAGGGGCTTCTTCTGTGCAAGATATTCGGCATTGGCAGTGTTGGTACCGATAGCGATTCAGATTGCGCATTTTGTCTTCTAATGTTCTGCCGTGCGGCAGAGAGATACTTGCGTTTGAAATTGCTGCCGACCTTGAAGGCCATTGCTCCCGATTATGTCGTTGCAAGAAAGCCGCTCAAGGAGCTTGAGAGCCTTAACCTCGGTCAATACAAAAGGTTAATTGAAAAAAAGAGTGAGCTACTGGCATTCTTTGTTCAAGTCGAAAATGCTGAACTGACGCAGGCGTCAAAGGGGGACTGGTGGAGGTCACTCGGCAAAACGCTGGGTCAATTCACTAGTTTTCGTAATAGCGCCTGTCACACCGATCGAGAAGAGACGGTTAGCGCGGGCGAGGTCTGGCTGGCGCTTCGGTGTCTTTTCGTTGCTTTTCAGCTTGATGAACATGGCCATAAGAGTGTGGAAATCATGCGAGAGGGTATTGCTTACGAAGCGGCTTTTGCGGGGGCCGAGCGTTTGCCGGTCTGCTACTCAAAGGATCGGGCGGAAGCTAAGGGCTATGCCTCGATTACCCTAATACTGAAAGAAGGCGGTCTAGATATTAAGGCTAAAGATGCCAACGATATTCTGATGAAACAAGGGTATTTGCGACTTTACGATGAAGGCGAAGAGAGTGTGCAGAGATGCAAAGTTCCGTCCGCTAAGGGCTTGAGGCTGGGTGCAATCACTGTGCGCGGTGAAAAGGGGGACGGTGAAGTGTACTTCTATGCGCAGTATCCGAAAGCGAAGGTAAAAGATATATGCGACATAATTGAACGCGAGTCATGAGTCATCTCAAAGTCAAGTGAGTTTTAGAGTAAAACCCGCAATCTAACGCTATATAGCGGCAGATTGCGGGTTGCTTTTTATCTCTTTTAACTATTCTGCAGATGTCAGTTGTTCGAAGGGAGATTCAAAGATGCTTGAGTCCAATTGTATTTATATTTGCGACGAGTCGAATGAGACGGATCTCACGTGCACACTGTTACAGATGAAGCAGATAGTTGACGAGGCAATTGATCTTGCCTACGAGCTCGAGGACACCTCTGTTGCTTACAAGGGAGTTGTTGACGACTTGTTGGCCACGTGGGAGTCGTTGTGCTACTGCAATGCCGCCGTCCACGAGCTTATTCAATCTGTTCTGCTTGAGCGTAATGAGACCCTGCGATTTGATGAATTACAAATGACTAATGATGGAGTGCCCGAGCGGCCAATATGCCGATAACAACATATGTTTGTCTCTGAGGGCAACAGTCTTGTTCAATCCCTCGAAGACAGTGTTTTTCTTACATTTGCTTGCGAACGTAGCCTTCTTTGAAAGGAAAATCATGAACACCTCTATCCAAATTTCGTCCAGTGCCGTTGAAACTGCGTCCAGCGCCACCAAAGGTGAGGTCGTCAAGCTTGTGCAGGGCGCGCTACTTATTGCCATCGCTGCATTTGTTGCTGCCGGCATCGCCTCTGTCGCCGCTCCGTTTTGCGTCTGGAAGGGCGAGGTCGCGCTGTTCTTGAACGATTCGTTCCATACCAACTACTCCGTTTCCGCGATCGCGGAGTACGCGTCGGCGGCGCCCGGGTCCGATTGGGCGTCGCTGCTCGTGGCGGCGCTCGTCGCGGCGTACCCTGCCTACCATGCCGTCTGGCGCGTTCGCGAGGGACTTGGGCTCAGCTGCGAGGCGCCGGTTTTCAGCAAGCGCGTGTCGCGCCTTCTTGCTGCGGTGAGCGCCTGCCTGCTGCTGGCGATGCTGTTCATGGGCTATGGAACGAGTTGGCTCATCAACGGCAGCGCGATGGGTGACCAGAGCCTTGTTGAGTCGGGGCACAATGTATGGGCTGTTTCCATCATGATCATGCTGGGCTGCGTCCTGATGTGCCTGTTCAAGTGGTTTCTCGCCAAGGGCCCCGGGCGCAATTTCGGCAGCGGCTTCGCTGTCGAGCTTGTTCGCCTCGCCGATGTCCTGCTGAAGCGCGCGAGCTCGAACCTGGTCCTGTGCTATGTGGCCGAACTGCTTGCCTGCCTGCTGGCGCTGGCCTTCGCAGCCGTGGCCTATGTCGTCGTGAGCGTAGCCATCGCGCTTGCGTTCGCAGCCGTGGCCTTGGTTGTGTGCCTTGCCGGGATTCCCATTATCCTTGCTGCCTCGTGGCGTAGGTAGCGGGGGTGTTCCCGATTGCCCGCGGCGTCTGCGACCCGGTACTGCTCCGTGGTCGACGACTCGGTGTGGCTTCACTGCGATTCGTCCGTAAATGACCGCGGGGCGATCATGCGAGTTCTTGTCATAGCGTGAGAAAAACTTGCAGAAATCGTTAGTTCTTTTCACGCGATGAGAAAAACTTGCAGATTGGCACGAGGGCGACAACTCTCCGAGCGAGCGTGGTTTCGATATTGCTTGTTAATGTGTCCGAACGGTTGATTGGAGACAAAATGTATCTGGACTATGAGTGCAACAACAATCCCATGGGCATTACGGATGAGGATGGTCCGTTCTTGGTCATGGAGGCGGAGCTGTTTTACAACGATGAGCTGAACGATGAGTTCAAGAAGAGCAGGGCGCGCTATAACTATTCTTGCGCAAGTGCTGCTACGGCACTTTTTTACTGCAAATCGCTTGCAGACAAGGACGACAATCCTTGGTATGTAAGCTGGGAAAAGGCGGTCGAGCAGTATCCGCTGGAGAAGCGCGAGAGGGCAACGATGCTCTATTGGGTTGAGCCGACCGATCCGTTAACGGCTCTCGATGCCCGTTATCCTCAATACGATCTTGAGCCATATGTAAGTAAGGCCATCCGCGTCGCCAGCTCATATTTGGTGGGACTCGACGATAGCGCGTATTCGATTGATCAGCTGGATGTTGAGGATGTCGACAACTTGCTCACTGCTGCCTGGTTTTTGATCCAGAAACTCCAGGAGGGCGGTTGCATGCATGACCCAGATGCCCTGGATAAGATTGAAGACGCTACGTATGACGCCTATACAGCGGTCGAGAATTTGATCGCAGGCGAAGAGGCGGCCAGGGCCAGTTCGAAGTCCGATGGCAATCTTTAGCCGCTGCAATGAACGGCGCGCCTGGTCGGCAGGCTGTCGGCAAAAGTCCGGACAGCCTGCCTCAATCGCTACGTCGTTCCCTTGCTCGCGGCGTAATGTTCCGCCTGCTTAAGGGCGTCATCGTAGACGCGCTGTTTTGCTTCGCACTCTTGGGCATAGCGCTCCTGTTCCGCTTGCCCGGGAACAGGCACGGTCATGCTTCGGGGGTCTTTGGGAGATAACTGTGCAAGCGAGTCTCCGTGCGAGGTGTCCCTGATGCGTGTCGCCCTTGCAGTGATCGACGTTGAAGAGTGTGAGGCATTGGAGTGCGATCTTAAGAAGCTGCTCGCTTCGTGCGAGTAGTCGCGGACTGCTTCTCTTTCCTTTCTTTCTTTTCTCAAGCGGCATGGATGCCGCCACCTCAACCGTCCTGCGTGAGTTTTTGTCCGCATGGGATGGTATTCAACACATGCAACAACTAAATCGGAGGTTTGACCATGGCTACGTGGGAACTGAACTGTCAATCAAGTCCGTTGTCTGCGGGCGACAAGGAGCTTGCTCCCTATCTTGCGCGCCAAAAGGCGATGCGCGAGTTTTTTGAGCGTGCGCTGTTTGTCCCCCAGGACCAGGACGGCGCCAAGGACCAGGACAACAACGGCCTGTACTTTTTGGGCGCCACGACGGGCTCGGGTAAAAACTACACGGCCGAGCAGGTCACGGCCGACCTGATTGCCAGCGGCTGGGATGAGTCGGGCTGCTTTAACAAATGTCCCGGTCGCCGTACCTTGGTGTTTGTGGTGCCGGGCAAGGACAACCGCGACAACTATGTTGCAAGCGTGCGCGAGCTGCTGGTTGGCCAGGGCATGGATTGCGATGAAGCGGCGCGTATGGTGTTCGATCTTCCGCGCGCGGGGGAGAACATCCTGCATTGGATTGAGGCCACCCGCGGCAAGGGTGCCGTGGGTGTGCGCAAAATCCCGTGTCCCATCGAAGCAGATGACGAGAACTCTTATCGCGTCATTAAGCGGGCGTGGCGTAACGCTATGGAGGTCGCCGATGACCTTTTGGGCATCCTTGACACAAGGAGACGCCTGGGAAGTGTTGTCGATCGTCTGACCCCCAGCCTGCGGGACAAACTGTCGTTAGCTGATGCGAGCCTGCGTTGGGCAGTGAGTTGCGAGCTTAAAAACATCACGCGTGGCATGGAGATAATCCCTCAGATTTGGCCATCTGCGCTACTCAACGACGAGAGCATGCCACATGTGATTGCGTGCACGCCTCAAAAGCTCGTCAACACAATTGATACGGTGACCGGTGCGAGAGTTGTGCTTTTTAATGCGTCAGCCGCCGAGAAGAGCATGTTTATCTTTGACGAAATCGATCATATGAAGTCCGATATGCTGTCGACGCTGACGGACGACCCCGTGACATTTCAGCCGGATGAGGTGCTGCGCATCCTTGATCGTCATTTTAACGGCGGCGTGGTGGACCCCTTGCTGCTAGGAAATCGAGACCAATGGATGGCGGTCTACACGCACGCTTCCACGTCGGGTGATCACAAGGGGTCGAATGCCGAGAGGAACAGGGTTTCGCGAGCGAGCGTAGAGGAAGCTGCCGAAGAAATCGCAAAGGATGCCGAGAATATTCAAAAGGCGCTTGCCTCTTGCATTAAGGAGATGAAGCTACGTCTGCCTTTTGCGCTGTCTGATGAGGCGAAAGAAGGGCAACTCTTCGGTCGACATCTGTTTGGCAGTGACGATATCTCGGTGGGTGACAACTCGATAAACCCGTTGCGTTACAAGCTCAATGAGAACGGTACCCACAATATGATTACGGCTCATGGGGCGAATGGACAGCCAACAGTCAACAAGGCGGTGCGCCGAGCTCGCGGTATCGTCAGGATGGTGGTGGGTCATCTCGGCCGCTGCGCTGCGCTTATGGACAGCCTGTATTACGGCAGCATTTCGTACAAAGACGATCTTTCGCGCAAGAACATCATCGATGCGCTGGGCATTAGGAACGATCAGACCAACGAGAAGTATTTTTGGGATTCGTTGATGATGGCGCTGTTCTTTAAGAACCGTAAGAACGACGATATTGATGCAGCCGATGACTCGATGTATGCGCGCGGCGTCGGCTACCTGGTGATGGAAACCACGCTCGACCATATGTTTACCACGCACCTAACCAGCCATGGCATTGAGCGCATGCCCGAGGCGTACTTGGCCTCCATTGCTGCCAAGGCACCCTGCGTGTGCATGAGCGCAACTTGGAGCGCATCGACCGTAAAGAACTTTAACCTGGATTACCTCGACGAGGTTCACGGCGTGGTTCGTAAGGATGCGTGGATCGGCGAGCTCAACCAAGAGATCGTGCGACAGACCAAGCTGTTTAACAAGCAGGCGGCAAAGACGTACGACGTTGACGTTGCTTGGGTTGACGAAGACAAGAATCTTGCCGGTATGGCTGCGTTGGCCGGCGGCGCCTTTGGTGGGGCCATCGTATCGCCCGACGAGACGTACGAGCGCGTGATGGAGTTCTTTGACCAGGTCGGCGTAAGTGAAGGGCTTGCGGTGCGTCTGCGTTTAAAGATCGCCGACAGGGTGGGCACATGCGACGTCAAGAGCATCGAGTTTGAATTGAAGCGTCTAAGCAAGACGCTCGTTGCCGTGAGCGCGTGGGCGCGTGGCGTGGCGCGCAGTGAGAAGCGGGCGGGGGCCATCTTTACGACGCGCCACATGGGAAACCATGGCGACTTTAATAGCTTGGCGCTGGACCTTGCCCGAGAAATCGTTGCCGAGCTGGTGATTCGGAACGTTAAGTGCCCCGAGGCGTCGTACGAGGAGTCGCTCAAGGAGGCCAAGGGTATGGTGCCGTGCTTTAACGCTGCAGAATGGGATATCGGTTGGGGCGACGCTCGAAACCGTCTCGAGATGGGCCGGCCAACCCTGATGTTCATCAATTTGTCGGCCGGTGGCTTTTCCAAGAATCTTAAATACAAGGTACCGGAAAGTTTGTGTCGCACGGTACGACAGGTTGATTGCGGCTTCGAGGATGCCGACCGCCGTCCCAAGATGGACCTGGACTTTCTGTACATTGAGTCGCCTACGAGCCGTCTGACGTCGGAAGTCGAGATTAGCTCGGCGACGTTTGTTCAGCAGGCGTTGACAGGTGTGGTTGAACAGGAAGAGCTGGTGGCGCGTGGAGAGGTCCCGTTTACCGAAAAGCGTCATAACGTACGGCTGCTGCTGTCTGGCACCAAACGGAATCTTCCGGTTCGCAATACCCTCTCTTATCAGGTCGAAGGTGCTCGCATTGTGGCGCAGGCCGTGGGCCGCCTGATGCGCACGAGCGTAAAGATGCCCCGCGTACAGGTGATGCTCGATCGCGAAATTGCGAACGATTGCAACTTCTCCTTCTTACATGATTTGCCGATGGGCTACGAGCTTGAGCAAGTGGTTGGTGCTTGCTCAGCTGCTAACAATCATATGGCGGATGATAAAGACCACGCTGCCGATAAGCAGCAGAATCTTGCCGCCTTTAAGAACAATCTTGCTCGGCAAAAGCATGAGAAGTTGGCATGGAAAGTCACTTCGCTTAATGCTGGGATGGAGGATCTTGCCGCCTTTGACGATGAGCGCGACTTTTATCTGCATCATTTTTGCCTGCCGTGGGAGGATCTCGCGAGCTATCCGGCGCGCCGAAGCACCGCGTTGCGTATGCCGTATGCCACGAGCGGTTATGCGTATGCAGAAGGCGGGGCGTGCAAGGTGCCGCACTTTGAGTTTCCCAACTACGATGGCGAGCCTGTCGAGCAGATTGCCGCCCGTCTGGAGGAGCGCTGTCGCTATAACGAGGGCTTTAAGGGCGCAAAGGTTCGCCAGGTAAGCCAGGCGGCGGCCCGCGTGCCTGAGCTGCTCTCGATTCGCGAAGTGCGTGAGCGCTGGTCGCGTGATGGGGTGCCTGCTGCACTGCAGCCGGCGGCGACAGCGCACATGACGCCCTATATGTTCCAGGCAGTGTACCTGGGAGAGCTGGGCGAATCTGCCGGCAGGGCTATCTTCGAGGCGTATTACGACGGTCGTTACTCGCTCACGCGTGGTAATGCAGCCCATGCCGAGACGGGCGGTGACTTTGAGGTGCTCGACGCCGCGGGTAACGAGACGGGGGTGTGGATTGACTTTAAACACTACCGCATTGGCGCATACGAGGCCCACAGGCGCAGTGGCGGCGAGGTTACGGATGCCGAGCGCTTTAAGGCCAAGGCTCAAAAGGTCGGGGCGAAGCGCCTGCTAATCGTCAACGTTTTGGCCGATGAAGTGGCACTGGAGCGCCGCCAAAAGGTAGTCGACGACGAGGGGATTGTGTTCTCCTTCCCGTTTATGGCGGCTGATGGAGCAATCAACTTGGAGATGATGGAGGCGATCGGTCGTGCAATCGAAGCGTAGCCAGCCGTGCGGCTTGGGAGATATTGCCGTATCCGAGCTCGTGCTGCGATTCGATGCCGCGGCTGCCGAGGAGCGCTATTCGGTCTTTTGGTGCAATGTGGGCAATGCGGGAAAACACGCCGTGGCAAACTTTATGACCGATGTGTGCCAGACGGGTAAGGTTGTGGCGCTTACGCAGCTTGAGGACAACCGCGTCTTTCTGATGGTTAAGGCGGGTGCGCAGACGGGCGACCTCAATGCTTCGCTCGATCATGAGCAGGTGGTGCCGATAAAAACTCATTGGAGCGAGTTGTACGACTACGTTGCGCTTCGTCTGCTGTTCAACTCTTGCTCCCAGTTTGAGGGGATCGAGGACGAGGTTCCCAATGACACCGGGCACCTGTATGTCATTAGCGCCAAGGGTGCCCGCCGCGACGTCGTCGAAAGTGACGGTAGGGGGCCTGCCAAGATCGAAACGGTTGAGATTGTTATCGATGAGGATTGCACTTTCGATCTTAAGATTCGGACGTTCACCAAGCGCCGTGTGCTTATTGGCAGGGCGCAAGGTGACGAGAAAGAGCTCGAGAAGATTAAGAGCCAGGTGGGTTACAGGTTATCGCCCGTGGCGACGATGGTGCTTGCCCACGAACAAAAAGACGAGTACATCCTGCGCCGTGCCAGGGGTGACAAGCCGTCCAAGCGCCGCGATCTTACGTTTTCGGCCCAGGCGGACAAGGTCGCCTATACCAAGAAGGGCATTCTGTATCGAGAGCTGCAGATTCTCGAACGCCGTTACGGCGACTTCGCGTGGGTGACGCTCGTGGAATACCCACGCAAGAGTTTCTACAAGGTGCTCAAGGGCGATGAGTATGCTCGCGTGGTGGCAGAGCGCATGGTGGGGCAGCGTATCGTGGTGTCGGTTGCGCGCGATGGGCTTGCTAGTGTGGTGCGCCAATTGGTCGATCGACTCAACGATTCCACGTGGGGCGTTCGCGCATCGTATGGCGGAAGGACCGTGGATTCGCGGGCGCTGAACCTTGTCGTTGTGCCCAATGAGGTTGCTGAGGACGACGGCTATGCCTTGCATGCCGGCGTGGTGGAACAACACGTGACGCCGGATGTGTGCGAGCCGTTGTTTAAGGCTGCGCCAAAGCAAAAGGACCGCAACGCGCAAGAGGCGATCCTGGGTGCCATGCTCAAAGAGCTGCTGGTAAAACAGGATGTCGTTGATGGGCGAGTGACGGCGTTTGACCTTGACGCTTTGGGCGTTGAGTCGGTAACGGTGTGCGGCTTGGTCGATGTGCCACATAAGGTGAAGGACGAGATTGAGCTGGCCTCGCGTATCGCAACGTTGGCGATTGGCGCGAATGGGGGCATGTGCTATGCCTCACATTTGGCGGAAGATGGTCCCGAGGATGAGATGGAGCTCGATCTGCTGACCGCAGATGGCAAGCTTGATAAGGGCGCCTATGTCTTTGACATGCATGCGGACGGGCGGTCTATGGTTGCGCGTGTGCGGGATACGGGCCTGACGACGTTTTCTAACAACTTTATGACCCTGGTGGGCGAGCATCAGCTTACGGGTGAAGCAGGTCGCAAGAAAGCGTATTTCGAAAGCTTCAACTCGCCTTATTACGGCATTGGAACGTTCGAGCGCGCGGGCAGGACTTGCTATTTTGTGGGCGTCAACAACGGCACCCAGGAGGATATGGCGACTGCGATTCACGTGCGTTCGATTGAGATGCTCGGCGGTGATGATTTGTCCGAGTTGTTGGTTCAGCTGGCCAACATAGGCCTTTCGCGCTATAAGGCTCCGTCCGTATGGCCGATTCCGGTCAAGTATCTCAACGAGTGCGCTGCACGTGAGGGCGCGGCGGGGGATGGCGGTGTCGGCAAGTGATGGTGTTGCGCAATTATCGCTCCTAGAACTTTTTGAAATCATGCTTGCATTGTAAAAAGGGAGAACATATACTGCAGCCATAGCACATCAGATGGGGTCTCAAAAAGAGACCAAGCAAAAGAGTTTTCAGTTTATGTTGAGAGGTACTTGAGCATGACCAGCAGAATTTTCCCCCTTTACAACGACAATACCGACCATATCAATCTCAATACCATCTGCGGTTACAGTATTTGTTCTAAGGCTGAGAACTACATGTTCGCTCAAGATGATTTAGAGCTTAGCTCCGAAGATTATGAGTACCTGAATGATATTGAGCGCGAGCGGGAGTATGAGCTCGGCATCCGCTGATGGATGTGGGCTTGTCTCCAACTCCTCCGATTTAATTACCCCGTTATCACCTCTTTTTAGCGGGGCACGTTAGATCGACTATGTGTGTCAAACATCAGCTCATCGTGGGAAGGAATCGGCAATGAGCAAGAACGTGAATAAGAACATCAATGGCGGCGCTGTGGGTAAGGCGAAGGCCGCCGGGCGCATGGCGACGGTTGCCGCGGCGACGATCGCCATGACGGGCGGGTCGCTGCTGTCTCCGCTGACCGCGGTGGCACAGGGCGCGAACGGTGCCGACGCTACTGGGAAGCCGGCTGCGGTGCTGTCTCCGTTGACGAGCGTGGCCGCTGCTGGTACTGGCGCGGGCACGGTGTCGGCGGCGCAGAAGGTCGCCAACCTGCAGGCTGCGGTCGATGCGGCTCGTGCTAAGGCCGCTGCCGCCAAGGCCGATTTGGATGCGGCGGCCGCTCCCTACGACGCCGCCGCTGCCAACCAGCAGCGGGCGCAGGGTGCCTATGACGCGGCTCGTGGCGCAAGCGATGCTGCTGCTTCTGCCGCTTCGACCGAGCTGGAAAAGCAGATGTGCGCTGCGCAGGACAAGGCCGATGCGGATGTGAAGACGCTTGAGGACGCTCAGGCTGCGCTTGGTGCCGCTAAGAAGAACCTGGCGGACAAGGACGAAGCTCTGGCCACCGCCCAGAAGGCGTCAGACGATGCTCAGGCTGCGCTTGAGGCTGCTCAGGCTGCCGCATCCGATGCCACGCCCGAGGCCGTGGCCGCTGCCCAGGCTGCAGCTGATCAGGCTGCGAGCGAGCTGGCTCAGGCCACGCAGCAGGCGGCTGACGCTCAGGCCAGGCTCGTGGATGCCCAGGCTGGCGTTAATGCCGCCGCGGCTAAAAAGCAGGACGCGCGGGACAAGCTTTCGGCAGCTCAGCAGGCAAAGGATTCAGCCGATGCGGATGTGGATGCCGCTCAGGCGAGCTATGACGCCGCCAAGGCCGATCTCGACCGTGCCGAGCAGGGTGCCGCGGGCCCGGAGTACGAGGCTGCCAAGGCCAAGGTGGACGCCGCCGCTGCCACGCTGGACGCCGCCAAGTCGGTCCAGGCGCAGCGCGAGGGCGAACTCGCTGCTGCCTCGCAGGAAGTGACCACTGCCGAGGGTGAGGTGCAGGCTGCTCAGCAGGCGCTCGCCGTCCAGCGGCAGGCTGCGGCTGACGCGCAGTCCAAGTTGGACGCTGCCACGGCTACTGCGACCGCGGCAGACGCCGCCGTCGATCAGGCTAAGGCCGAGCATGCCAATGCGCTCGCGGCGCTGGCCGACGCTCAGGCCAAGTTCTCGGCCGCTAAGGACGAGAAGAACGCTGCCGACAAGGCGCTCGACCAGGCAAAGGCTCAAAAGCAGCAGGCCGATCAGGCTGTGGCTCAGGCGCAGGCCAAGCTCGACGCTGCCCAGGCTACGGCGAACGCCTCGGCGGAAAACTACCGTCAGGGTGCTATCGCGTTCTTTAAGAGCGTGGGTGCCGACGATGCGGCGGATCTGATCCTCAACTGCAAATATGCCAGCCTTACCAAGGTGGGCGAGGAAGTTGACGCGACGAGTCTGACCAACATGAAGCAAGCGATTGTGTGGCTCAAGGCGTGCAATGAGTACCGCAAGAGCGTCGGCTTGAGCGAGCTCAAGGTGACGTACAGCATGATGGCGACTGCCATTGCCGACGCGAACTATTCCGACACCAAGGTTGCCCATGCTCAGCAGTTCAACGTGGGTGAAAACGTGGCGTGGAACTACGGAAGCGATCCGTTCATCCAGTGGGTCGATCAGGAAAAGGCCGTCTTTGACCGCGCTGCGGCTACGCTGGGGGCGACGGGCCTTACGGGAAAGGCCGCTTTCGATTTTTATCGTCAGCATGGTGATGAAGTGAACCGCTACGTTGCTGCGCATGGCGGGAGCGTGCATACAGTCGGTCACTACATGAATGTGATCGATCCCGATTACACCGTGACAGGCATGGGGGTTTGCACGCGCGGGACGATGAACCGTTGGCTTACGCAGGCGCAGACGTTCTCTATGTCTGGAGGATGGTACACGAATGCTGCCAATCCGATGACGGTTGCCGAATACGAGGCCGCGCTTAATGCGTGGTGTGACTCGCTGGCGAATCCTGGGCAGGGCGTGGACGCGGCTCGTCAGGAGCTTTCTGCCGCTCAGGGCGCGGCTGCGCAGGCTGGCGACAAGGTGAACGCTGCGGCGCAGGCTGCTGCTGCGAAGCAGGCTCAGGTCGATGTTGCTGTCGCCGGCGTTGACGCCGCTGTGGCTGGGGTCTCGGATGCTCAGGCTGCCGTGGAAGAGAAGCAGGCCGCGGCTGAGGCCGCCGCGCGCGCCGTGGATGATGCCCGCGCCGACCTGGACGCCGCCAACGCTGCGGTTGCTGCGGCACAGGGTGTCGTGACTGCCAAGTCTGGTGAGCTCGATGCCGCCAAGGGCAAGGCGGCCGGTGCCAAGCGCGCGTTGGATGCCGCTCGCGCCGGCGTTGGCGATAAGGAAGGCGCGCTTGCCGCCGCTCAGGATGAGCTGGCCGCGTATTCGGCCGACGTTGCCTCCGCCCAACGTGCGTTTGATGCGGCATCGGCGGCGCTCGAGGGAGCGCGTGCCGTCCAGGCTGACGCGCAGGTTGCGCTGGACGCCGCCCAGGGCGTGGTCGATCAGGCAGATTCCGACGTTGCTGCCGCTCAGGACGAGCTTGCTGCCGCTCAGGCCGCCGCGACCGACGCCGGCGCGGCTGTGACCGCGGCGCAGACCGCATCCGTTGCGGCTGCTGCTCGTGCGGCTCAGCTGCGCGATGCCGCCGCGGCGCTTGCCCAGGCTGCGGAGGACAAGGTTGTTGCCGATGCTGCTGTTGAGGCTGCGGCTTCGGCGCAGGCCGATGCCGAGTCTGGCGTGACTGCGGCTGGCAACGCCGTGACGGATGCGACCGCCGCTCGCGATGCCTCTGCCGCCGCGGTTGCCCGCCTGCGCAGGATCAACCTTGTCGACGCCATCGCCAACGGCCGCGCCGACGATGCGGACGAGGCGCTCAACGCCAAGATTGCCGCAGCTCACGACGCTGCCGAGCGCGCCGCAGCCGCGAAGGTTGAGCTCGACGCCGCTGCCGCCGCGACCGAAGCCGTGGCTCCGACCTATTGGGAGGCACTCGGCAACTACAACACCGCCAAGGCCGAGCTCGACGATGCCATCGCGGAGCTCAACGCCGAAATCGCTCGCCAGGAGGCCGCCGAGCGCGGGGACGGCGCGCAGGTTCACCCCACGGTGCAGGTGACGTATGCGGCCAAGCACATGACGGACGCGACTGAGGCCACGTCGACGCAGGCCGCAATGCCCGCCACGGGCGACGCCTCCAACCTGCTGGGCGAGACCTTTGTGATCGGCGGCACAGTCCTGGTGGCCGCCGGCGTCTTCCTGTCCGACAAGCGCCGCCAGCTCAACTGATCCGTTAGGGACGGAGGAAAACGGATCACTCTCGGCACGCGCCGCAGGGGACATGTGCCTGCGGCGCGCGCCGTTCTTCCTAACATCAAGAGGGGCTAAGGAGGAATGCATGCAAATTAGAGGAGAGGTCGCGATTGCCTGCGGATTCATGGCAGGTCTGGCAACGGGTCTGCTGTTCGATGGGTGTTTCGACGGCTACATCAATCGATTTCGCGACTCGGGTTTTTCGAGAGGCAAGCCCCAAGGGTCGGCGCCGGTTCGCCAAAAGATGGACACGCCCATCGGGCCTAGTGGTGACGGCGTCTCAACAGTCAATGTAATCGTTACCAAAAACGGCAAGCGTTATCACAACGCGGCGGGATGCAAGGGCCTTCCGCGAACCGCCATTAGAACAAGCGTGCCGCTGACAACGGCACTCAAACGAGGCAAGACCCCCTGCCCAGTATGCTGGCAACCAACGGCTTAGATGCTTCCCAAGATACGCGCCGCAACGCCATGAGTTTCTGCAAACGTACGGACTCTCGCTTTTTCCTTTTTAGAAAGTGAGCCGAACGTTTTTGTCAGCTTTTCCTCGTTCAGCAGCGGGAGTAAGTTATTCACGGCACGAGCATCTTTTTCGGCCTTTTTGCCCCGTTCGCCGTTGATTATCATCTTGTGAATTGCATAGGCCTCAGGGGTTGGAACAGCCACGATATGGTTGAAACAGCGAACTTTGATGGTGTTTTTCAAAATGACGTCCATATGCCATAGCGCCTGTGCCGTTACCCCGATGTTCGTCTTGAGTGCCGGCTCCTTTCCGGCTCCCATTTTTCCGATGAGAAACTCTACTTCAAGGCCTGTGATATCTAACAACTTTGTTGTTCCGGTCATGCGGTCAGATTCGACAAAGAAGCCTCGTTCTTTTGCGAGGACGGTCAAACGTGCCGCCGGGCTGGGTCGCCGTAGGTTTCGGACAAGGAAGTCAACATCCATTGTTTTGATATTTGGACAAAAGCCCGGCAGCACCTCGGCTTCTCTATAGGTAAATTCCGCCCAGGATCCGACGAGAATGACGTGATCTATGCACCCTGCTTCCTTGACCAAGTCAAGCACTTTTAAGAAAGCTTGCTGCTGCTCAGTCAACATTCGGCACCCTCCCCAGCGCGCGTATGATCTGCTTTTGAGATTGCTTCTGCTCTCTAATGGCGGCCGCGAGAGCTTTCCGGCGTTCGATTTTTGCTCGCAGTTCATCAACGTCTGCAGCAGGGACATAGTCGGTTTTGACTTTGTCCCCGACTCGATAGTTGAGATAGCAGTATTCGTGGCCCTTTATGTTTCGCATGCGGATGCTGCCCTTTGGAAGGAGGCCGATTTCCTGTTCCATAAGGTCCAAGAGGCGACTCGAGCGTGCGTACTCCTCTTCTAGGACATCTTCTAAGACGGACACAATGCCTCCCTTCCGAATAGTTACCCTACATTTTAGCAAACACAGCTAATTGTAGGGTAACTAAAACGTGTCCGCACGGCGTGGGAGACTTATCCTGCCGTCCTGCTCTGCCGAGGCGGTATGAACGTAAGCAACGACCCTCTAAGGAGCTCGATATCGATGAGTGACAACGCAAAGCATCTCGTAAAGAAGGGCGTAAAGGACGCGGGGCCGTGCCTCGCGCTGTGCATTGCCGGCGCGGCGGTTGGACTGATCGCCGCTTTTGGGCCGCTCGACGCGCTTCGAAGCGCGAGCTATCTGCATGTTTGCTTCGCCCTCGCCGCCGCCATGGTGACCGGTGGCGTGCTCGATCTGATCTTTTGGGTGCTTGACCCGTTTGGATGGAAAAACGAGGGGTAAGCCCTAAGGGATGCGACTGCCGGGTTCGGCCCACGATTTCTGCTATTGATTTGTCCGGGGTTGAACGGCGCGGAGGTGATATGCGATGTCCATTTTTGTTACCGGAGACGTTCACGGTATTGCCGAATACGGGGCGAGCCGCTTCTCATCGCGCAGCTGGCCGCTGGGCCGAATGCTGACGCGCGACGACGTGGTGATCGTGGCCGGTGACTTTGGCTTTATATGGAGTGGCTTGAACACCGACAAATACTGGCTCGACTGGTTTGAGTCTAAGTCCTGGACCACGTGTTTTGTCGATGGCAACCACGAGAATCACCATCTGTTGGCGGAGCTGCCGGTGCGGGAATGGAACGGCGGTCTCGTCCACGAGGCGCGTCCGCACGTGCTCCATCTGATGCGCGGTGAGGTATTCGACATTGCGGGGGCCACGGTCCTTGCCATGGGCGGTGCCGCGAGCCACGACAAACAGTGGCGCCAGGAGGGAAAGACCTGGTGGCCCGAGGAAATGCCGAGCGAGAGCGATATGGAGCATTGTCGCGCTTCGCTCGATCGCGTGGGCTGGAAGGTCGACTATGTGGTGACTCACGAGGCCCCGGTCGATCTGGCTGACGAGCTGTGCATGGAGTGTAACCGCGAGTTCTACGATGATTCGCTGCAGAACTTTTTGGGCGAGCTCGACGGGCGGCTCGACTACTGTACTTGGTTCTTTGGCCATTACCACGACGATGAATGGCGCGATGACAAGCATCGCCTTATCTACCAAGATATCGTGCCGATTGAGGCGCGGCGCACCGACGAGCGGGGCGAGACGACGAGCAGCTATTCTAAGCAAGAACGTTAGGAGGTCCCCATGATCTGGTTCACCAGCGATACTCACTTTGGGCATGAGAACGTGCTGAAGTTCACCGACCGCCCGTGGGATACGATTTGGCAGATGAACGACGCCATCGTCGATAGCATCAACGGCAAGGTCGCTGCGGACGATGAGTTCTACATCCTGGGCGACTTCAGCTTTAAGATGACCGCCCAGGATGCGTACAGACTGCGCAAGCAGATCGCCTGCAGGCGCATCCACCTCGTCCCGGGAAACCACGACAAGGACTGGACCCAGCCGGCGGTGGCCGGCGCGTTCACCGTGGAGCCGCCGATCTGCGTGCTCAAGATCGACGGGCAGAAGATCGTGCTCAGCCACTACCCGATGGCGGACTGGCAGGGCATGAACCATGGATCGTGGCACCTCCACGGGCACATCCACAGCAGCGGCGACGCGTACAACGAGTTCAACCGCAAGCAGGGGCTGCTGCGCTATGACGTGGGCGTTGACGCCAATGATTATGCGCCGGTGAGCTTGGACGAGCTGAAGGAATGGTTCGCCGAAGTCGACGAGCCGTGCGGCCGGGTGAAATGGCCCTGGTGGGTCAACGAGACCGGCGACAGGCAGATTGAGCGCGAGCTCGAGTCCTACAAGAGGGAAGTGACGGTCCGATGACAGTCTACGTAACAGGCGACGTCCACGGTGGGCTCGACATGCAAAAGCTCCGCGACTGGGAGCTCGGGGATAGTCTGACCCGCGACGATTACCTGATCATCGCCGGTGACTTTGGCTTTCCCTGGGATTTTTCCGCCGAGGAATGCGCCGATATCGCATGGCTGGAGTCGCGCCCTTACACCGTACTCTTTGTCGACGGCAACCACGAGCGCTATGACCACTGGACAGAACGTCCCATGGAGCTGTGGCACGGCGGCCTGACGCAACGTCTATCGGACACCTCGCCCATCCGGCGTCTGACGCGCGGCGAGGTCTTTGAGCTCGACGGCTCGACAATCTTTACCATGGGCGGCGCCACGAGCGTGGACAAGGAGTATCGCATTCCTTATTCCAGCTGGTGGCCGCAGGAGCTGCCGGGCGAGCGCAACTTTGAAGAGGCGCGGGCAAAGCTCGACAGCGTGGGCTGGAAGGTCGACTACGTGATCACCCACACCTGCTCCACGCGCATGCTCTCGCCTACGCTCTATCCGGCACCCGGATGGAACCGTCCCGATGTCGATCGGCTCACGGCGTTTTTCGACGAGCTGGAGGACCGCTTGGACTACAAGCGCTGGTACTACGGGCATTTTCATCGCGATGCCAACCCGGCAGAGCGCCACACCGTACTCTACGACCGCATCGTCCGCTTGGGCGACGAGCTCCAGCCCTGGGACGTTGCGTAGAGGCGGGGTGTCTGGCTACTCGGCCGTTACGGTGATGTTTTCCCGGTGCTCGCGGATGACGTCCCAGCTAAAGAGCTCTACCAGCTGCTTGGCAGAGCGCGGCGTGGTATCTGGTGCGACGCCGGTTTGCCCGGCAAGCCATCCCAGAAGGGCCTCGGGCGTGCCAAAGCGGGCGCGTAATTCGCCCAGGTCCAGATCGCGGTCGCGCTTGGAAAGGCGACGGCCATCCGGCGACATGAGCAGCGGAATATGTGCGTAGTGCGGCGTGGGAAGACCCAGCAGATGCTGCAGGTAGATTTGGCGCGGCGTGGACCCCAGCAGGTCGCATCCGCGCACGACCTCGGTGACGCCCATGGCGGCGTCGTCGACCACCACGGCTAGCTGATAGGCAAACACGCCGTCGCTGCGGCGCACCAAAAAGTCGCCGCACTCGGTAGCGAGTGCCTCACATTGGGCCCCGTACGTGCGGTCCACGAATTCGATCACGTCGTCTGCGAGGTCATCGACGGTGGGCACGCGCAGACGCGTGGCTGGGGCGCGCAGAGCGCTGCGGCGGGCGATTTCTTTGGCAGAAAGGTTTCGGCAGGCGCCGCGGTAGATGGGCGTGCCGTCGCTGGCATGCGGCGCGCTCGCGGCGTGGAGCTCGGCACGCGTGCAAAAGCAGGGATAGGTGAGGCCGGCGTCTTGCAGCTGGCGCAAGGCGCTCTTGTACAGGTCTAGGCGATCGTGCTGGTAGTAGGGGCCTTCGTCCCACTCGAGTCCCAGCCAGGCTAGGTCGTCGATGAGCTGGGCGGCAAGTTCCGGGCGCTTGCAGCGATCGTCCAAGTCCTCGATGCGCAACACGATGCTGCCGCCTTGGCTGCGGGCCGAAAGCCACGCACACAGGCAGCTGAACACGTTGCCCAGGTGCATGCGGCCCGAGGGCGACGGGGCAAAGCGGCCCACGACGGGCGCGGGCGTGGCGGGTGCGCCCGCCGTGGCAGCGGACGCGTTGAGTGCCGTCGGCGTGCTCGCGGCGGGCGTTGCTATGTTGCGTGCATTGATATCCATGCGGACGAGTATAGCGCGGGGTGAGGTGGGGGAGGCGTCACTGTGGTCCGCAAGTTGGCGGCGCGGCGCATTGCGCACGGCGGGCCTGCGGCTCAACGTCTCGATTGCCGCGCACCAGCTCAACCCCACAAACGACAGAAACCCCGGCAGCTCTTCGCAACTGTCGGGGTTTCCGCGGAAAAGGGGGACATGATCCTCGAGCGAACGGGAAAGGGGCAACCGTTTTCGCTCAACTGCTTTATGCCCCTTGCCCGCCGGCTCAATCAGCGCGTTCCGCGGCAACACAAAGCCGCTACACCTGTGACGGAGCTGTGAAGTGGTGTCTATCGTTGATGTAGGCCGTGCCAAAGAGTGTCCCAAATTGCCGGCAGATAAGGAACGTCCCTAAGTGCCAGACTCGGGTGGGACTTTTGTCCCATTTGACGTTCCGTTGGCCCAGATATTCGTCATGTGTGCCCGCAAACGTGGGACAATGGCGATGTTGGTTTTACAGACAAAGGATGTGCCTATGAACGCCCCCGTTGCCAATGCATGCCGGCAGCGCCGCTTGTTTGCGCGATTCGCTTCCATCTGTGCGCTCGTCGCGCTTGCGTTGCTGCTGCTGCCCGCCGCCGCGCACGCCGACGGCTACTCCATGAGCCAAACCTACATCGGCGCCACGGTCGAAGCCGATGGCTCACTGACCGTTGTCGAGGGACGCCAGTTCGACTTCGATGACGACATCAACGGCGTGTATTGGGATATCAATACGGGTTCCAACCAGCAAGGCGGCTCGGCGAGCGTCAATGTGCTGAGCGTCGAGGAAGACGACACCGCGTTTAACAAGGTCGACAGCGCAAACAAGGGCGACCGCGGTGTCTATACGGTTGAGCAGTCCAGCGATGGCGTAAAGATCAAGGTATTCAGCCCTCACGAGAGCGGCGACAGCGCGATCTTTTACGTGAGCTACACCATGACCGGTGCGGTCATGAACTGGGCCGATACCGCCGAGCTCTACTGGAAGTTTGTGGGCGACGGCTGGTCCGCGGATTCCGACGATGTCGAGATGGAAGTGTACTTCGCAAATGCTGCCGCCGGGACGGCGGCCGTCAAGGGCGATAACTTCCGCGCATGGGGCCACGGCCCGCTGACGGGCGACGTGTCACTCGATGAGGACGAGCCCATGGTCACCTATACCATTCCCTGCGTGCATCAGGGCGAATTCGCCGAGGCACGCATCGCCTTCCCCTGCGACTGGGTGCCGCAGCTTGCCGCCTCGGGCGAAGAGCGCATGTCAACGATTCTGAGCGAAGAGAAGGAATGGGCCGACGAAGCTAACGCCCGCCGCGCTCACGCTCGCATGATTGCCAATGCACTTGCCGTGCTAAGTGTTGTCGCGGCGGTGGCCTTTACCGGCACAATCGTTGTGCTCAAGCTGCGCCGCCGCAAACCCAAGCCGCTTTTTCAGGACGATTATTTCCGCGATGTGCCTTCGGCCGACCATCCCGCTGTGCTTTCGGCCCTCATGAGCTGGAACGAGGTGCCCGATCAGGCATATATCGCCACGCTCATGAAGCTCACTGACGACCGTGTAATCAAGCTGGAGCAGGCGACCGTGACCAAGGCCAAGAAGGGTCTGTTGGGGCGCGAAAAAGAAGAGCGGACGTATCGCGTGACGGTGAGTGATGCGGGCTGGAAGTCGGCCAAGGGCATTGACCACATGGTGCTCAAGGTCTTCTTTGCCGGTGCTAAGCCCGACGAGAACGGTGATCGCTCGCGCACGTTTGACGAGCTGCAGCACTACGTTAAGCAGCATGCTACACCCGTGGGCGACAAGCTCGAGGACTATCAGAACACCGTTAAGGGCAAGCTGGCCGACAGCGAGTACGTTGCCTCGGACGGCATTGTCGCAATGGTGTTTTGCCTGGTTCTCGGTATTCTGATCGCCTTTGTTCCCGTGGGATCCATCTTCTTTACCGACGGCGCACAGGCGAACATTATCGCCGCGGTTATCTCGGTGCCGATTGTGCTGGTGGGTATTGGCGTGGGCCTTACGTTCCGCCGCTTTACGCCGGAGGGCGCCGAGGTGGCGGCTCGATGCAAGGCGCTTAAGCATTGGCTCGAGGACTTCACGCGCCTAAAGGAAGCCGTCCCCGGCGATCTGGTCCTGTGGAATAAACTTCTGGTGATGGGTGCGGCGCTGGGCGTTTCGAAGGAAGTCCTGCGTCAGCTTGCCGAGGCCGTACCGCCCGAGGTGCGCGAGGCCGACGGCTTCTACGACAATTATCCCTGCTACTGGTGGTACTACCATCATTACGGCAACGAGTCGCCGATGGATTCATTCGACGGCGTGTATCACGAGAGCATCCGTGAGCTCGCGTCGAGCTCGGACAGTTCGGGTGGCGGCGGAGGCGGTGGCTTCTCGGGCGGCGGAGGCGGCGGCGGAACGTTCTAACGGTCGTAAGCTATGGGATGGGCTTTTCTCGACAGCCGTCGGGGAAAGCCCATCCCCTTTTTATGCGCTACCTACGAAGACTGTCCCCAACGACTAGTTACTGGGGACGTTCTTAAATGACTAGGTGTGGCTGCCGAGGCTAGGCTGTTAGGTCCAGCTCGTAGAGGAAGCTTTCGCGCGGCATAGCGTGGCGGCGTTCCTCGCGGTTGGCGCGGTGCGTGGCGGTGCGCTTAAAGCCGTGTAGCTCGTAGAATTTCCACGAGCAGTTGGAGTCGGTGTACAGGTGCGCCCTTGTCGCCCCGCGCGAGGAAAGGTACGAGACAGCGGCATCGAGCAACACCGAGCCAACGCCCAAGCCGTGGACATCTCGATCAACGGCAAGCAGCGTGACCTCGTTGTCGTGTGGCAACGGGCTGCTTTCGAGCAGGCGGTTGTTGGTTCGGATGGTTGCGCGCACAAACGAGAGATACTCGGCGCAGGCATCGGGCTCCAGCTCGCGCATCTGCGAAAGCAGCGCGCGTTCGGTATCCATCCAATGTTCCTTGACGGTGGCGCCGGAACTCTGTCCCGCGCGCGCGAGCGCAATGCCGCGCGCCTCGCCGTCAATCACCGCAACCTGCGAAAACGTCGAAGATGAAAGGCAATAGGCGAGGTCGCATGCGGCTTCAAGGCGGTTGTACTCATCGTTATCCGAATTGTTATGCCAAAGCTGCTGCAGAATCGGCGCGATGGCGTCGAAGTCTTCGGTATCAAACGGTCGGTAGAGAACCCGCGAGAC
>ERZ1034969.409-NODE-409-length-26846-cov-10.249151_pt1 | contig 26846 bp, 20 predicted proteins | sample MGYA00520624_ERZ1034969 | MGnify/ENA primary metagenome ERZ1034969 (study PRJEB33766, sample SAMN09781776) | gut metagenome | biome: gut microbiome | host: Homo sapiens | place: Madagascar | study: EMG produced TPA metagenomics assembly of the PRJNA485056 data...
CTGACGGGCGAGCAGGATGTGCTCGCGGGTCTGAGCCATGGGGCCGTCGGTAGCAGCGATAACCAGGATAGCGCCGTCCATCTGGGCAGCACCGGTGATCATGTTCTTGACGTAGTCAGCGTGACCAGGGCAGTCAACGTGAGCATAATGACGCTGATCGGTCTCGTACTCGATGTGAGCAATGGAAATCGTGATGCCACGCTCGCGCTCCTCGGGAGCCTTGTCGATGTTCTCGAAGGCGGTGAAGTCAGCATGAGCGGTGCCATGGGAGCCATCGTTCTCGGACAGCGTCTTGGAAATAGCAGCAGTCAGCGTCGTCTTACCGTGGTCAACGTGACCGATGGTGCCGATGTTAACATGCGGCTTGGAACGCTCGAACTTCTCCTTAGCCATGTTTCATCCTCCTTATAAGGATCGCTTTCGCGAAACGAATCTAAAATAAAGCGCCCGATAAATCGGGCGCAGTGTAAGTATTGGTAGCGGTGACTGGATTCGAACCAGTGACGCCACGGGTATGAACCGTGTGCTCTAACCAACTGAGCTACACCGCCAAAAAGCTGGAGCCTGCGATCGGACTTGAACCGACGACCTCTTCCTTACCAAGGAAGTGCTCTACCGACTGAGCTACACAGGCGAAAGATGGTGGGCGCGCTAGGATTCGAACCTAGGTAGACAGAGTCAACGGGTTTACAGCCCGTCCCCTTTAACCACTCGGGCACACGCCCATGTTTCGCTGCTTAATTCATGTGCATTTATCAAGCTGCCTGCTTGCGGATCGGTGAGAACCCGAACGCGCGAGCAGTGGAATCATACGCTAGCTAAGAAACCGTGTCAACCCTTTACACGGCCCCGGGTGTATCCTCTTCAAACCTTCACAAAGTTTTGAATCCTCATCACCCGTTGCTGTAAGCTGTTCGGCTTTCCAGCAGGCGTTCCACTTCGAAGCTCGCTGTCGTGAGCTCCGCAAGCGAGGTAATATATTACGGGATAGTGGACGTTGTGGCAACCCCTTTTTTCAACTTTTTTTGAAAGATGGAACTTCTCTTACGTGCGCTGAGCCTCTCCTTCGTAAAGCAGGGATTGTTTTCCCTGTTCAGCTTTATCCTATAGCGGCGTTGGCATCATTTGAGCGAAGCCTATTCTCTTCCCTGCCATGCGTAACGTTATCTGTAATGAGAGCTCCGCAGCCTTTGGAGCCATAACTTCCCTCTTAAGGCATTGCACATGGCCTATTGATCATGCGTTCTAAAACAAATCGGGGGAAGGCCCGTATGCCTTCCCCCGATTACATGCTAATCAGGCTATGTCTTCTAGAGTCTATGCCTTCTAGAACTGCAACGCGTTCGTGAAGTTCGACCACGAAAGCGAGTCGGTATTGCGGACGCATGCGCCGAACGTGGGAGCATGCACATAGGGAGTTCCGCCGTAGCCGCCGGCGATTCCCACGTGGCCGTAACGCCACAAAACATCACCCGGACGCGCCTCGCTGACGGATACCACTCGAGTAGCACGAGCCATCTGAGCCTCGCTTTGATGCGGCAGTTCAATGCCAAGCTGACGATATGCCCACGTGACCAAACCGGAGCAATCGAACGAATCCGGTCCCTCAGCGCCCCACACGTACGGGCAGCCGATACGCGAGCAGGCGTAAGAATACGCAGCGCTGTTGTCGCCAGCGGAACCGCCGCCGCCAGGATAGACGATGGTGCTGCCACCGCTGCTGCTTCCGCCGCCGCCCTGGTTGCCGCCATCATTGCCGCCGCCGTTGCCGCCACCCTGATTGCCGCCATCGTTGCTTCCACCACCCTGGTAGCCGCCGTCGTTTCCGCCACCGTTGCCGCCGGCAGCTGCAGCTGCAGCCTCGGCCTCGGCCTGTGCCTGGGCGGCCGCTGCAGCAGCGGCCGCAGCCTGCTCCTGCTCAAGCAGGGCACGCGCCTCTTCGTCGAGGGAGTTCATGAGCTCGGTGGCATTTTGCACCTTGACCTGAACCTCGTCGTGGATCTGCTTGCATTCTGCGGCCTTCTGGGCAGCGATCTGTTCCTGACGGGCGAACTCGTCTTTGGCTGCCTGAAGCTGCTCACGAGCGGCCTTGGTCTGATCGACCAGATCGGCGTCGTTAGCGTTGATCTGATTCAGCAGCTCCCAATTCTGGGTAAACTCGGCGAAAGAGGAGGCACCGAGCAGAAAGTCGATGAACGTGGTGGAGCCGGAACGGTACATGCTGCGGGCGCGCGTGCTCAGACGATCTTGCAGACCTTCGATTTCCTCGGTGGTCTCGTCGATCTTTACCTGCTGCTCCTCCATGGAGCGTTGGGCGCTTTCCTGCTCGTCGAGAGCTGCATAGTAGTTTTCGCCGGCGGTTTCCAGGTCGGCCTGCAAGCCGACCAGCTGGTTGCGAACGGCATCCGCCTCGGCCTGCTTTTCAGCGGCCGTTTCAGCAAACGCGAACTCGGGGATGATAAGCGACGTGGCGCCAAGCGCTGCTGCGCCGCCGATGAATGCTCGCCTGCTGAGATCGATAATAGATTGGCTCATCCAAGAACCTCCTAGATTGAGCTTAAGTACTGTGATTACGGGCAATAGCATCGCATATGATAGCACGGAGAACGGTTGCAGGAAAAATGCTTGTGTGCTTGCGTTCATAAAACCAGTTCATGCGTATGCTTTTACGCAAACCTTCCCAAACGTCAAACGGGGAAGGAAACCCAAGGTCCCTTCCCCGTTGAAACACCTATATATGTATCGCAGTTGCTATGCGGCCGCAGGATTCACATCCTCATCCATGCGAGCCTCGGTGTAGTGATCGAACTCATCATAGATCTCCTGCGAGGGCTCTGCCGTGAGCTTCGACACCACGAAGATGCACACGAGCGAGATGATGAAGGCAGGCAGAAGCTCGTAGATGCCGAACACGCCGCCGAGCGGCTTGATGAGGTTGTGCCAAACCACTACCGTGATAGCTCCGCCGAGCATGCCCGCAAGGGCGCCGGGCAGGTTCGTGCGACGCCAATACAGGCTGCACAGCACGAGCGGGCCGAACGAGGCGCCAAGGCCGGCCCACGCATAGGAGACGACGCGGAAGATGACGGAATTCTCGTCGAGGGCGATGACGATGCCGATGATCATGACCACTGCCAGCGTGATGCGGGAAACGATCATGACCTGACGATCGGTGGCATCGCGCTTGATGATGCCTCGGAAGATGTTCTCGGCAACCGAGGAACCGGTGATGAGCAAATACGACGAAGCAGAGGACATGGACGCCGCCAGGATGCCGGACACCACCACGCCGCACATGAAGGCGGGCAGAATCATCTGGGCGATGACGATGAAGATGTTCTCAGCAGCCGCATTGGTGCCGAAATAGGTGGGCAGCATGGCGCGGCCAATGAAGCCGATGCACAGGGCGCACACCATGGAGATGACGACCCACACCACGGCGATGATGCGCGACTGGCGAACCTCTTCAGCCGAGCGGATGCCCAGGAAGCGAACGAGCACCTGCGGCATGCCGAAGTAGCCAAGGCCCCAAGCCAAGGTGGAGATGATGGTGAGGATGCCGTATTCGGTAGGTTCGCCGAACAGCGGCTGATCGTCCTGGACCGCCTGCAGGCCGGTATCCGCGTCGATGATGGGCGTAGTGAGCTGCCCGCCGTTCAAGAAGCCGGGGATGTTCTGCAGGAAAGCCACCGTCACATCGACACCGCCAACGGAGGCGATGGAGCCGATGAGCACCACGGCCAGGGCGAAGAACATCAAGCAGCCCTGGATGAAATCGGTTGCCACAACCGAAAGATAGCCGCCCACCAGCGTGTATGCGAACACCACCACGGCGCCGAAGATCATCATGGCCGCATAGTCGATGCCGAACAGCGTGTGGAACAGCTTGCCGCAGGTGACGAAGCAGCTGCCCGTATATACGCAGAAGAACAGCAAGATGATGGCCGCCGCCACCGTGGACAGGATGTTCTTCTTGTCATGGAAGCGGTTGGAGAAGAACGCCGGGATGGTGATGGCGTGCACGCGCTCGGAGTACTGGCGCAGGCGCTTGGCCACGAACAGCCAGTTCAAATACGTGCCGATTGCAAGGCCGATACAGGTCCACATGGCCTCGGAGGCGCCGAAGAAGTAAGCAAGACCGGGGATGCCCATGAGCAGATAGCCCGACATGTCGGACGCTTCGGCGGACAGCGCCGTGAACCACGGCCCCACCTTGCGACCGCCGATGAAGTACTCGTCGGTAGAGGAATTCGAGCGCTTGGCGTAGGAGAAGCCCACCGCCAGCACCACGACGAAGTAGATAACCATGGCCAAAACGACCAGCAAATCATTCGTTTCCATGTTCTGTGCCCGCCCCTTATGCCGTTTTCAAGCCCGTCCCCCAGGCAAGCCGCACGGCCCTCCAGCCGGCATCGCCGAAATACGGGAAACGGACGCATTTAACGACCGGTCGATTGTTTACGTTGACGCTGGGATTATACTTGACTTCGCCTACCTCAGGTAGGTGTTTTCGATTGTTCTTACCCCGCAAACGGCGAAAGGATGCACCACGATGCCAGCTTACGCAGAGCTTGCCCATGAAGCGTTGGAATCAACGCGCGATGCGCTCACCCGCGAATACGAGTCTTTCAAGGCGAAAGGGCTGGCTCTGAACATGGCGCGCGGCAAGCCTTCCCGGGCACAGCTTGACCTGAGCATGCCCATGCTCAGGTGCATCACCGATGTCGACGACTGCACCGCCGAAGATGGCACGGACTGCCGAAACTACGGCGTGCTCGACGGCATTCCCGAGGCGAAGCGCCTTATGGCCGTTATGCTCGACGACGACGCCGAGCATGTGATGGTGTTCGGCAACTCCAGCCTGAACATCATGTACGACACCATGGCTCGTTGCTGGATGTTCGGCACGCTGGGCCATACGCCTTGGTGCAAGCTTGATGAGGTGAAATGGCTGTGTCCCTGCCCGGGTTACGATAGGCACTTCGGCGTGACCGAGGCCTTCGGCATCAAGATGATCCCCGTTGCCATGAACGAGGACGGCCCGGATATGGACGAGGTAGAGCGCCTGGTGGCCGAAGACGCTTCTATCAAGGGCATCTGGTGCGTGCCGAAGTATTCCAATCCCAGCGGCGCAACCTATTCCGACGAGGTGGTACGCCGCTTGGCAGCCATGTCCTGCGCAGCCGATGATTTCCGCATCTTCTGGGATAACGCATACGGCATCCATCATCTGAGCGACGACGCATCGCAGCAAGATCAGCTGCTCGATATCCGCCGCGCCTGCGATGATGCCGGAAATCCCGACCGCTGCTTCAAGTTCGCTTCCACCAGCAAGGTAACCTTCCCCGGTGCGGGCATTTCGGCAATGGCGGCAAGCAGCGCCAACATCGCGGACATGAAGGCGCATATGAGCCCGCAGATCATCGGCCATGACAAGCTCAATCAGCTGCGTCACGTGAAGTTCCTGCACGATGGGAAGGGCCTGACGGAGCACATGGCCAAGCACGCCGCCATCCTGCGCCCCAAGTTCGAGCTGGTGGACCGCAAGCTGTCCGAAGGCCTGAGCGAAATCGGCGGCTGCACCTGGAGCAAGCCGCGCGGCGGGTACTTCGTCTCGTTCAACGCCCCCGCCGGATGCGCGAAGCGGATCGTGGAGCTTGCCAAAAAAGCCGGCGTCACCATGACGGGCGCAGGCGCCACCTGGCCGTACAAGCAGGACCCGGCCGACAGCAACATCCGTATCGCCCCCAGCCTGCCGCCCGTTGAGGAATTGGATGCGGCGCTTGACGTATTCGTTTGCTGCGTGAAGCTGGCGTACGCGGAGAAACTGCTGCAGGATTAAGCCGGAAACGCCGATCAGATGCGCCAACTTGTTTAGCCCGAATCGATACCTGCCGCGAGCGCAAGCGCGCAAAGACGTAGGCAGGCTTCTCTTGCCTATATTGATTCTCCCTTGCAAGCATGCTCGGCATAGAATCGTGTCTAGGAACTTTTCGCGGCCGATACATTTATAAATAGGTAAGGCCCGCTCGATCGAGCGGGCCTTCATTGCGTTTGCTTCAGTTTGCGTTAGCTAGCTTGCTTCGCAGCGTTCCATGCTTGCACGAGCTCTTGGGCGGCTGCATGCGGGTCGGGCGCGGCGCATACCGCGGATACCACGAAGAAGCCATCGACGCCGGTTTGCGCGACGGCGGGGATATCCGCCACTTTCACTCCCCCGCCAACCACGATGGGAACGGGGCTTGCCTGATGGAGCGCCGCCAAGTCTTCGAGGCTTTTCGTGATAATGGTACCGTCCGCCGCCAAACCGCAGTCGGTTTTCGTGGGCGTCTCATGCAGCGGGCCGACGCCCAGATAATCGACCAGCGACATATCGGCGGTTTTCACGTACTCGAGCATCTCGTCCGCGCGAGCGGAAAGGCCGACCACCGCATCAGGGCCGAGCAGGGCACGGCACGCCTCGACGGGGATATCGGTCTGGCCAACGTGCACGCCATCGACCTTGACGCCCTGCTGACGAGCGGCATATACCGCATCCAGGCGGTCATCGATGAGCAGCGCCACTCGGTCTTGCGCACCGGCCTGCCGTATGACCTCGGATGCCTGGGCCGTGCAGGAGATGAGCTCGCGAGTCGAGCACTCCTTCGAGCGGATTTGCACGCAGGTGAACCCTGCCGCGATGGCCTGGGCCACCACATCGGCAACGGGTCGGCCCAAGGTGTTTTCCGGGCCCAGGACCAGATATGCGGAAATATCCAGATTATCTCGCATGCTCATGCTATTCTCCCTTTTCGGCATCTCCGTCGGCAACGTTGCTTTCAAGAATTGCGTCAACGCTTCGAACCTTCTGCTCCATCATGTTCTCGAACCCAGGACGCACGTCGGCCTTCAGAATAACCTCAGTGCGGATGCCCTTCCGAGCCAAGACGAACGTGGCGTTGCGAACCACGGCCATAACCTCGTCCCATTCGCCTTCGATCTCGGTGAACATCGAATAGGTCTTGTTGGGCAGACCCGATTCACGGATGACGCGAACTACCTCGGCCACCTCGGGTGCAAGCTCATCGCCCACGCCGAACGGGGCGATGGCCACGGCAACCAGCGTGTTCACGATGCTATGCCTCCTGGATCTCGATGGAGTTGCCGGCAACCGCCTCGGGGGTTGCACGGAACAGCTCGTCGATGAAGGCCACCTTGAAGCTTGCCGGAGCATCGGCGGCGGCTGCAGCCGTGACACCCGCCAGATTGTAGTGGTTCACCGCGGCAACAGCAGCCGTGAACGGATCGGTTTGCGTAGCATATACGGCAAGCACGCCGCCCTGCGAACAGCCAAAGCCGGTGACCTTGCCCATAAGCGCGCTGCCGCCATGGCTGATGACGACCGAATGCCCGTCGGTGACCAGGTCGGACTCGCCGGAGATGACGACGGCGCCTTCCGTATAGCGAGCCAGCGCGATAGCAGCCGCGCGTGCAGCCTCCACCGTATCGGCGGTGTCGACGCCGCGGGCGCGCGAAAGGTCGTCGGCCGTGCCCTCGAGACCCCACAGGCCGGCGAGCGCGATGATCTCGGAAGCGTTGCCGCGCACGATGGCGGGCTTATACTGCTTGAGCTCGGACAGCAGCTTGGTGCGCAGGCTGCCGATGCCGATTCCCACCGGATCGAGCACCCACGGCTTGCCGGCGGCCTGAGCCGCGGCCGCCGTGCGCGGGATGGTTTCCTCGTAAATAGGGAACAACGTGCCCATGTTCAGGTACACGGCGCCGCCTGCGGCAACCAGGGTTTCACCCTCATCGGGCAGATAAACCATGGCAGCCGATCCACCGACGGCAAGCTGGGCGTTGGCCACGAAATCGATAGTGACGGTATTGGTGATGGACCCGGCCAGAGGATTGTTGGCGCGCACGTTGGCGGCGGCCTTCGCGATGGATGCCTCGAGCTGATTTTGTTCGATCATATTCTCTCCTTTGCAACGAAAAACGAGGACGCTACCGTAGAAGATGGCGCCCTCGTCCGTGCACGAGAGATGCTCCCTACGCCAGCGTTACCTGGACAGGTTCAAAGGGTTAGGCTTGCGCCCTCTCAGCGCCGACGTTGCCGCCGGGCACCCCTGCATCGAATCTGTTGGGCATATATTACACCGGCGCGCAAACCGCTCGCCTGTTAAACCGCCGAACGGACAAAGGAATCGCACGAGCCAAGCGACCGGCTTTACCGCGCACGCCCTTTGCACGCTAAACAGCCGAACGGATGCGGAAAACCGAAAACAGCGGAACCTTTCGCCTTACCGTGCGCGGCGGGGCTTGCGGGACAGACGCAACGCCGCGATTTCGGCAGCCACCGCGCAAGCGGTGAAAGCAGCGGAGACGAACGGCATCGCCAGAAGCGGCATGCAGGTGATGAACACGCCCGCGGCGAACGACCCGAGCGCGCTGCCGAGCTGCAGCGAGGAGTTCGACAAGCTGACGGCGAACGCCGCCTCATCCCCGGCGTTGAGCATGATGAACGAATTCTGCGCCGGCAGGAATCCCCAAGATATGCCCGTCCACATACACGCCGCCGCCAGCGCCGCAAGCCACGATCCCGTGCCAAGACCCAGCCCCACCAGCGTTACCGCTTGAAGCGCAACGCAGCCGATGACCGCCGAAGCCGAGCCGAAGCGATCGGCTGCCCAGCCGCTTGCCTTCGAGCCGATCATGCTCATAAGCCCGAAGGCGAACAGGGAGCCGCTCACCCACTCCGGCTGGGGAAGCACGCTTTCCATGAACGGCGTGATGTAGGTGTTCATGGAGGCGTACCCCACGAACATGAGCATAGTGCAGATCAGGGGCAACACCACGCAAGGATTGCGGAACACGCGCAGCGCATCGGCGCTGTGACGGCCCTGCGCCGCCGGCGAGCTTGGCGCTTCAGGCACGCGCACGATAAGCGCTATGACCGCGAACGCGACGCATGCCGCAACGACGAGCACCCAATACGCCTGCTGCCAGGTGATGACGTTGCGCAGCATACGCGCGGCGGGAAGCGCGAAGACGAACGAAGCGCTGAAACCCAGCGCCACATTCGACATGGCCGAGGCGGCGCGCGAAGGGCCGGCGATGCGGCTTGCCGCGATGTAGGCGGTTGCCGCGAAGGTTCCGTTGCCCACGCCCATGACGGCACGGCCCGTCAAAATGACGGGATAGATGGGGGTGGCGGCGCAAATGGCCATGCCCACCGCCATAAGCGCGAGGCTGACAAGCAGCAATGCCTTCGGGCCGCGCGAGGTGAGCGCCATGACCAGAAGCGGCGTGCCGATGGCGTTGCACACGCCGTAGACGCCCATCATGAGGCTAACTTGGGAAAGATCGATACCGGCGATTTGCGCGACCTGATCGGGCACGCCCAAGATGTACTGGTATGCGCATCCGAACACGAAGCAGCTGAGCGCCAATACCAAGATCATGAGGTTGCCACGAGCGCGACTGGGCGCCTCCACCGCGGACGCTGTCTCGGAACCGCTCATGCCCTCACTTCCTGCGCCCCTTGAGGAGCAGAATCCACGCGAATGCGCAGCAGATCGCCCGGCTGCAATGCGATATCGCTGGTGAACGCATAGGTTTCCATGGTGCGATTCGCCACCGGCACGGGCTCGGGAGACGGGTTGGGACGATCTTCGCTTGGCTGCACCAGCCAGGTGAGGCCCCTCACCTTCGCCGTTTCAATGGCCTTGCGCGGAGAAAGCGCCTCGAGCTCATCGCCTTCGCGGAACCGGTTATGGCACGTGGCCTCAATGCGCCACCCGCCCTCCCCTTCCGGGCTGCATGCGGTGACCGTGGCGGCATGCAGGTAATCCTTGTCATAGCCGTCACGCTCCTGGCGTTGGCTTGGCTGGCCGAAATAGAAGCCAGTGCCATAGGGGCGATGCGAAATGGCATGCAAGTCGGACATGACCGTGGACGGGTCGGCGCCATCCATGACCGCCCGATAGGCATGCACCACCGTGGCAACGTAGAACGCACGCTTATTGCGGCCCTCTATCTTGAATGAGCTGACGCCAGCCTGCGCCAGCTCGTCGAGATGCTCGATCATGCACAGGTCGTGCGCGTTCATGACATAGGTGCCGCGCACGTCCTCCTCAATGGGGTAATAGGCGCCGGGGCGTTTCTCCTCCACCAGCGCATAGCTCCATCGGCACGGCTGCGCGCAATAACCCTTGTTGCCCGAGCGCCCCGTCATAGCGGCAGACAACATGCAGCGCCCCGAGAATGCCATGCACATGGCGCCGTGCACGAACGCCTCGATCTCAAGATCGCGCGGCGCCTGCGCACGCAGCTCGGCGATATCCTCCACGCTCATCTCGCGCGCGACCACCACGCGCGATGCGCCCAGGTCATGCCAGGTGCGCGCAGCTTCGGCGTTCATCACGGAAGCCTGGGTGCTCACATGCAGCTCCATATGCGGAGCATAGCGTTTCGCCAGGGAAAATGCGCCGAGGTCGCTTACGATGAGCGCATCGGCGCGCGAGGCGTCAAGGGCCTCCAGATACGACGGCAAGGCGGCGATATCCGCCTGGTTCATAAGCGTGTTCACCGTCACGTACACCTTCACGCCCGCTGCGTGCGCGAAGGCGGCGGCGGACGGGATATCGTCAAGCGTGAAGTTCTCGGCACGTTGACGCATGCCGAACCTGTCGGCGGCCAAATACACCGCATCCGCCCCGAAACGGACGGCGGCCTCCAGCTGGCTGCGGCCGCCCGCAGGCGCAAGGAGCTCGGTTGTTGAAAAGTCAGTCATCGGTAGCAATCTTCGTAGTAATCGATCCAGTACAAACACGAAAGCCGCCGCGCGGCCTCGAACCCATCCAACCGGACGCCGCACGGCAAATCCGGCACCCTTTGCCCTAGGCCCGGTAAAACGCATCTTGCATCAGGCCAGACCGGGCGCGGCCTTTCGGCCACGCCCGCAGGGTTGAGAATGGGAACGAAGCGGCACAGCGGCCAACAACGTCGGTTTTAGCCTACTTGACCTCGGAAGGGTCGTAGCTGACGCGAGCACCCTGAGGGGTGTCCTCAATGGTGAAGCCCAGCCCCGTAAGGCCATCGCGCACGGCATCGGCCACAGCCCAGTTCTTCTCGGCACGCGCGGTGGCGCGGGCATCGAGCAGGGCGTCGACAGCCTCATGAGCATCCGAGCCTTCGTAGCCGGCAACCTGTTTCGCCAGGTCGACGACCTCGGCCGGATACGCATCTTCCTGCGCATCCTCCCAATCCTGAGGAGCAACCTCCACGCCGAACACGCGCATGAGCGTGGTGATGGTCTCGCGCAGATCGCGCACGGAGGGGACATCGGAGAGCGAAAGCGTCTTGTCGGCGATCTGGGTGTTCGCGAAACCGACCAGGTCGAACACCTCGCCCAGCGCGCGCGGAGCGTTGAAGTCGTCGTCCATGGCCAGGACGAACTCGACGCGCGTGGACTTCGTCTGCTTCAGGATGGCCTGGGTATCAAGCGGGCTGGGCACATCCTGGGCGTTCTTCATCTGCCAATCAAGGTTGCGCACGGCGTTCTCGATGCGGGAAAGCGCGGATGCAGCCTCGTCAAGACGCTCGTCGGAGAAATCGAGCGGGCTGCGGTAATGGGTTTGCAGCATAAGGAAACGCAGCACATCGGGGGACGTGGTCTTGAGGATGTCGCGCAACAGCAGGAAATTGCCCAGCGACTTGCTCATCTTCTCGTGGTTGATCTGCAGCATGCCGCTGTGCATCCAGTGATTGGCGAAGGTGCAGCCGCATGCGGCCTCGGACTGGGCGCGCTCGTTCTCATGATGTGGGAACACCAGGTCGGCACCGCCGCCGTGGATGTCGAAGGGCAGACCCAGGTACTTGCGCGACATGGCCGAGCACTCGATGTGCCAGCCGGGACGACCCTGGCCCCACGGGCTTTCCCAAGAAGGCTCGCCGGGCTTGGCGGCCTTCCACAGCGCGAAGTCGAGATGGTCGCGCTTGCGGTCTTCCAGGCCCTGGCCGTCGGCGCGCAGCTCGCGATGACCACCTTCCATCTCGTCGATGTTGCGACCGGACAGCGCACCGTAATCAGCGTAGCTGCGCACGCTGAAGTAGACGTCGCCCTCGACCTCGTACGCGTGGCCGCCATCGATGAGCTCCTGGATGAGCTGGATCATCTCAGGGATCTCCTCGGTTGCGCGCGGGCGTACATCGGGGTCCTGCACGTTCATGGCGTGCATATCATCAAGGAATGCCTGCGAATACTCGGCGGCAACCTCGGCTGCGCTGCGGCCCTCTTCGTTGGCCTTCTTGATGATCTTGTCATCGACGTCGGTGATATTGGAGACGAATTTCACGTCGAAGCCGCGCCAGGAGAGGTAGCGGCGGATGACGTCGAAGCTGACGAACGTACGGGCATTGCCGATATGGATGTAGTTGTACACGGTGGGACCGCACACGTACATGCCGATCTTCCCGTGCTCGAGCGACTCGAAAGGCACCTTTTCACGAAGTTTGGTGTCGTAGATCTTAAGCATTTGCATTCCTGTTCTATGTGCATGCCGCATGGTGCGGCGGGTTGACGAAGGCTGCGAAGGGACCGGGCGTTGCGAAAACCGCGCCCGAACTAGCTACATCGCGCCAGCAGGGCCACGGCCGTGGCGGAGATGCCCTCCTGACGGCCCTCGAAACCCAGGTGCTCGGTGGTGGTCGCCTTCACGCCGACGTTGTCGACCGCGATACCCATGGCGGCTGCCAAGTTCTCGCGCATCTGCTGGCGATGCGGCGCCATCTTCGGCGCCTGAGCTGCGATGACGCTATCGACGTCGATGATCTGGTAGCCCTCTTCGCGTACCTTGTCCGCTACAGCCGCCAGCAGCTTCATGGAATCGGCCCCCTCCCATTCGGGATCGGTGTCGGGGAAGAGCTTGCCGATATCGCCGCCGCGGATGGCTCCGAGCAGCGCATCGGCCACGGCATGCGCGAGCACATCGGCGTCGGAGTGACCGAGCAAGCCCAAGGCATGCGGGATATCCACCCCGCCGATGATGAGCTTGCGGCCCTCGACCAGCTTATGCACGTCGTAGCCCTGCCCTATGCGCAGGGCGTTGAATTCCAGGCTCATTGCTCCTGCTCGCCTTTCTGCTTGAGATAGCGCTCGCGCACGGCGGCGACGAGCATGAGGTAATCCTCCGGCACAGTGAGCTTGATGTTGTCGCGCTTGCCCTCCACCACAAGGACGCGGCCGCCGAGACGCTCGATCAAGGAGCTGTCATCGGTGCCGACGAAGCCGTCGGAAAGCGCCGAGGCGTGAGCACGGCGGTAGATGCCCGCGCGGAAGACCTGCGGGGTTTGCGCGTTCCAGAACACGCTGCGGTCTGGCGTGCCCACGATAACGCCGTTTTCCACCACCTTGAGCGTATCGATGGCGGGATGGGCCACCACAGCGCCATCGGCGTCGATGTTGCCCTTGAGCGTGGCGATGGTATGGGCGATCAGATCGGCCGAGATGAGCGGGCGCGCGCCGTCGTGCATGACCACGTACTCGAACTCCTCGGGCACCAGCTCAAGGCCGGAAAACGCTGATTCCTGACGCGTGGAGCCCGCCGCGGCGACCACGATGGGCGTGGCGAACGAGAAGGGGTCGACGGCCTTGCTCAGGTACTCGCCCTGACGTTCGGCCGGGCAGACGATGACGATGAGGCCGATGTCGCCTACGGCGTCGAAGGCCTCGACCGACCAGGTGAGAATCGGCTTGCCGCCGATTTCCACCAGCTGCTTGCCGCCTTCCTTGCCGAAACGCTCGCCCGTGCCGCCGGCCAAGATGATGGCCGCCGTCTTCGGGTTCTTGTCGACCTTGCCCTCAAGGCCGGCCAAGGATTGCGTGAGCGCATCGATGTCGAGCGCCGTGGCCAGATCGGCCGCGGCGAGCACCGAGGACGAGAACACCGGGTCAACGGTCTTGGGCATGGTTTCCTCTTTCCGTCGAAAACAAATGAGGCGGCCCCTTTCGGGACCGCCTTACATTCTAAAGCAACTGCCGCGTTTTCGCAGGCACGCTACGCGCTGTATGGAAAAAGAGCGCGTGGCAGGCGCTCCCCAGCCGGCCCAAGCAGGGCGCAGCGGGAGCAACCGGAACCTTAATCCGCAGCGCCGCCGCTTGCCGACCCGCCCGAGCCGGAGACGCCGGCGTGGCCCAGATCGAAGTTCGTGAGAAGAAGCTCGGCGTCGCGCGCGATGTTATCGTGCTTGCGCGGCGCAGGGATGGAGCCCGTGCCGGGGGCGAACGCAAGGCTTTCGCCGTCCTCGGAAACGTTGGCCTGGATGACCGAGCCGGACGTCCACTTGCCCTCGAGCAGCTCCTCGGACAGCGGGTCCTCCAGCAGGCGCTGGATGGCGCGGCGCAGCGGGCGGGCACCATAGGCGGCGTCGGTGCCTTCCTTCGCGATGAGCTTGTAGGCGTCATCGGTGAGGTTGATGGTCATGTTCTGGGCGATCAAGCGCTCGCGCAGGTCTGCCACCATGAGCTTGGCGATCTCGACGATCTGCTCCTGCGTCAAGGACTTGAACACGATGATCTCATCGATACGGTTCAAGAACTCGGGCCTGAACAGCTTTTTCACCTCGCCCATAACGCGGGATTTGATCTCCTTGTCGGAAAGGCCCGCCTTGCCCTCGGGGCTGAAGCCGAGCGTGGTAGGCGCGGAGATCTCGCGGGCACCGACGTTGGACGTCATGATGATGACCGTGTTGCGGAAATCGACCGTGCGGCCCTGGGCGTCGGTCAGACGACCTTCCTCCAGGATCTGCAGCAGGATGTTGAACACATCGGGATGAGCCTTCTCGATCTCGTCGAACAGCACCACCGAATACGGGCGCTGGCGCACTGCCTTGGTGAGCTGGCCGCCCTCGTCGAAGCCCACATAGCCCGGAGGCGAGCCGACCAGACGGCTGACGGAGTGCTTCTCCATGTACTCGGACATATCGAAGCTGATGAGCGCGTCCTCAGAGCTGAACAGGAACTCGGCGAGCGCCTTGGACAGCTCGGTCTTGCCCACGCCCGACGGGCCCAGGAAGATGAAGCTGCCGGCGGGGCGCTTGGGGTCCTTCAAACCGGCGCGGCTGCGGCGGATGGCCTTCGACAACGCGGTCACGGCCTCTTCCTGGCCGATGACGCGCTCGTGCAGCACACCTTCCATGCGCAGCAGCTTCTCGGTTTCGGCCTCGGTGAGGTTGGACACGGGCACGCCGGTGGTCATGGAGACGACGTCGGCAATGTCCTGCGCCGTTACCTGATGCACCGATTTCTGGGAATCTTCGGCCCACTTCTTCTCGGCCGCGGCGCGCTCGTCTTTCACGGCGGACTCCTGGTCGCGCAACTTGGCGGCGCGCTCGAAGTCCTGCTCGGCGATGGCCTTGTCCTTATCGGAGCGGATCTGGCGCAGCTTGTCGTCCATCTCGCGCAGCTCGTCGGGCAAGGTCATGTTGCGGATGCGCATGCGGGCGCCCGCCTCGTCCATGACATCGATGGCCTTATCGGGCAGGAAGCGGTCCTGGATATAGCGATCCGACAGCGTGACGGCGGCCTGAAGCGCCTCGTCGGTGAAATGCACCTGATGATGCGCCTCGTAGCGGTCGCGCAGGCCCTCCATGATGCGCAGCGCCTGCTCCTCGTTGGGCTCGCCGACCGTGATGGGCTGGAAACGGCGCTCGAGGGCGCTGTCCTTCTCCAGATGCTTGCGGTATTCGTCGATGGTGGTGGCGCCGATGACCTGGATCTCGCCGCGCGACAGCGGCGGCTTGAGGATGGCGGCGGCGTCGATGGAGCCCTCGGCAGAACCCGCGCCGATGAGCGTGTGCATCTCGTCGATGAACAAGATGATGTCGCCGGCGTCCTTGACCTCCTTGATGCACTTCTTCAAGCGGTCCTCGAACTCGCCGCGGTACTTGCTGCCGGCCACAAGGGCGGACACGTCGAGCGTGAGCAGGCGCTTGCCGCGCAGGATATCGGGAACCTGGTTGGACACGATGAGCTGCGCCAAGCCCTCGGCGACGGCGGTCTTGCCCACGCCGGGCTCGCCGATAAGCAGCGGGTTGTTCTTCTGGCGGCGGGAGAGGATCTGCATGACGCGCTCGATCTCGCCGGCGCGGCCGATGACCGGGTCGAGTTTGCCGTCGCGCGCTTTCTGCGTAAGGTCGGTGCCGAACTCCTTCAGGGCGCTGTCGGGCACGGTGCCGGCCGCCTCAAAGGGGTTGCGGCCCGCGTACACGGGGCTTTGACCCACCAGGTCGTTGAGCGCGGTGCGGATATCGTCGCCCTTCACGCCAAGGCGCGAGAGCACGTCGAGCGCCGTGCCCTCGTTCTCGCGCACGATGCCGAGCAGCAGATGCTCGGTGGAGATGTAGCTCTGCCCCATCTGCATGGCCTCGCGCAGGCTGTTCTCGAGCACGCGCTTGACGCGCGGGGTGAACGAAAGATGGCCGGACACGTCGGCGCCCTCGTCGATGGAGGCCACCTCGCGAATGCCCTTCACCACGGCGTCATAGGCCACGCCCAGACGCTCGAGGGCCTGGGCGGCAAGGCCGTCCTTTTCCTGGATGAGGCCAAGCAGGATATGCTCGGTGCCCACATAAGGCTGATGCAGGGCGCGTGCCTCGTCCTGGGCCAAGACGAGCACCTTGCGCGCCTTGTCCGTGAACTTCTCAAATGACATGAAGCCTCGATTCTCGCGGCATATGATTATGGTCTCGGTTGTTTATGTTAGCACTCCCGTCAAGGGACTGCTAAGCCGTTTATGTATCGTATACATAATAGGGTAGCCCGGAGCCGCACAACGCCCGTTGCCCCCGCTACGTGCAATCCGCACACACCGGAAGCGCTTTTAGACCCCTTTTGCCCCTTTTCACCCGGATTCCGCAAGCGGTTCTTCACGAAAGGTCGACAAGCGCGCAAACACGGCGCCTTGACCGATGCACACGCTTATACTGGTTGCGAAACGCGCAGCAGCGCGGCCCATCCCCCTTCAACCGACAGGATCGCATGAACAGGCACACCATACGCTACGCCCTTATCCTTGTTGCCGCCCTTGCCGTGGCGGCGCTGGCAGTCGCCCGATTCGACGACCTATGTTCCATCCTATCAACCGTCTGGTCCGCCCTTGAGCCCCTGGCCATCGGCGCGGTGCTGGCATATCTGCTGAACTTCATAGCGGCGGCGCTCGAATCTCGGTGGTTTCCGCGCTCGAACAGCGCGCTTGTGGCGAAAACGCGCCGCCCCATCTGCGTCATCCTGGCCATCACCGCCGTCACCTTGGCGCTTGCGGAGCTGACCGCGTTCGTGGGCGGCGAGTTCAAATCCGTGGGCGCCGCCATCATCACCGGCGTTTCGGAAGCTGCGGCCATGGCATCGCAGGCCATCGCGAACCTTCCCGGTGCGCAAGCCATCCCGATCTTGGACAACGCCACCTGGAACTCCATCGGGCAAAAGGCCCTGGACGCCATGGGCGGCACCGACCAGGCGCTGCGCATCGTGGCGCAGACCAGCGGCGAGGTGGCCCACCTGACGCTTTCCATCCTGCTGGGCATGGTGTTCGCGCTGTACCTGCTGCTTGATAAGGACCGCGTGCACGCCGGCGCCATGCGCGCGGCCAGCTTCATCCCCAGCGAGGCCCTGCGTCGCCGCGTGCTGCACGCATGCAGCATCACCAACGACTGCTTCTCGCGCTTCATCCGCGGGCAATGCATCGAGGCCATCATCCTGGGCGCCCTGTGCGCTATCGGCGGCACCATCCTGCAGTTCCCCTATGCGGCCTCCATCGGTCTTATCGTGGGCGTGTCGTCGCTCATCCCGTTCGCCGGCGCGTGGATCGGCGGCATCATGGGTGCAGCGATGATCCTGTCGCAAGATCCTATGCAGGCCCTGCAGTTCATCGTGTTCCTGGTGGTCCTCCAGCAAATCGAGGGGCACCTCATCTACCCGAACGTGGTGGGACAGTCGGTGGGCCTGCCGAGCATCTGGGTGTTCGTGGCCGTGATCGCCGGCGGGTCGCTGTTCGGCCTTCTGGGCGTGCTTTTGGGCGTGCCCGTCATCTCCACGATCAGAACGCTTGCCATGGAGCACTTCGCGCAAGTTGATGCCGAAAACGGCAGCGAAGACGAAAGCGACGCGGCTATCAAACCCGCAACACTGGCATAACGTCATCCGCAACGGGACGATCCTATGGCGCGGCACCGCGTCATAGGATCGAGCGGCGAAACGCAACCGCACGTTCGCCTTCCACCAAACAAAGAAAGCCCGCCTGGGTTAACCCAGGCGGGCTTTCTTGCAATCACGATATAAGGTTTGCCGCTTAGTACAGCTTGGCGCCTGCCGGGATACGGTCGGAGACCATGAGCAGGTTCAGACGCTCCTCGGTGGTGTCGTCATCGACCTTCTCCTCGTGCACGGCGGACAGCAGCATGCCGCAGGAGGCGATGCCCATCATCTTGCGCGGCGGCAGGTTGGTGATGGCCACGAGCGTGCGACCCACCAGCTCCTCCGGCTCGTAGTAGGCGTGGATGCCGGACAGGATGGTGCGATCTTCGCCCGTACCGTCATCAAGCGTGAACTGCAGCAGCTTCTTGCTCTTCGGCACGGCCACGCAATCCTTGACCTTCACGGCGCGGAAGTCGGACTTGCTGAACGTGTCGAAGTCCACCTCGTCGGCGAACAGCGGCTCGACGACCACCTTGGAGAAGTCGATGGGCTCCTCGGCGGGCTGCTCTGCCGGAGCAGCCGGACGTGCGGCGGGCTTGGCGCCGGCAGGGGCTTCGTCGCGCATGTGCGGGAACAGCAGCACATCGCGGATGGTCGGAGAATCGGTGAGCAACATGGTCAGACGGTCGATGCCGATGCCCACGCCGCCTGCCGGGGGCATGCCGTACTCGAGCGCGCGGATATAGTCGGCGTCGTAGCCCATGGCCTCGTCGTCGCCCATATCCTTGGCCTCGACCTGCGCACGGAAGCGCTCGGCCTGGTCGACCGGGTCGTTGAGCTCGTTGAAGGCGTTGGCATACTCGTGACCGCAGATGAACAGCTCGAAGCGCTCGGTGAGCTCGGGGTTGTTCGGCAGCTTCTTGGCCAGCGGGGAGATCTCCAGCGGATGCTCGGTGACGAACACGGGCTGGATGAGCTTCTCCTCGGCCACGGCCTCGAAGATCTCGGAGATGAGCTTGCCCTTGCCCCAGGCGTCCTCGGCGTGTCCGCCGTTCTTCTCCAGGATGGCCACCAGGTCCTCACGGCTGCGGTCGAAGGACACCTCTTCGCCGGCGTAGCGCGTTGCCAGACCGCACATGGTCTCGCGCGGCCACTGGCCGGACAGGTCGATGTCGACGCCCTGGTAGCTGACCTTGAGCGTGCCGCAAGCAGCCTCAGCTGCCGCCTTGATGAAGCCCTCGGTGAGGTTCATCATGCCGTTGAGGTCGGAGAAGGCCTGGTATGCCTCCATAGTGGTGAACTCAGGGTTGTGGTACGGGTCCATGCCCTCGTTGCGGAACTGACGGCCGATCTCGAACACCTTCTCGAAACCGCCTACGAGCAGACGCTTGAGCGGCAGCTCGGTGGCGATGCGCAGAAAGTAGTCGCGATCGAGCGCGTTGAAGTGCGTGACGAACGGCTTTGCGTTCGCGCCGCCCAGGATGGGGTGCAGAAACGGGGTTTCCACCTCGTAGAAGCCCTGGTCCTCCATGTAGCGGCGGATGGCGGCGACGATCTTGAAGCGCTTCTCGAAGACCTGCTTGACCTCGGGGTTCATGACCAGGTCGACGTAACGCTGGCGATAACGCGTCTCCTTGTCCGCCAGGCCGTGGAACTTCTCGGGCAGCGGGCGGATGGACTTGCTGAGCAGCTCGAAGGACGAGACGGCCACGGACAGCTGGCCGCGACGCGTGCGCATCATAGCGCCCTCGACGCCGATCCAGTCGCCCACATCAAGGTCCTTCAAGCGGCCGAAGGCCTCTTCGCCCAGCTCGTTGATGCGGCAGAACAGCTGCATGTCGCCTGTGGCGTCGCGCAGGCCCAGAAAGGCGATCTTGCCCTGAACGCGCTTGGACATGATACGGCCGGCGACCTTAACCAGGTCCTCGGTGGAATCCCCGTCCTCAAGGTGCGCGTACAGCTGCTCGAGCTCGGCTAGGTGATGGCTGTAGTCGAACGCATGACCATAGGGGTTCTGGCCGGCATCGAGCATGGCCTGGCGCTTGGCCTTGCGCACCTCGATGGGATCGTCTTCGATAACTTCAGGGGTATTGCTCATGGGAAAGCCCTTCTAAGTACAGGGATTTGATTGAGTAAGCGAGAGCGGCTGCGGTGCGCCGGGTTTGACCGAAACGAGCAGGCATAGGCCCGTAGCCTTGTCCGTGGAACCGAATGCGCAAGCGACGCGGCACAGCCAGCCGCAACATCGAGATGTTCCGCTTACCCACAGGCAAGCGGAACTTGCAAATCTGCTAGTGCTCGATGTTGACGATCTTCATCTTGATGACGCGGCCGGTCGGGCCGGTGGTCTCGATCTCGTCGCCCTTCTTGTGGGCCAGCAGCGCGGCGCCCACCGGGGACTCGTTGGAGATCTTGCCGGCATGGCTGTCGGCCTCGGCGCCGCCCACGATGGTGAACACGCGCTCACGGCCGCCCATGTCGACGGTGACGGTGGAGCCGATGTGCACGGAGTTGGAGCGCTTCGGGGTTGCCACGACGGTGGCCTCGCCCAGGATGCGGGTGATCTCGGCGATGCGCGCCTCGAGCATGCCCTGCTCGTTCTTCGCGTCGTCGTACTCGGAGTTCTCGGAGATGTCGCCGAACTCGCGCGCTACCTTGATACGCTCGCCCACCTCGGCGCGCTTCTCGGTTTCCAGATAATGCAGCTCCTCTTCGAGCTGCTGCTTGCCCTCGGGGGTAAGAATGTAGTTGTCAGCCATGTTGTTCACCTATCTATACGAAAAAAGCGGTATGCGCCGGGCCGCAGCCCGTTGCGCATACCGCGTACCAACCTTGTGAAGCTGCGATCTACTCGCTCTTCTTGCGGGCAGCGGTGGTCTTCTTCTTGGCGGCGTCCTCGTCGCCTTCCTCGACCTCGACCTCGTCGGCCTCTTCCTCGGCCTTCTTAGAATCGCCCATGCCCTCGCGCAGGTTCTTCACGGTCTTGCCCAGAGCGCTACCGAGTTTTGGCAGATTCTTCGGGCCGAAGATAAGCAGGATCACCACGAGGATGATCAGAAGCTCAGGCACGCCCATTCCCAGAAATTTCATGTGTCCTCCAAGTACTCGTCCCAGCCCGGGCATCGGGCCGTGATATGCAACGCCGCGTACTTTAGCATAACCGCAGCTTGCCGACGCACCTTCGATGAAAAGCACACGCGCTTGCGCAGCACTCCAACGGATATGCACGGTTGCACGAAAAAGGCTCGGTGCGAACACCGAGCCTTGACCATGCAATGGTCGGGATGACAGGATTTGAACCTGCGGCCTCTGCGTCCCGAACGCAGCGCTCTACCAAGCTGAGCCACATCCCGATTGCCGCTTTCGCAGCGGGGAATATATTAGCATAACCATCCGGCATCCGCGACGACTTTTTTCAAAATTTGCGGCCGAATGCGCCCCTACCGCTTGAAATTCGACAAGATTCCCGGTCTGGCCTGGGGTTTCGACAAATAGATGAAACGCGGTTCGAAGTCGAACAGCTCGGCGGTGCACACCTGTGGGCTTACCGTGATGCACTTCTTCATGCACGCATCCACGCACAGGCCGCATTGCACGCACTCGGCGCAGGAGAATTCCAGGAAGCTGCCGCCGTCGGGCGTGCCGTCGGCGTTGGGACTGGGTTTGATGGAGCTTTTTGCAAGCGCACCCGTAGGGCAGAACACCGCGCACATGCCGCACGAGTTGCACACGGAGGCATCGATCTCCACCCTGCCGAACAGGCGCGTCTCGACCTGCTCGACCGCAGGCTCGCCCAAACGGTCCATGGCATCGAGCACCTGGCTGCGGCGCCGCTCCTGAAACTGGGGCAGCGTGCCCGATGCGCCCGCCCCCAGCTGTTCGCGAAGCGTGGCTTCCTTTGCCTGCATCCCCAGGTTTTTGCGGATGACCATCTCGGCGGTCTTGCCCGCCGCGCTGGCCGTCCACGAGGTTGCGCTGGTGAAGAAGCCACGGCGCGCCTCGCCGAGCAGGCTGTTGGCGTTCTTGAGCGCCAGCCCTTCGGGGAACTCCGACGCGCGGGAGACCATTGCCGGCGCCCCCTGCGCCTGCATCAGGTTGTTAGCGGAAGCGATGGTTTCGTCCACGCCGGGCGAGGTCGCCCTGAACCTGCACGTCTTGCAGCACCCGTCCACCAACACGATGTCCTTGGCGCCGACCGCCGCCAAGCCGAGCAGCAGGCTTTCGTCGACGCGCGCCAGGCAGGGCACCTCGGCAAACTTGTGCGGGTCTGCCAGGCCCTTGGACGCGATGCGGGCGCAGGCGACGACCGCGCGCCCATCAAGTGCGGCCATGGCCTCTGCCGCCGCCTGCTCAAGCGACTCGTCGGCAGGGCGAACGGGGATCAGGGCCTCGGTGGGGCAAACAACCGTGCAGGCCCCACACGCCACGCAAGCCTTGTGATCGACGCTGAGCACGTTGTTGTGCACGCTGATGGCATCCGCCGGGCAGGCATCGATGCACTTGCGGCACGAGGCGTTACGGTTGCGTACGGCCACACAGCGTTTCGAAGCTGGCACGACGGCCTTGTCCTCAAGCTCCTCGGCCACTTCTATGATGTCTGCGATGTTGGGCATTCGCCTTCCCCCTCGTTTAGTCCCGCGCGTATATGCCGCGGCGAAGATTAGCGTACGACCGCTGCACGCGACGAGTTCGCATCATAATCTGCGCGAAATCGGCGCGGGTCGGACGCGGGCGCTTCACATGGCGCTACTCGCACTCGATGCGCTCCTGCACGATGCGCTCGAGCGCCGCCAGCTCGTCGGGCGTGTTCGCGTTCATGAAGCACCCGCCCATAGGCTCGGCCTCAAGCACCTTCTTTTGCGGGAACTCGCACACGTTGACCTGGTTGAAGAACACCTGAGCGCGCTTCTCTCCCTCATTGAGCGCCTCGCGCACGGCCGGCAAGCAGCCCGAGCGGCGGTAGATCGCGTGAAACGGCTCGAAGCCATGCTTGTTGACGGGCACCACCACATCAGCCCCCGTCCTGGTCATCTCGAGCGCTTCGGCGACCACGAGCGACGGCGACGCGAGCACCATGTCGCAGGCCACAACGGCCACGTAGGGGTTGCGGGCGCAGCGAAGTGCCGTGTAAAGGCCCGGCAGCGCGCCGCGCTCGTTGATGACGTCGGACTCGAAGCGGATACTCAGTTCGGGATACTGCTCTTGCAGAAACGCAAGCTCCTCCGGCTCATTGGTGGTGATGATGAGTTCATCGGCCACCGGCGAGAGCCTCTCGACCAAACGGCAGATGAGCGGCCGGCCGCAGAACGGGACCGTTGCCTTGCTGCGACCCATGCGGCGGCTCTCGCCGCCGGCCTGGATGACCATAGACACGCGCGGACGCGCGAAGCTCGCCTGCAGAAAAACCGCCAACCCTGCCACATCGTTGATATCGAACGCCGGGATGCCGTATATGCCGGCGGCTTCAGCAGCCAGCGGGATGTCGGTGACCACCGCGACCGTTGCGGCCGTGGGCATCTTGTTGGAGATGTCGGCATGGTCGGGATAGCTGCGCGCGAGGCGGTCCTCCTCGACCTGGTCCAAAGGCTGCGCCACGGGATGATCATCGGGGTGGACATCGGCCGCATGAGGCACGGAGCCGCGTCCGAACTGGGTGAAATCCGTGCCGAGCGCCCATCCCTTGCGAGCACCCTCGACGAACACCTCGGCGGTTCGGGCATCGGCCTTGTTGCCGGCGCGCATGATCTCGATGGTGGGCAGGCCGCTCTTGCGATAGCCCTCGACGATCACCACATCGTGGCCGGGCATGCTCGCCACGATGTCGGCGCATTCCGCTTCCCCATCGGTGGTTTGGATGCGCGCCATCTGGCCCGGAGCCGCGATAACCGTCTCGCTGGCGCCGGCGTGGCGATGCCGCCACGAGTCTTTCCCGGGGATGTCGATATCGAACCCGACATGGCTGTGGTGCTTGACGCTGCCCACGTCCAGACCGCGACCGACCAGCTCGGCGATGAGCTTCTCGATAAGGGTTGTCTTGCCGGAATTATGACGCCCGACGATGGAGACCGCGGGGCTGGGAAATTTGATCATGCGCATATCCTTTCGTACGAAAAAGTATAGCATGTGCTTTCCGACGCACACCCCGCGCACAAGACCAGGCCCAGGCGTTCCATGTACTTCATCTAATGAAGTGCTTATGATTGATAGATTTTATTGATATTCCGTGAAGAGATTGCTATAATGAATTTGCTTTTTTCGATGGCTTCGGCTTCGTTAAAAGGAAGAGAAGGGATTCCGTTTTTTGGAGGGGGCGGAATCCCTTTTTCTATGCCAAAACGCCGCCATCAGGCGAAACATGCAGGCCCCGCAGCTGTTCGGCTGCGGGGCCCGATTCGCTCCCATGGGTTTTGGCGCTACGGAAAACGCACGCAACGGAGACTGCGCTACAGCACGCGCCTTGCCTCAAGCGCCCGTCCGAGCGTCACCTCGTCGGCAAACTCCAGGTCGCCGCCCACGGGCAGGCCGCTGGCAAGACGCGTGACCTTGATGCCCAGGGGCTTGATCAAGCGCGCAAGATAGGCGGCGGTGGTCTCCCCTTCCACGTTGGGATTGGTGGCCAGCACCACCTCCTGGATATCCTCGCTGCCCAGACGCTGCATCAACTGGGGGATGCGAAGGTCATCGGGCCCGATGCCGTCCATAGGCGACAGAGCGCCCCCCAGCACGTGGTACACGCCCTGGAACACGGCGGTGCGCTCGATGGGCGGGATATCGCGCGGCTCGCTGACCACGCACAGCAGCTGCTGGTTGCGGCTGGTCGAGCGACAGATCTCGCACAGGTCGTCCTCGGCATAGTTGAAGCAACGGCTGCAGAAATGCACCGTGTCCTTCACCTCCACGATGGCCTGCGCCAAGCGCAGCGCCGTGGCGCGGTCGGAGTTCAAAATCCAATACGCCATGCGCTGCGCCGATTTCGGGCCCACGCCGGGAAGGCGTTCGAGCTCGTCGAGCAGCTTTTGGATTGCGGGAGCCGATTGCACGGAACCGCTTCCCTACATCAGGCCGGGGATGCTCATGCCGCCGGTTGCGGCGTTGATGCGCTGAGCGCCGAGCTCGGCCACGCCGCGCAGCGCCTCGTTGACGGCCGCGGTGATCATGTCCTGCAGCATCTCCACGTCCTCGGGGTCCACCGCCTCGGGGTCGATGGTCAGGCTGACCAGGCTGTTGTCACCCTGGGCGACCGCCTTGACCATGCCGCCGCCGGCGGAAGCCTCGAAGGTCATGTCCTTGATCTCCTCCTGCGCGCGGGCAAGTTCGACCTGCATCTTCTGAGCCTGCTTCATCATGGCGCCCATGTTGCCCATGCCGCCGCCGGGGAATCCGCCTTTACGTCCCATATCGTTTCCTGTTCTAATCGCGAATGTACGGGTTTCAAACCATTGCATTGTACCGGGCGCGAGCCCGGATGTGCGCTATTCCTTGACTTCTTCGAACGTCACGCCGCCGCCGAAGCCCGCCTGCAGCACGGCCTGCAGCTCGTCGGGGGTTTGCGGCGCGCCCTCGCAGGAAGGCGTCGACTGGGCCGCGAAGGGAGCGCCGGCAGGCTGCGGTACAGCCGCAGGCCGCGGTACAGCCGCAGGCCGCGGCGCGGGAGCCGGCTGGGCCGGGGCCGCGGAAGCCGGTTTGGCCGGGAAAGACGCAGCAGCAGGCTGCGCGGGGGCCATGGGGCGCGGTGCGGCCTGAGGCTGCGGCATGCCAGCCTGAGGAGGCGCCGGTCGCTGCGAGGCAACAGGCGCCGCCTGCGGACGCGCCGCCGGACGAGGAGCCCCCGCAGGATGCGGCTGCGCGGAGCGCGCGGGGCCGGCCGGCGCGTTGAGGAGCTCGTCCTCAGGCATGGGCGCGTCCATGTCCCCATAGGGAACCTGGTCGTCCTCCCACGGCGGCACGTCAGCCGCAGCCCGTTGCGGGCGCTGCGGCGCCGCGGGGGCCGGCTGGGCCGCGGGCGCGGCCGGACGCTGCTGAGCCATAGGGGCCGGCGCCGCCGCGGGTGCCGCCGGACGCTGTTGAGCCGCCGGCATCTGGCGTTGCGCGGGCTGAGCCTGGGGCTGCGGGCGCGAAGGCGCGGGCTGCGCGGGCATCTGCACCGCAGGACGCGCTTGCGCGGGCTGCGGGCGAGAGGGCGCGGTGGCCGCCGCGGCGACAGGGGCCGCACCTGCCTGCTGATATGCGAACGGCACCGCCTGGCCCGCGCACGACTGCGCCAGAGCCTCGGCTACCGCCGTTTGCACATCCGGCTTCTGGACGGCCTTGAACGCGAAAGCGTTCTCCTTCGGGAACTCGATGGCGAGCATGCTCGTCTGCGCATTCCACACGGCCTTCGTGCCCAGGAACAGCACGCCGTAAGCGGCCTTTTTGCGCTTGAGCTCGGCAAGCGCCGCCTGCCACATGCGCTGCAGCGCCGCAGGGTTTTCCATGGTGGCCGCCAGCTGCGGGTTCGCACCGCCCGCCGCAGCCGCAGCGGAAGCGGGCGCGGCCGCCGGGGCCGACGGAGCGGGTGCGGGGGCCGCAGGGACCGGAGCCGGAGCCGCCGGGGCAACGGGCGCGGCGGGAGCAGGAGCAGGTGCGGGCGCAGGCCGCTCGGGCGCAGTCGGACGAGGCACCGCCTGCGGTG
>ERZ1034969.410-NODE-410-length-26821-cov-10.366472_pt1 | contig 26821 bp, 19 predicted proteins | sample MGYA00520624_ERZ1034969 | MGnify/ENA primary metagenome ERZ1034969 (study PRJEB33766, sample SAMN09781776) | gut metagenome | biome: gut microbiome | host: Homo sapiens | place: Madagascar | study: EMG produced TPA metagenomics assembly of the PRJNA485056 data...
CCCCCCTATACAATTAAGCCGTTCACGACGCACAAAGGATTTGGTATGACTCTTCACATTCGCAATTTACATAAGCGCTTCGGCGCAACTCAAGCACTTAACGGAATGGATTTCACAGTTCCAAGCGGCAAACTTTTCGGATTCGTCGGATCCAATGGAGCCGGGAAGACGACGACGATGCGCATTATGCTCGGTGTACTTGAAGCTGATTCTGGCGAGGTACTTCAAGATGGTACACCTCTCACTTTTGCTGATCGCCAACGCTTTGGATATATGCCTGAAGAACGAGGGCTATATCCGAAAATGCTCGTGAGTAAACAGCTCGAATACTTTGCTAAACTCCACGGTTTAAGCTCAAAAGATGCGCACGAAAAAATGGAGTATTGGACTGAGCGCCTAGGCGTTGCATCCCGCAGAAAAGATACAGTACAAGCTCTCTCCCTCGGCAATCAGCAGCGCGTGCAGCTCGCGGTAGCTCTTATTCACAACCCCTGCGTGCTCGTGCTCGATGAACCTTTTTCTGGGCTAGACCCAGTGGCTGTAGAAGAGATGAGCAGCATCCTCAAAGAAAAAGCAGCTCAGGGAGCAACGGTTCTTTTCTCTTCTCACCAGCTCGATCTTGTTGAAAAATTATGTGACGAGGTGGGCATCTGCTCGCAGGGTGCAATCGTTGCTAAAGGAACTATTGACGATCTGCGCACCACAAAGCAACTTTTCTTCGATATCACCACTGGCGAAGATTCACGCCTACTGGCTGGATATTTGAGCGGTGAAAGTTTGCTCGGTGACGATGCTGCGGCAGCGAAACTTGGAAAAGCTCCGCTACCTGCGCTTTCGGTACGTATCCTAGATCCGTATCGGCTTCGCGTAGAACTGCCCTCCAGCGTCAGCGATCAAGAACTTTTACGAGCAGCGCTAGCAGTAGGGAGCGTGCACGGATTTGAACGCTACCGCCCACACTTAACGGAGCTTTTTTCGAGCGTTGTGAGCAGCACGGCAGCTCCTGCTGAAGATGAAGAAAAACCTAAGAAAAAACACCTCTTCGCCGCCAAATCCCAGAAAAATAAGGAGAAGTAGAATGACTGGACTCATCGCCAAACGTGAATTTTCAGTGCTTTTGGCATCTAAAGCTCACCGAATCTCGATTATTCTCATAGCACTCCTTATTATTGCAGGAAGCCTAGTTGGGCGCTATTTCATGAATAAAGAGAGCACACCAGAAGAGAGCACACCAGAAGCTCTTCCTGCCCTGCATATCGGGCTTGAAACTCAAATGGATGATTTTTCTTCTGCTCTTTCTAACGTAACTGTGGAGCACAATCTCCCATCTGGAAGCAGTGAAAAGTGGATTAAAGAGCGCATACTTGAAGCGAAGAAAAACGCTGACGAAGAAAAGAGCAATGATTCAGCTGAAGTTATTTATATGGCTCTAGGAGGCACTGCGCAACAGCCATTGATCTATACGTCGCAAGGAACAATTGACCTCATTAGCGGTATGGGAGCAAGCAATGCTATTAAAAATGCACTCGTAACTTCAACTGTTGAAAAGATTACAGGAACTGCACTCACTGCGCAGCAGCAAACTCAGATTGCCTCGTCGATGAATCCCACGATTATTCCCGTCACGACCGAAAAGAGCACCGGTTTTGACGCCAACCCCATCGGATATATGACTGGTTTATTTTCTTTGATGATTCTATTTACAGCAGTCATAACAGGTTCCACAACTATTTCTCAAGGAATCGTAGAAGAAAAATCTTCACGCGTTGTGGAAATTCTCTTGAGCGCTGTCAAGTCTCGTCAGCTCTTACTTGGCAAACTTCTCGGAATCGGCGCGTTTATCCTTATTCAGATTGGGATATGGCTTGTGTGCGGCATTATTGGAGTAAAAATTCTCGGAATTGATGTGAATATCAGCCTGGGATACACAGCGCTTGCCACTTTGTGCTGGATGATAGTCGGATTCTTCATATTTGCTACGCTCATAGCCGGAATGGCATCGAGAGTTTCACGCCAAGAAGATCTAGCTGCCGTGCAAACACCCGTTATTTTTGGCATGCTTATTCCTTTCTACCTCGCCGTTTATCTCATTCCGTTCCAGCCAGATTCTCTGCTCACAAAAATTCTTTCATCCGTTCCAGGATTTTCAAGCTTTATGATGCCTATGCGCCAGAGTTTGAATGCAGCTTCTACGTGGGAACTCGCCATCTCATTTATTATCGCGATCGCATCAATTCCATTGTTTGCAGCTTTATCTGGCAGAATCTACGAAAATTCAGTTCTGCGTATGGGCAAGCAAGTAAGCTTCAAAGAAGCATTGCGCGCAAACACAACGGTTTAGAAACCAGAAGGAAAAGCATAATCAACAACGCACAGCGTATACCGCGATAGCACCTACCGCGGCTATATGCTGTGCGTTTACATTAAATAATAGATACACATATCACAGCCTGCGCACAGGCTCACGCACAGATGCATCAAGATCGCTTAGCATACTGCGAAGGAAGGAGGTCACAGCAGCAATCTCTTCTTCAGAGTAGGGTTTCAAAAGCTCCCGCTGCTTATCGAGCAGCGAGATCATTGCATTGTCTGCCAGAGCAATTCCCTTATCGGTGGCTTGAACAATCACTACTCGCTTATCATTCGGATCTGCAATGCGACGCACAAGCCCCTGCTCTTCAAGACGATCAATACGATTTGTAATAGTGCCCGAAGATACGAGAGTTTTATCCATAAGCTGCCCAGCAGTGAGCTTATGCCCATCTGGGCGACGGCGCAGCTCTGTGAGCATTTCAAATTGCCAGCGCTCAATCCCATACTTCGAAAAAACTTCGCGCCGAATATGGTCGATATGCCGATCCAATCGAAGCAAGCGAGAAAAAATAGCGAGAGAGCGCGCATCAAAATCCGGGCGTTGAACTTCCCATTCGGTGACGATTGTATCCACGTCGTCACCAGCTTTAAGCTCTGCTACAGCCCCAGATTCTTCTTGTGCTTGCGCACGCTTCATCTGTGTATCATCTTCTGATTGTTGAGTGCCCACAGCCACATCTTACTTAACATCAAGATATTGTGCTTACCTTGCTCAGCACGTAGTCTAAATACCTTCTAACTGGAGCACATTTTCCATAAGCTTTCATGCTGATATTATTCGCGCCAAGCATATGTACGCCAAGCATATGTACGCCAAGCATATGTACGCCAAGCACATGTACACCAAACATATATGCCAGATATATCCGCACCAAACGAACTCGTGCCAGCCGTATTCACACCACGCGTATCCGTGCCAGACGCCATAAGAATTTAGGGAGCTAATCCTGAAATTTCGTTTCGATTCTCGTCTCATACCGCCATACTGCAGGCTCAATTCTAACGATAATTTTTGGGAGGGCAGGGAAAACAGCCCAGCTGGAATAAAAAGCAATTCCTTTCGGTTTATATCACGCAAAATGCAGAACTTACTGCACCTATTAGCTGGAGAGCGGCAAAGGAATTTACAACAAAGAAAACAGAAGCTTTTCTACAGCTCACCACTTACTGCACATTGCACACGCCAGCACCTTGAGCAGGGCCACTCGCACACAGCATAGTAAGCTCTGGGAAATGAAGCTGCAATTGAGCTGCCACGCTCTGCGTTTCGTTTGGCTCGCATAGCACTGCAATAGTCGGGCCAGAACCAGAGAGAATCACGCCAACACCCGTATCCTTATTGCACTGCTGAAGCTCCCGAATTTTTTGCACAATCTCGCGTAAATCAGAGCGAAGAGAAAAAGCAGGATCTTCTAAATCGTTGCCCATATACGGAGCAATATCTCGCACTTCCGGAGCTTCAGTTAAAGCTACACATAGCTCTGCTGTGCTGCGTGGCGCCGATATCTTTGCCGTCTCGGCATTATTTCCCTGATCACGCAGGAATGACGCCTCTCTCCCGCGTGCGTCACTTTCCTCTGCTCCTGACGCACGTTTCGCCGTAAGTCGATCAAATTCCTTAAAAACTGCAGGAGTGGAAAGCCCTTCATTGTTTACCAGCATCACGAAACCATGAGAGCACTGCGAAGAAAGCGGAACTAAATCTTCACCGCGCGATCTGCCTCTGGCTATTTCACCCATCAATATAAATGGCACATCAGAGCCTAAATCAGCGCCAATTTCTGCCAATTCTGCTCGATCTAGCTCCAACTCCCATAAGGCATTGAGAGCAACAAGCGCAGCAGCAGCATCGGCAGATCCTCCTGCCATTCCGCCCGCAATCGGGATTCGCTTGAGTATTTTCATGTGCGCACCAAAGCGCGCTGCGGATAGCGAAACAGGTAAATCACTGCCCGTCTCATCTTTGTGAGAAGTAAATTCGCCGTCAATATCGTCTTCACTGCACGAATAACCGGCAGTAAAGCTTTTACCACAGCAATCGGCGGCATTGCCTTTGTCTGCCGCTGCACGCACACTCTTTTCAACGAAACGCTCACGCAGCGCCTGCGCAGCACGAATCGCTAAATTAGATTCATCAACAGGTAAATCTGCCCCGAATCCTGCCAGATCGTATTCAAGTGTGATAGCTCCGCTCGGATCTGCCCAAGCCTCAAGCTCCTCGTAAATATCAAGAGCTTCAAATACAGTATCTAGAGGGTGAAAGCCATCTGCACGAGGCGCACCCACGCGTAAAGCAAGATTTACTTTTCCTGGAGCAAAAGCTTTCACATATTTCATAGATGCCATCATATCGCCTAGAAGCTATCGCGCATTTCAAGCTATATCACGTTGCTTCAACTGCAGCTGCAGCAATGCGCTCGAATTCTTCTAACTTAAGCTTTTCTCCGCGCAACTGCGGATCTATCTGTGCAGCCTTGAGAATTTCTTCAGCGCGTTGGGTGCTGCCAGCCCAAGCAGCAAGAGCACTCCTGAGAGTTTTTCGCCGCTGAGAAAAAGCTGCATCAATAACGGCAAATACTTGGGTGCGCTCAGCTTTTGTGCCTCTTTGCCTATTCACAAAAAGATCATTTTCCCGTGAATATAGATCAATATGAACCAATGCTGAATCTACATTGGGCACTGGCCAAAAGACGTTTCGCGAAATAGCAGAGCCACGTTTAGCCTCGCCATACCATGCAAGTTTGACGCTTGGTACACCATACGTGCGAGATCCTGGCTGCGCTGCCAAACGGTCTGCCACTTCGGCCTGTACCATCACCGTCACAGATTTGAGAGAAGGAAGCGCTTCAAGAAGCGTAAGAAGCACAGGTACCGCAACGTTGTATGGAAGATTTGCTACAAGGTGGGTTGGCTCATAGATATCTGCGCCGAGTGCCGATGCATCCTCCAGTGACGTCTTTTCCGCTGCGCACTCTTCTGATAAAGCATAGGCTTGCGGGATAGCTAACTGCTGCGCACTCGTCACGCTCAGAGCGTCAGCGTTGAGCACAGCGCATCGATCTGCTGCTTGGGGATTATGAGCGCGAATAGTGGCAGGCAATGCTTGAGCTAGCACGGAATCAATTTCGATGGCAGAGACATAAGCCCCTGCTTCAAGTAACGCTAACGTGAGCGACCCAAGCCCTGGCCCTACTTCGAGTACGCGAGTATCAGGCGTCACGCCGCTTTCGATGACGATTTTTCGCACTGAGCTGGCATCGTGCACGAAATTTTGCCCTAGTTTTTTCGTGGGAGTGACGCCAAGAGCCGCAGCGATTTGGCGAATTTCAGATGGAGTGAGCAACGATGCAGAAGGGTCGGTACCGCGAGATAGAACAGAATTAGAATTCTTCGTCGTCATCTTGAACATTATAAGTAGTACTACCCATATTTTCACGTGCAACTAAAAGGATATCTTAATAGCGCACTCAGAGCACCTGCTTGAAGCAACAAGCCTGATCAACCTTAGTACCAGCCGAAGTTTTGCGAATGCTCCACAGCGCCAGCAAACCCGCCATAGCGACTATTGACGTAGTTATACATCCATTTGAGCGCTACCACAGGATCGTTCCAGTCTTCGCCAATTTTAGAACACGGAAGAGCCTGTGCCAGCCCACACGCACCCGAAGAGCTGTTTAGTGCATTCGGATTCCAGCCAGATTCGCGGCTCACAAGCCAATCAGCATTCGACCAATCAGATTCTGGAACACCAGCAGCAGCAAGCCAATCTGACTTTGATCCCGTCACCACGCGATTACCCACGTTAGGAGTATTTGTTTCCCGAGTGCCTACTTTCACAACTTTATTCACAGGCTTTGCTGTGACGGCTTCGAGAGCCACAATACGCGAACTCTCTTTCCCGTCTTTATAAAAGACGGTGTACGTGCGAGTTCCTGATCCAGACTGCCCTTCAGACACAGTTTCCGTTTCGCCTTTTTTAAGGGTATCCGTCTTTTCCTCTGTGGTCTCGAAAGGCTCTGTGAACTCTTCTGTCACAGTCTTGGTAGTAACGCGAGTAATCGTCACTGCTGTGGTATCAGAAATTTTACTCGATAGTGATTGTGAAATTTCATCATGCTCACCAAGATGAATACCTGCTTCACTCAACGCTTTGCCTAAAGTAGCGCCTTTTTGAGCTGCGATTGTGTGCGTCTTTCCATCAACTTTGACGTTAAGCGTCACTTTTGGCGCAGTATCCGAATCGTGTGAAACTGCGAAAGCTGGCAGAGAAGAAGCGGCAGCTACGTGCGAAGAAGTCTGTGTAGGCGTTCCAGAAGCCATCGCCATACCAGAAACGCCAAGCATTGCAGCCACAAGAGTAGCCGTCAGTGCACGAGTATGACTAAATAAACCTGTAAACCGACGAGGAACTTCGAGTACGGCATCTGCCATCTGAGAGCGCACAAAATGTTCGTTCATGTATTCCGCATAACTCACAGAAGAATGAGGATTAGGAGATGACGGAGTTGCTTGAGCAAGTGCGAGAGGCGCCGAAGATGTGGGTAATGACGCTTTAGCAACAGCAATATCCTCTGAAGGAGTTGAAGGAGCAGAAATTTTCTGAATCTGCACAGCAGATTCACGAGAATGAAGGGATTCTCGACGTGCTTCTTCGCGCAATGCTCGGCGCGTTCCTCGCTTGACGATATTCCCGAAAGACTGCTGCTCTGATGGCTGCTCAATAAGTGCGGACAGGGTCACACCATTTGGTGCACTGACGCTATGCTTGCCCACATAGACTCCCAACATTCAGGTGAGTATCCAGCTGGATTGCCGCCGCGAGCTTTATGCTGCACTTTCGTACACATAGTCTGCTCACGCCTCACGTCGTTTTCTTTCCGATATTGATTGTAATAGAAATGTTATAAATCGCAACATTGTGTAGGAGATATCACTCAAATACACTGCGCTCCATCCGAATTTCCATCAGAGTTTCCATCAAAATTTCAAAAACTATTTCTCTCACGTGCACTGCTTACCACAATGAAAATATACAAATATACTCAAGCAAATATGCCCAAGCAGCACCTCGCAGGCTAGATTCCATACACATTTTGCGTATTTGCGTTGAGCTGTTCGCACCACGCATCAACTATTTCATCTCTGACGCAGCCTGCCGCAGCTTGTATCTGCGCCGCCGTCACCGCTGAATCAGAAAGCAGCGACGACGCCGCTGGATCTAAACGAAGCCAGGCTTGATATCGAGCCGTATATGCGGCGCCCCACACAGCATTCGGATGCCCTCTGAAAGGAAGCGGCGTGAGATAGGGAGCGTCCGTTTCCACAAGAATCAGCTCAGGCGGCAAAGCGAGAAAAGCTTCGCGCAGTTCACGATTTGCAGGATACGTGATCGGGCCAGCAAAGCTCGCATACCAGCCATGCGCAGCGCATACCTCAGCCATTTCCGTATCACCAGAAAAACAATGAAAAACGGTCCGCTCGGGAGCACCATCGCGCAGCAAAACATCTATTACGTCTGCATGAGCATCACGATCGTGAATCTGCATAGGTTTTCCCAGCTCTTTCGCGAGCGCAATATGCGCACGAAAAGCTTGAATCTGAGCCTCACGCGCTGCAGGCCCGCTACGGAAATAATCCAGCCCAGTTTCTCCAACACAAATTACTGCAGAATCTTTAGCCATATCCGCCACTCGCGCAATAGCAGCATCAAGACTATATTCCTCATGCCACGGCTTAGGATTCGGAGCCAAACCATCAGGAGCAGTTTCACGCACTCCAGCGTGCAGCGCTGCTTCATTTGGGTGGATTGCCAGCGCAGCATAAACGATATGTGCGCGCCGATGAGCTAAAGCAAGCGTGGATTGCAGATCTGGGAGTTCGCAACCGCTTGTAATAGCTGCGCGAATTCCCGCTTTTTTCATTCCAATGCAGAGGTTTTCTTCAAGCACAGGGAAACGCCACTTGCCATTTTCCGTCACAAGCTGATGAGGAGCTGCGCCCTCAGGCAATGCAGGATCTGGATAGATATGAGTATGGTTATCCACGATTGGCACCGCTAACTGCGGTGGAATATCAGGAACAGCTGCCTTTTTCTTGCTCATGCTGCCATTTTATGCGTGTATCTTATGTGCGTGCTATACGGGCATATATTCAAGAAAAACAGCGCGTAATTTCTTCGTCGAATTTTTGCGCGTGCTATACGCGCACATACGCGAGCAATGCAAAGCGAATGAGAGCACGTATAAGCGAGCTACACAATTCGCAAAACACACCAAACAAAACATACCAAACAAGAGCCATACACAAAGATGGCAACCGCAAGGCAGGAATATACATAAGCCGTACACGAAAGTTACTCACTTTCATGCAAATAAGCAAAAACTCTAACGCAAACCTGCCAGGGCAGCTGTCTTAAGTTTTAAGCTCCAAGCCCGAGGCGTTCCAGCTCTTCGGCAATCACAGAATCGTCGAGTTTTTGGAAGACAGGGCTAGGTTTCGCAATCGGCGTACCTGGCACTACCTCACGCGGCGCCCACTCACGCACGTGCGAATAGTCACCGCTGATAATCGGGAATGGGTGCCCGCTATCAATATCTTCTGTCTCAATAAGCTGCGGCATCGGCGCAAGCGTGCCGCTGCCGCCAAGCACGAGGTCGATCGCGTTAGAGGAATGAGGCAGGAATACACTCATCATCGTATTGATATCTGAGACTGCCTGGATCAAGGTGTGTAACACTGTTGCCAAGCGTTCGCGCAGCTCAGGAGCTTTCATCTTAAATGGCTCTGTGCGGCTCACATACGCATTTGCTTCACCCACAATGCGCATAATTTCGCTGAGAGCAGCGCGCTGCTGATGATTTGCGATAAAGCTGCCGACTACCTCGAATCCTTTGGTGACGGTGGCAAGCAGTTCGTCGTCAATACTTTCACGCGATCCAGGGGTTGGGATTTCTCCAAAGTTCTTAGCGATCATGGCAGCAGTGCGGTTCACAAGGTTACCCCAGCCAGCCACAAGCTCACTATTATTGCGGCGCACAAACTCTTCCCACGTGAAATCAGAATCGCTCGTCTCTGGCCCAGCAATCGAAATAAAATAGCGCAGTGCGTCTGGCTGATAGCGAGAGAGAACGTCACGCACATAAATCACTACGTTCTTTGAAGAAGAAAACTTTTTGCCTTCCATCGTCAAAAATTCACTGGCAACCACCTGGGTTGGAAGGTTGAGTTTACCGAACTGCCCAGCTTGCCCTGCTCGATCACCTTCGCCGTTGTATGCAAGAAGCTCGGCCGGCCAAATTTCACTGTGAAACACGATATTATCTTTGCCCATGAAATAGTAGGTGAGAGCTTCGGGGTTATTCCACCATTCACGCCAATCCTCACGCGAGCCTTCGCCAGAAAGCTCCCGGCGGCGCGCCCATTCAATTGAAGCGCTCAGATAGCCAATCACTGCGTCAAACCACACATATAGACGCTTATTCGGCTGGTCTTCCCAGCCAGGAATCGGAATACCCCAAGAGATATCACGGCTCATCGCACGCGGCCGCACATCTTCGAGAAGATGCTTAGAAAATGAAATCACGTTTGGGCGCCATGTGCCAGATTCTTCAACCTCATCGAGCCATTCAGCAAGCCTCCCAGCCAACGCAGGAAGATCGAGGAAATAATGCTCAGTGCTCTTAAAAATCGGAGCCTCGCCAGAAATTTTTGAAAGCGGATCAATGAGTTCCTGCGGATCAAGTTGGTTGCCGCATGCATCGCACTGATCACCGCGAGCGCCGCCTGCACCGCACAACGGGCACGTGCCCTCAATATAACGATCTGGCAGAGTGTTGCCTGTTTTGGGATCGATTGCCACTGGCGTTTCTTGCACAACCATATATCCGTTATCGCGGCAGCCTTTGAAAAGCTCTTGCACAACGGCTTCGTGATTTGCCGTGGTTGTGCGCGTGAAAAGATCGTAGCTTAAGCCAAGCTTCACGAGATCTTCAACGATGATGCGATTATTTTTGTCTGCTTCTTCCTGTGCAGTAAGCCCGTCTTGATCGGCGGCCACCATAATTGGAGTGCCGTGCTCATCGGTGCCAGAGACCATCAAGACGTCGTGTCCAGCCATGCGCATATAGCGCGAGAATACGTCTGACGGCACGCCGAAGCCTGCCACATGCCCAATATGACGCGGACCGTTTGCGTACGGCCATGCAACTGCAGAAAGGATTTTAGCCATGCGCTTATCTTATCGCGCCGCGGGTGGAAAAAGAATAGGGCAGCCCGTAAAAGTAAAGCCAAAGCGCATGATAGTAAGTTCTTTATGAGAGTAGGCAGCAGACCAGACGAGCGCTAAACTGAATATAAAGAGAATTCGCCAAGCCAAGGAGATAGCAATGGCAGACGACGCACTTCGCGCACTGATTATTGTGGACGTTCAACCAACTTTTTGCGAAGGCGGCTCTCTAGGCGTGGAGGGCGCAAATGCAGTTGCGGAGCGAATCGCTGATTTCGTCACGGATAACGCAGACGAGTACGAGCTGATCGTCACCACTCAAGATTGGCATATCAACCCTGGCTCCCACTTCTCTAGCGAGCCAGATTTCGTGGATACATGGCCAGTGCACGCGGTAGCTGGCACACCCGAAGCCGAACTGCACGAAGCAATTGCTGCGCTCCCGTTTGACGTCTCCATCAAAAAAGGCGAATATGCGCCAGCTTATTCTGGCTTCGAAGGGGCTAATCCAGACGGTGAAAAGCTCGAAGATATTTTGCGTGATGCACAAATTCAAGCTCTCGATATAGCAGGCATTGCTGAGAGCCACTGCGTGAAAGAAACTGCACTTGACGGAATCAAAAAGGGTTGGTCAGTGCGCGTTTTCTCAGATTTGACGGTGCCAGTCTCTGAAGAACTTGGCATACAAGCACGGCAGGAAATGGACGAGGCAGGCATTGACCAGCTCGCCAGCAAAGACGCTTTCGGCTTCTATGAAGAAGGCGAAGATACGCCAATCCCTGGCGACGAATACGATGAGGATGGCAGCGCCTCATATGATGAAGAAAACTACAGCGCCGATAGCGCCAGCGAATCTGACGATTTTGGCGGTGACGACGTTGACGGCAATTTTGGCGGTTTTGGCAGTTTTGATAGTTTCAACAAAAATTTTGCAAACGCCAATACTCATGCTGATTTAGGCGCCTTTGGCAATCGCGATGATTTCGCAGACTTTGACGATGCAGATCTTGACGATGCCAGCCTTGATTTCGATATCGATGCCGATCTCGATTTTGACTTTTCGGCTGATGCGAGCGAAGAAGATTTTGATTTTTCTGATATCGATTCAGATACGGATTTTCTTGGAAAATTCTAAACGCAGCCTGGATTGTGGATTCTAGAATCCACAATCCAGCATCGAAAAGATTCGTCTTTGCGAAACGAAATAACGCCTTTCGCAAGAAAATCACAAAATATGAGATACGTATCTTGTGATCACAATGCGCACTTTGCGATCACAAGAAAATACATCAGCTGAAATATCTAGGCGATAGAAGCAATAGCTATTGCTAGCTGGTTGAGAGAGGGAAAAGCTGCTGATCAGGCAGGGCGTTCATGCGGTGTGCGCTCCCAGGTGAGGCGAGGATCGCGAATGATCACGTCTGCAAGCACTGCATCAATTTCCGCCATCACGGAATCATCAAGTGTAATATCTGCAGCTTCTACGTTTTCCGCTATCTGCTCTGGGCGTGAAGCCCCAATAATAGGAGCCGCAACAGCAGGGTTATGCAGCACCCACGCGAGCGCTAGCTGAGCCTGCGAAATCCCTAATTCTTGAGCAATCGGCTGCAGGCGGGCAACCGCTTCGAGCACTGGATCGGCAAGAAACTCTCGCATTCGAGGATTGACGATTGACGTGGCGCGCGTATGTGCAGGGAAAGGTTCGCCCACACGATATTTTCCTGAAAGCACTCCCTGAGCTAGCGGACTCCACACGATCTGAGAAATACCGCATTCCATTGACGTGGGAATCACCTCTGGCTCAATGATTCTCCATAGCATCGAATACTGAGGCTGGTTGGAAACTACCTGAAATCCAAGTTGTTTACTGAAATCATGGGCATAGCGGATCTGCTCAGCGCTCCATTCCGACACCCCGATATACAGCGCTTTTCCTGCTCGCACAACATCTGCGAAAGCCTGCATCGTCTCTTCAATAGGAGTTTCCACGTCCCAACGATGAGCCTGATATACATCTACATAGTCTGTGCCGAGACGCTTGAGAGAAGCGTCAATTCCTTCCATAATGTGTTTGCGTGAAAGCCCAACATCGTTATGCCCTTGCGGCCCGACAGGCCAATAAACTTTCGTAAAAATTTCGAGGCTTTCGCGGCGCAATCCTTTCAGCGCTTTGCCGAGTATCTTTTCAGCTTTTCCGTTGGCATACACATCAGCTGTATCGAATGTGCTAATGCCTGCATCTAAAGCACAGTGCACACAAGCTATAGCTGTATCCTTCTTGATCTGCTCGCCATGAGTGAGCCAATTGCCAAGAATGATATTTGAAATTTTCAGCCCAGAATTTCCGAGATAAACGTGCTTAACCATGCTCTCACTTTAGCGTGTACAGCTCACAAGAGAAAAGGCTTCGTATTATTTTCAGATACAAGATCAGATACAAGAATCAACACGGGTTAGGTGGTGTAGAATGGCTAATATGTGCTCATTCTAAGAGCCATAGGCAAAAGTTTCTCCAAACACCGCATATAGTATTACGCCGTCTGCGCGGAGTGGATTTTTCAAAAAGGAAATAGAATTCACTTACTATAACGATTTTGGTTCTAAATTTGCAGTGACCAACGGCAAGGACATTCAGCATACAATCGTTATCGATGGATACTCTATTTCTAGTGCTTTGAGGCTTCAAAGATATTGGTCTGCAAAGCCTCAAAGTGCTAGGATATTTGAGCTGGGGCATTGGCGCAGTTGGTAGCGCGTTTCGTTCGCAATGAAAAGGTCAGGGGTTCGAATCCCCTATGCTCCACTCGAGTACGCAGGCTCGAACTCCGCTTCACGTGGAAGCATATCGTGCTTGATGTACTGCTGGCTTAGATCGGCATCAGGGCGTCGTCCATCTGGATGGCGCCCTTTGTCATTTCTGCGCCCTCCTAGTTCTGGCGCTGACCACTTTCGCGCTCTCTACTTCCCCTGTCGTCGTGTGATGAACGGAGTATAGCTGCCACCCTCAACAAGATTGATCTGCTCGCAGCTCGCAAGCAAGAAGTCCAAGAGTACCTGGACTGGTTCCTGCCAGCCTGGCAAGCCCTCAACACCGATGACCAGTTCGTGTTGGAAAACTTCTTCCTCGACCAAGGCAACCAAGACGAACGCGTGGCGATGATCGGCGACCACTTCTACATCCAACGCGACAGCGTCTACCGGCGAAAGAACCGAGCGTTGGATCGCCTGGCAGTAGCACTATATGGCAGACATTAGCTAAGGAAGTATGTTACAAAAAGCTCCCTTCGCCACCAAATTTCCCGTAAAGTTAGAGTTATCTAAGGAGGAAGTTTTTTTGGGTTTGAAGGTTTTCAATCGTCACATAATTCATAGGAAGGAAGATTCATGATTCTCGGATTAAGTACCTTGAAAAAGGGCGCATTCGCCGTATTTTCTGTAGGCGCTTTAGTGCTAGGAAGTGGTGTTGCTAACGCGAGTCCTTCTGATGATGGAACACGCGAAGATCAAGTAGTTTCTACTGCTGCACCGACTTCTTTTGATAATCAATACGTTCCAAAAAGTAGGTCGACTGACGCAGGCGAGGCCGATCCGCGTGTTATAGATTATTGGACTCAGGAGAGAATCGATAATGCGATCCCGGCAGACACTTTCACTAGTGGTAACGACTATGCAACAAGGGAAGCACTTCCTCCAACCGATACAGCCTCGCCACAACGAGTACTAAGCGATCCCGTTTCTGGGGCTGTCGGAAAAACTAAGGAACGCAGCACTCGTTCAGTAAGTAATTTTTCTGAAGTAAACGGTAAAGTCCTCTTCACTAATGCGAAAGATGGACTAAATTATATATGCTCTGGGTCTGCATTAAACAGTCATTCGAAACGGTTGGTTATCACTGCTGGACACTGTGTGCATGGCGGTGGCAAGAATGGGGCATGGCATAAGAACTGGGTGTTCATCCCAGATTATCACTACAACCATCGGCCTTACGGGACGTTCCAAGCAAAAACCCTCACCACTTTCCAAGGATGGATAGATAACGGTGAAGGTCGACTAGGCTTCGAAAGAGACGTAGCATTCGTCACTACCTACACTAATGCCTCAGGACAGAAGGTCGTAGATGCCGTCGGTGGGTACGGTTTAAGGACCGGAGGTTCCAAAAATTTTGATGTCACCGTATTTGGATATCCTGGAAACCTTGATGGCGGCGAGAGGATGTGGGCTTGCTCGGGAAGAACTACGACGCACAGATGGTGGCTAAGCAGCTTCCCCAAGATCACAGGATGCAATTTTGGGGGCGGATCTTCCGGAGGTCCTTGGCTAGATGACTACAGCAACTCCACGGGGCTTGGACACGTTCGCTCAGTTACCTCGTTCGGGCCAAAAGATAACTCTTATAACGGTGGTCCGTATTTTGATGATGCGGTAATGAATCTATTTAACTCCACCCGGAATGATTAAATGAATTTCGGAAGATGGCTAATAGTTATTCTGGGCATCGTTGCCATGCTATGCGGGTGCTCGAACAGCGAAGCCGGTTTGCACTCAGAAAAATTAATAAACTGGACTAAGTATGAAGTTTCAGATTCACATGAATTGACTTTCATTGCCAACACGGGCGACCCTAAGTGTTTCAAACTACGCACCGTTACCAAGGAAACTGATGGTCTCATTGAAGTTGCAATCGTCGAGGGAGTGCTACCAGAAGCGCCAAAGCACTGCACGGCTGTAGGTAAGATCGAAAAACTTACTGTTACAACTGAAGCTCCAGCACAAAACTTAAACGTTCGTGCTTTGCCCTCAAGTGAAGTTGAGCTAAATCCCTAGCTACTAGGGCGCGGTATATTCCTGTGGAGCTGGTGCCAACTGCACCCATGCGTTAGCAAGTATCCGAACCCTGCTATGGAAATCGTTATTTAACCCTGAAATACTGTAGGTGGTTGAAAATATAGGAACGAACCCTCCGGCAAACAGTTATCGCTGCCCGGAGGGTTTCGTCTTGTCTAGCAAAGGACGGTGAGGCTGGTGCCAAGCAAACCAAAGCGTCCCTGCTCTGCGCCTGGCTGTCCAGAACTAACCCGCGAAAGGTTCTGCCATCTCCACGCCAAAAAGGCAGACAAGAACTACCGTAAGTTTCAACGTGACCCGAGAATCAACAAGCGTTACGGTGTGCGCTGGCGCCGGATTCGTGTCGCATATATTTCCCAGCATCCTTTGTGCGAAGACTGCCTGGACAAAGGAATGACCACCCCAGTTCAGGAAGTCCACCACGTCCTCCCACTAAGCCGTGGTGGCAGCCACGACTTTTCTAACCTGCGCAGCCTGTGCAAACCCTGCCACTCTAGGCAGAGCGTGTTAGACGGTGACAGATGGAGGCAAGGCCCGCGCGTGTATTCGTATTAGCCCAGCCAGTCTTGGATGTAGGCCAGCAGGCCAAGAACGGCTCCGATACTAGCACCAATAAACACCCAAAGATTGCTGGACGCCCAAGAGCGGGGCTTGTCGAGGTCTTGATTGTCTTCCATGACGTAAGTATCGCAGAAAACCCCGCTCCTGCGCCACAGCTTCCGAGTTGCCGCCCTGTGCCCAGATCGGCGTTTACGATGCAACATCGCCGCGCTGGTTTGGGGTTGGGAGCCTCGAATCTCTACAGCTTCGGCGAAGGTCAGCGGGCGGGGCCAACCGTACGCAAAAAGACCGAATCAAACAGGGTATTACCTGTAAGTCTTGCAGAGCGGAGTATTACCCGTCTACTAGCTTGTCTATAGCCGTACGAAGTTGTTTTTTCGACGAGAGAGCATGAACGCGCTCAACCAGACAATGATTCCCAGGAGCATATTCGCCGCGATGAAGAAGAAAGCATTGTTCACTTGATCCCCGAGCCCGATAACAGTTACGGGGAGACTAGCTGAATATAGGTTGACTATCGAGTCGCTCGAGGACACTCCTAATAGCCATTGAGCCTCTGGCGCAACCTTTTTAAGCATCTGCACACAAGCAATCACCGCGAGCAGTATGGTAACCGAAAAAACAAACCAAGCCGATAATAGATAAGGAAAACGGGTGCAAATATTTTTCAATGTGTACGATACGAGCAGCATCAAACCAAGGCCAGTGAATATCGAGACGATATATCCGAGAAGATTAGCTAACTGCACCATCCTATCAACCGATGAGGACTTTGCTAATGGTAGGAACGTAGCACCATAGCTGCATAGGAGGTACAAGGAGAGTACGAGCATGTTGCAAACAGCTAAACGCCAGCGCGACAAAGGAGAAAGCAAGAGCAAACGATCATCACAAGCGCCAGTTAGCCGAAGCACAGCATCTAACGCATACAGCGTTATCGCAATTTCGAGAAGCATAATGCCAACACCGTATATTTGCTGCACCACTAGCTCATCTGACACAACCCGAACGATTGCTAGAACGATAATGACCATGATTAACGGAATCATGACCCGCCCATGTTTGGTTGCCAAAAGACGAAAATCAGTCATTCTTAACATAGCCCGATACACTCCTCTTGTAAGCCAGCTCTAAATCGCCGTCGCCGAAATCTCGCAGATGGCTAGCAGTATCATGAGTCAACAGTTTCCCATCTGAAATAAGAACAATCTCATCGAAAATAGAATCCACGCCATTGATTAGGTGGGTACTAAGCAACAGCGGAGCGCTAGGAATGCGATATTTCTTGATCAGATCAAGAAGATGATCCCTCGTGAGCGGATCAACCCCTGCCAGCGGCTCGTCCAACACATAAAGCTTAGGAGACCTAGACATAATCAACGCAAGATGAAGGCGTTCACTCATCCCTTTTGATAGCTCACTCACTTTGGCTGATGACGAGAAAGAAGCCCCTTCAAGAAACTCTTCAAAAGCACCAGTTCTGAAATCATCGTATCGGCTACGAAACAGATCAACACATTGCGATACTCGCAACCACGGATACAAAAAAGGCTCATCGGGAAGATAGCTCACCGCTACACGATGAGGAGCTACGATTCTCCCCTGAATCCTAGCAATATCCCCCACAATCGTGCGAAGCAACGTGCTTTTACCAGCTCCGTTCGGACCAAAAAGCCCCACCACTCCTGACTCAGCGCCAATGCGAAAATCATCCAAACGTAGCGCAACACGCTTGCCATAGCTCACAACCAAATTCTGCGCTTTAACCACAGCATCCATTGACCTCACCCAACTCGAAACAGCAAAACCAGACTGAGACAAAAACAAAGAACAATCACCCCAGCAGCAACAATTGATATTAAATGAATTGTTTTGAGCAAACTACCTGCAGATTTAATGTTTTTGGGCTTTTCTACACCAAGAAATGTTGTTACAACTTTTTGTCCATCAGCATTCAATATCGGCAGGAGATTCATAATTAATATTAACAACGCTGTAACCCTTTCGCGACGCTTTCTGAAAATCCCAGAAAGCATCGGTGCGAATGACCAAAATTCTGCTAAGCAGAAATTTTTTGATGAAATCAACGATCCATTAGATAACGTATATGTTGGTCTTCTCACAGACGGCTTCAATGGGGCATACGGCTACTCGGACGTTGAACCTAGCGAAGAAACCAAGAGGGCGGCATGTCAAGCTCTAGCTGAATTCATTTACTGAGGTTGTCATATGCTTCGCGGCTGGGCTCACTCATAAGATACGTGACCCCAGCCACTGCGGCATAAAGTCCCCAAGCACCCATGTAACAGATTAGGTTTTCCTGCCAGTCCCCGATGAAAACCTCGTGTATACGAGTATCGCGGTAGACCGAGCCTGTTACAGCGAGTAGTAATGCCGCAACACCGCTTGACAAAAATCGTATCCACAATGATAGAGTACGGGGTTGCGGCCATCGACGCGGCGGGTCAACCGCTAAAAGAATCGGGCCAGTGAGGAACGTTCCGAAAAGCGGAAGAACCATCCAAAGAGTGCCAATCGCGGCGAGTCCCGTAGCAGGGATATAGAAAATTCCGAAGTATACCCCAACCCATGCAGAGTATGTGTGTATCGCATCCCAGCTCATGGGTGCAGAGATGTTGAATCGGGGTAAACGGCTCATGAGTGCGAGTCCCGCCACAATCATGAAGACAATCCAGCCGAGACCGAGAGATAAGGGTGTTTCAATCCAGTGCTGAGAACCGTAGTGGTTGGACGAATTTGCACCAAACACAATGAGCATGGCGGTCGCAAACCCTGCACCAAACACTCGGATCAACCATGATCGCCAGAGCGGTGTCTTCCATATTGATGGCTGATCAATAACAAGAAGCAGCAGTCCGGTGATAGGCGCAAGCCACAATGGGAGATTCATCGGGGCGACTCCAACAGTGGAGAGCAAAGAACCAGACACTATCGCGAAGCCAAGGATGAAACCTACCCAGTACACGTAGGTACGAACAAATAGTTTGAAAGACTCAACCACTCGCACCTCCCCACAGCCCCCCCCCGCAGTGAACCCATGACAATTATACGATGGGAGGCAACACCCATAGCCAAAGACGGAACTAATCGCGGTGGGTAGCGTGTGAGGGCTGGCGCGAAACCCGACCCGCTCAACGAGAAACTCGCTAAGGGTCTGACGACGACAAGGCTTAAGGATTCACTAGCCAGTCCGTTTGTGTTCGAGGGGCGTAGATGTTGGCGCGGGCGCGGTGCTTGCTGGTGAGGTGATGCCAGAGCCTTCTGAGTATCTGTCGGAGGTTCAGCGCGATGGTAAACCTCTCGGTGCTGACCTTGTCTACAAAGAAACCTGACGGTGGTTGGATGAGCGTGGCTACACGAGGTTTGTTTCTAAGCGTCTGATTGAGGCCTACGCCCAGGCTTTCGCACGTATATGCAGTGTGAGCAAGCGATCTCCAAGTTCGGGCTGCTTGGTAAACACCCGACCACCGAGTCTATTGATTTTCTAGTAACAGCGGTGAGTATAGTGCGATTCACCTGTGCCAGCATACCGACGAATGTCGGTATTGAATACCAACAAATGTCAGTATTGTAACACTGCCGAGAAATGGTTAACTAACAACATCTCTAAGAGGAGATCGCAGCCCATATTCCCAAGCTGCGTACCCCGCCACCAGTAACAGTGGCATGATGAAAGGAATACGAAAAATGAAACTACGTAAAGTTACACAGGTAGCCACAGCAAGTGTCTGTGCTCTTGCTTTATCGTTTACAGCAGTCGAGGTAGCGAACGCTACTCCAGTCGTCAATGCTGATAGCGCGTCGGTTGCAGTCATTGAATCTATTACCGTAAATATGAGCGCGCAAGAGTGGAGAAATCTTGCTGATAAAGCAGAGCGTGCAGGTGATCTTCATAGTGCAATAGCCGCCAGTAAGATGGCGCAACATCTCGAAAATGGTGGCAATTCTCTTATCGAAGAGCGAGGAGTTGCTAGTTGGGTCAAGAAGATGGCAATAGCGGTATTAAAGTACGAAGCACATCGACTCCCCAAATGGATTCGTCCTTATGCCACTAAAATTGCCTACGCTCTCGAGAGCATTGAAGGCGTGGCAGAACTTCCGTTGGCTGCGGCGTTGATGAAAATGGGTGTCGATGGTGGAACGGCAGCACAAATGGCTCACTACATAGTTCTTTTTGTTTCCACATTCGGGCCAATCTAAAATTGCCTGCAATGAAGAAAGCGGTTTTATTTTTTGGTATTTTCTCGATTCCGTTGCTATTTCCTTTGCCTATTGTTGCAACAGCATTAATCGTTGAATTGCTATCTGGCGGCACAGTTCGAGACGTTTCTTATGTGCTTGTGCACGCAATGGCGTTTGCGGCTTTCTTGCTGATCATCACAGTAGGAGCATTTATTGAAGCACGTTACGAATATAGTTTTTCTTCTCGTTTTGTACGGTTAGCCTTCTCTTGGATAGTTTTATCATTTCTGATTTTTCTACCTATGTGGATTGCTTTACAAGATGTATGGGAAACAATACTCGTGGCTTTTTCTTCTAGTATTTTCATGGGAATTGTCGCCAAGGTAACTGAACCAATATGGGACGATTTGCTAAATAGTAGTGACGACCATAAGTAAATATCTTATAACGTAGATGATACGAATACGCATATCTCAAATTAATAAGAAATGCGTTAGTTCTTTTGGAATTAATCACAGCTTTACGATGCATAGTAGGACGGTAGATATGTTTGGTAAAAAATCTCAAGAAGAGTTGTGTGTGGAGTTGGAGCAGGTTAATGCTGCTATTTCGGCTTTGCCTTTAGTACTTTGATGATTGCACCGCAAAGAAAACGTTGTTGAATCGCAGAGCGCGATTAACTCTAGCTACATGACTTTCGTTTTTTCAATCTCTTTATTCATATCGTGGATTCGCTCAGCAATCGTATGGTGCAAAACCAGCCCGAGCACCCAGTTCGGAATCAGGAACACCAGAATTATTACTAGGTTATAAGCAAAGTCTCCTGCATAAATCCCAGCGATAGCTGAACGCATCAGGTTAATCGCATACGTGGCAGGAAGCCACGGGCTGATATTTTGGAACCATTGCGGCAGCAGTTCCAGTGGATAAGCTCCGCCAGCGGCAGAAATCTGCAACACCAGCAACACCACCGCTAAGGCTTTGCCTGCATTGGAAAGCGCCACCGCCAGCGTATAAATGATATTGGTAAAAACAGTGGAAATCACCCATCCTGCCAAAATCAGCAAAAATGGGTGCGCTGGCTCAATCTCTACAAACACAATCAGCCCAAGCATTAACAATGTGGATTGAGCGATCCCGATTACCCAGAACATAAAGTAGCGCCCCAGATATTCCTGCGCTCCAGAAAATAGAGGACTGCTCACCGCTGCTTTCTCGGTGGATTTCTCATCTTGAACTAGTGGCATTTCGCCAAGTTTTGTGTATGGCTCTTCCTGCAAAGACGATTCCTCAGCATTCGCATCCTCACAAGCTGACGTATCATCACCTTCTGTATCATCCACTTCTGTATCATCCGTTGCCAGATTGCCAGCAGCTACATTGCCAACAGCAGCATCACCAGCTGCCATACTGTCAGCAGTTATATCGCCAGCTGCTACATCAGGATGTTTCTTAGCTCCAATACTGACCAAATAGCGTTTAGCAACATTCGGAGAAACGTCTGTACGTAAGAAAACTCCTGCCAAGAGTGCCCCGACCCACAGCGCTATAACGGTAAACAGCGGCGCCATACCTACACCAAAGGTGGCAACTGGAAACACAGCATTGCGCTGCACCTCTATAGGAGAAGAAATCAAGCGAGCAAAATCTTTAGGATCAGCTCCCAACGCGGCGGCGATCTGGCTCACATCTTTTTCTACTCGCGTAGACGCAATCTTTTCGCGAGCCTGGTTCAAGCGGCTTGCTCCGTCACGCATCTTTTGCGCAGTATCAGCCAAGGTCTGTTGAGAGCGATGCATGCTCTCAATCATCCCGCCCGCACTTTCCGATAAGTCAGCTTGTATCGCTTGTAAGTACGAACGGAAAACTTTCGCATTCTCACCAGCGGAATTTAGGTTTTCATGCAAGCTTTTAATTTTTGGCTGCACGTTTTTCTCATAGTCGGCTCGAGCGCTCTCAATAGCCTGTTGCGCTTCTGCTATGGCATGGCGGGCTGCCTCTCTCGCATCAGAATCAGGGGTTACCCCACCGCGCAGATCGGCCGCAATGCTCCCCAGTCGATCCGACAGGCTTTGTTGGCGAGCAATCGCAGTATCTATATCAGCTAAGAGCTGCTCAACGATTAGCTCTTTGCCTCGCCCATCAGACCCGTCTGCACTCAGTGATTTCTCGATTTTTTCGCGCGTATTCTGAAAGCCAGCGATTTGTTTATCCAGCAAACTTTTCAGTTCTTCAACCGTGGCAGCGCTGCTTTGAGTTGCGTTATTTGCCGAATCCAGCAAATTCTCCAACTGATTTTGCAGGTTACGCATATTATCTGCTGCTAATTTCACAGCATCATCGAGCCTAGAAGAGACGAGCGCGAAGGGATTATCCGTTTGCTCAGTGCCATTGCTTTCAGAATCAAATGTGGAGCCAAGAGCTTCCTCGAAAGAGTTTTGCACCCCTGCAGCCAGCTGTTTTGCCCCTGTTGCCAGCGGAACTGCCGAGCCTACCAGGGCGGAGAGGGAACTGACTGTGTTTGCCTCAGAATTTAGTTGCGCATAGAGAGTTTCAAAACGGCTGCTCAGCCGATCCAGAGCTTCCCGGGTATCGGCAGTATCTAGGTAAGAGGAAAAACCTTCAGCAATACCCACGGCAACTTCTGCCAAAGTTTGCGAAAAAATCGTATTGATTTGCGCGGTGACGCCCTGAGCGCCTTGCGCAGTGAGGTTGGCAGAAAGGGGGTTTTTCTTTTCATTGGTGTACAGCGTGATATCTGCTGGAGCAGCTCCGCCAGCATAAAAAGTAAACATTGACTGCGAAAAATCCGCTGGCAACACAATTGCAGCATAGTATTCTCCTGAGCGCGCGCCCTGCAAAGCCTGATCTTTACTTGCCACCACCCAATCAAACTGTTCATTTACCGCCAGCTCCTTGAGCACTGTGTCTCCCACATTAACTGTGACGTTCAGAATTTTGCTGGTGTACCCCTCATCGGTACTAGCCACGGCAATCTTCAATCGCCCTGAATTTGAGAAGGGATCCCAGGTTGCCAACACGTTAAACCAGGTGAAAAATAAAGGCACCGCAACCAGCAAAACTATAGAAATCTGAACCATGATGCTACTGCGAATCTGGCGGAAATCGTCACGCATAATAAAAAATACTTTGTTCATTGCGCTTCCTCGCTACTTGCAAAGGTATCGGCAGGAGTATCAATTTCACCCGCAGGCTTCTCGGTGCTTTGATTCACAGTTTCTTCTCGCGCAGAAGCGGTGATACGAGGGGATTCACTGCAGCTCAAGGATTCTTCGCTGTTGAGTATCTCCAGACGATGTGCAGTTTTAGCGCCATTCACGTCTCGCTGGCGAGCCAAACTCTCAAAAAGTTCATCTTCGGTCAGGTGGGAGAGTCTCTCGGCTCGTTCTAGCGAACTCTTTAACACAACTACGCCAACTAGGGCGCCCATGATAAGGAGCCCCCAAATCGCTACTATACCCAAGAGCACTGGCTTGCTGGCAGAGGTGAGGCGAGAAATCACTCCCAACGCAACCAGCCCTGAAATCCCCACGATGCTCAATCCTTTAATCAAAGCTGGGTAATGGGTATTGAACTTTTCTTGCCGCTGCTTGATACGGATAGAAAACTCTTTTCGGTTTCCTAGCAGTGCAATAATATTGCTCAAGCGGTAACCGAGGCTTTGCAGCTGAACGTCTTCATTCACAACCAATTCAGTGCGAGCTAAATCGTCATAGAACAGCTGTGTGAAATAACCCAAGCGACGCCTCCCTGCAAAGCCCAGAAGAAACATCGTGGCACTCATCATCAATAAAACTGCTATAGCGTGCCCAAAATGCCCCTCATAAAATCCGCCGATAGTTTCTCGCATCGCGTTGATACCATACGAGAAAGGAAGCATTGGAGAGAGCTGGCGGAAAAATCCAGGCATAAGCTCAATTGGATAGATACCTGAGGCACCAGGAATCTGCAACACTACCAGCAAAATTGCCAAGGCTCTCCCCACGTGGCTGAACGCAGCTGCCAAGGCATAGATAATTGCCAAATAACACGGCCCGATCAGCATGGATGCGGCAATGAAAGCTGGAGCGCTGACCGCCTGAACTCCCATCAGCAAACTGCCCACACTGACAATCAATCCCTGCCCTATAGATACCACACTAGAGAGCATAAATCGCCCTAGATAAGCCGAGCGTAAACTTAACCAGCCAAAGCCTTCTTTATCAACTTCTACCCGGAAAATAATGACCAAGATAAGCGCACCGATCCACAAGGAGAGATTGATAAACATAGCAGCCATTCCCGAGCCGTAAGAATTGACGGGAAAGAGCGTTTGCTGGTCGAATTTCACTGGTGAAGTTAGGTAGCGTCCGATATTGGCTGGGTCTAAGCCAATGAGTGTTTTTAAGGTTCCCGTCCGTAGCGCAGTGGCCAGAGCTGCCACATCGACTTGCGCTGCGCGAGCCGTACCAGACAACCCTTTCAGATCGCTTTGCATCTGATCAAGCACATTTTGCGTATCAGCAATCTGGCGATCAACTCCGTGAGTTAGCGCAGAAATTTCCGTAAGAGAAATCCGTGCAGTGCTCACCGCAGATTTAATGGCCCCAAGCTGCGCCGATAGCTGCGTCACCTGGGCATTTAATGCAGACGTAATCTGAGTAGAGTGTTTACGCAGATCAGTAGCAGTATGCTGCGCATCGGCCAGAGCTTGATCAAAGGCTTTCATTAGCGCCTTCAAATTCTCGCTAGTCTTTGCTGCATCTACCCCAGTTTTTCCGATCTTAGCAAGAAGATTCTGCATATCGTTCAGCTGGGATTTTAACTCATCAGAGATCTTTTGCGTCTGCGGAAATTTTTCTAGAACCTCAATCTGGGCACGCATTTTCTCTATCGAAGAATTCGCTCGTTGAATGCCTGATTGCAGCTGCGAGTCTATTTCGGTGAGTTTATTTGCCGCATTCGCTACAGCAGATCCTGCTGCCGCCGAGGATTCATTGAGCGCTTTTTGGGCGCTAACACTAGCTTGCCCAGCCGCGGCAGCAAATTCAGAAGCATCGGAGACGAGCGTCGCTAAAATGTTTTGTGCATCGCTCAAAGCTGCAGAAAGATCGGTCAATGCTGGATCGGCTGCAGCGAGCGCAGCCCTGCTTTTCTTCATAGTCTGCAGAGAATCCGTCAAAGCCGAACTAGCAGAATCCAAAGTGACTTGTGCATCAGCTAGATCTCGGTTGATACCGCTCAAAGCGTCTAAGGCACTGCCTTGAGCACCCGCAACATTCGCATCAATTTCTAACCCGCCGCCGCGCAAAGCCTGCGCAATAGCCTCACCAACCTGACCTCGGAAAATTGATGTGATTTGAATATCAAGTTCATTTGCTCCGACGTCAGTAATTTTTGGCGCAATAGCACCTTTCTTTTCATTCACATAATATTCGATGCTTGGCTGGCGGCGTTCACCGCTGAAAATACCAACTAAATCTTTACTAAAAGTCTTGGGAATGAGGAAAGTCGCATAAACTTCCCCTGCCTTAATTTTGTGATGAGCTGTATCTTGATCTGTGAACTGCCAACCAAGCTGATCATTCTCTGCCAATTGCTCAACTATGAGGCCGCCAACATTAAGCTTGCCAGTGAGTGCAGATTGCGCTCCCTCATCATTATTCACCACAGCTATAGGCAGATTTTCCGTTGCGTTATAGGGATTCCAAAAGGCCAGAATATTTAGCCACGTATACAGGGCAGGAGTTAGCAAAATACCGAAAATAATAATCAAGGATCGCGGAACAGCAATGATCCGCTTTATATCACGAGCAAAGATCCGCCAGCCATCCCTCACTTTCTCATCATAACACTGCGTTAAAATTCTGGCAGTTCATGCTGTATCTCATCGAGATAAAATCATCTGCGCACGCGGAACACGTTCACGTAGAGTATGTGCGCGCAGAGCATTGCGCGTAGATTAGCGCGTCGTAGAGCAGGAATTATTTGCCGCTTTCAATGCCTCATAAGATTGCTATCGAGGCATCTGAGCCACTGACGACTATTCACTCACTTCTTGAAGAGGGGCGGGATGAGGGAATGCATGAAAAAGGAGAGCTTGTGCGAGAAAATCGCACAAGCTCTCCTTTTTCGGCTTTAAGAGATTGCTTTAGAATACAGCCTCAAAAGAGATTGCTATCTAAAGTCTCCCTCTCATTCTTTAGGCATCGTTACGGCGGCGAACAATGGCAAACACACCGATACCTACCAAACTAACCGCAATCATGAGAATAGCTCCTACATGCGTACCTGTATTAGAAAGCATCTTCACTTCAGGCTGAGCGGCTTTGGTCTTTTCCGCTGTCGTCTTCGCACGAACAGACACCGAAGCCTCAACCGTATCCATCGACTGATCAGCATACGTGATCGTCACCTTACCATCATCAGCAACCTTAATCGTCGCATCAGCAGGAAGACTCTTATTCGCCGCTTTCACAGCAGCCTCCACAGCCTTCTTCTCATCCTCAGTCAAACTCTTCGGATCATTAACAGGCGTCTGACTCGGATTCTTCACATCAGTCTTTTCCGCTGTCGTCTTCGCACGAACAGACACCGAAGCCTCAACCGTATCCA
>ERZ1034969.420-NODE-420-length-26412-cov-29.303828_pt1 | contig 26412 bp, 27 predicted proteins | sample MGYA00520624_ERZ1034969 | MGnify/ENA primary metagenome ERZ1034969 (study PRJEB33766, sample SAMN09781776) | gut metagenome | biome: gut microbiome | host: Homo sapiens | place: Madagascar | study: EMG produced TPA metagenomics assembly of the PRJNA485056 data...
GTGCTTTCTGGCGTCCCAGAGAGGATTTGAACCTCCGACCCCACGCTTAGGAGTATGGCTTACCATGTGATACACGGTTCGGATGTAACTTCCAATATCATCCCTTACGCAGAATGACTTGTAGTAAACGAACTTTATGGTGCAAAACACCTATTCTGACGCAGTTTTATGTGTCCGTTGGGTGGTCCTATTAGCAAATTCTTAGCAAGAGGACACCCAGCCAAAGCCGATTGCTACTGCCATTCTTCACTCCCTTAGTCAAAATGACAAGGCAAATACATGGAGGTTACTATGGACAAGAAAGAGAAAAAGTCACTGCCGGAACCGCGCACATATACCGTGGAACAGATTGCAGCCATGCTCAACATTGGTCGCACAACCGCATATCAGCTCGTCAAGCAGGAAGAGTTCAGGATCGTCCGCATAGGCAATGCGATCCGCGTTTCCAAGAAATCTTTTGACGAGTGGTTGGAAAGTTTAGAATTGTGAATATCGCAAGAAACGCCGTAGGCTCAAAAAACCTATGGCGTTTTTTTATACCCATTTTTGAAGGAGGCTGACAATGAAACTGACAGAAGCAGAAATGAGGATGGTGTTTCAGATTGAAAGTACCAATCAGAACGCTGCCCTGAATGAGATTTACATGACATGGCGCTATGCGCCGAACCCGGCAACGAAAGAAACGGCGGAAGGCCTTCTGGACAAGCTCCGCCCACTGTCGGATCAGGAGTGCATGGATTTGATCCGCAAGGTGCAGGCCGAATACCGTCTGCCGGAGAAAGCCCGCACCATCGGAGAAATGCTGGCAGAAGCCAGGCAGCGATCCGGGGCGCAGAAGTTATCTGGCCATGACATTATGGCTTTAGAGCGTTTCGACCCGGCGACCAGACACATGATTGTCTTTGATGTTCTTACCCATGACTCGCCTGTTGGCTGGAAGGGTGAGAAAATGCGCCTGTTCCTGACTGACGCCGGATACAGCAAGGCTTTGGAAAATCAGGAAAAGGGACATATCAAAATCCGTAACCATGCGAAGGTGCTTTCCGGCGATCTCCACTATGACCATAAAGACCGTGAGAGGTAGCCGCCCCAAACTGTATCAAAATCAGCGGAAAATCTTCTGTTTCTTCCTCCGTGGCTTGCGTTCTGAACAGAGCGTGGATGTTTTCCCATGCGGGAGGCTATGGAGGCATACAGACGGGTAAACCGCTCAAAATCAACACTTTTTATTTTCACAGGAAGGAGGTGCGAAGATGGCTGTTTTTCGTATTGAAAAGACCCGTGATTATACGGTCATGTCGAACCATCACTTGAAAGATCGAACGCTGACCCTGAAATCCAAAGGGCTGCTGTCCATGATGTTGTCACTCCCTGATGAGTGGAATTACACCACCAGAGGTCTTGCGGCGATCTGCCGGGAAGGTGTGGACAGCATCGGTGCGGCATTGAAGGAGCTGGAAAACCACGGGTATATCCGGCGCACCCAGCTTCGGGATGAAAAAGGCAAGATCACGGATACCGAGTATGTCATTTACGAAATGCCTCAGTACGAACCGCCGTCAAGCCCAGGTACGCCTTTACCGGGTACGGCAAAGCCATATACGGAAAACCCGGATATGGGTATCCCGGATACGGCGGAACCGTGTACGGAAAACCCCGCACAATTAAATACTAATCAACCAAAGACTGATTTATCAAGTACGGAGATATCAAATCCTATCCAATCAAATCCCCCTACCCCCGCAGGGGCAAGGATGGGAATGGATCGGATGGGAGCCAGAGAATGTTATCGTGAAGTGATTTTGGACAACATCGAGTACAGCTATCTGGTGCAGGACAGCCATATCGACCGTGAGCAGCTTGACGAAATCGTTGACCTGATCGTGGATACCGTATGTTCTGCCCGCAAAGTCATCCGCATTGCCGGAGATGATTATCCGGCAGAGGTGGTAAAGTCCCGGTTTATGAAGCTGGACAGTTCCCATGTTCAGTATGTTATGGACTGCATGAAGGACAACACCACCTATGTCCGCAATATCAAGAAATACCTTCTGGCGGCGCTGTATAACGCCCCGACCACCATCAACAGCTACTATTCTTCCCTGGTGCAGCACGATATGTACGGGGACGGGCAAAGGGGGCGAGGCTAAATGCAGGAGGAAGTAACGCGGGGCGCCGTAACGCTCATTGTTGACGGAGCCAAGCTAAGCGAGCAAGTCTTTGAAAAAGCCGTCAAAAAGTTCCTGGAGGAAATCCAGAAAAGCCAGAAGCCCAAAATCTACCGCGGCAGGCAGAGTCTTAAACAGCTTGCCAGCCAGAACGCCGGTCTTGCCAATATCGAGATCAGTGACAAGAATATCAAGGCTTTCTCCCGTGTGGCGAAGAAATACCATGTGGATTTTGCCTTGAAGAAAGACACCGCCGCAGAGCAGCCCCGTTACCTGGTCTTTTTCAAAAGCCGGGACGCGGATGCCATCACAGCGGCATTTCAGGAGTTTGCCAGCCGCAAAATGAGCCGTGAGAAAAAGCCCTCCATCCGGGATCGACTGACCCAGGCGAAGGAACAGGCGGCAGAGAAAACGGAACACCGTACCATTGACCGGGAGAAAGTAAAGGTCAAAGATCGGAGCGTGCAGAGATGAATATGAAAAAATTGTTTTTGCTGAACCTTCCATATCTTCTGTTCGTGTATCCCTTCGATAAGCTGGCACAGGCTTTCCGGCTTGCGCCCGGTGCTGACCTCTCCGGCAAGCTGCTCTCCATTGGGGACGGCTTCACGGCGGCGTTTTTCTCCCCGTGGCTCAGTTTCCATCCCACGGACCTGCTGATCGGCATAGCCGGTGCGGTGGTCCTTCGCATGGCGGTCTACCTGAAAGGCAAGAACGCTAAGAAGTATCGCCACGGGATCGAGTATGGTTCTGCCCGCTGGGGGACAGCGGCGGATATCGCTCCCTACATGGACAAGGACTTTTTCCAGAACATCCCCATGACGCAGACAGAGCGGATCACGATGGCGAGCCGTCCAAAGCAACCGAAGTATGCCAGAAATAAAAACATTCTGGTGATCGGCGGTTCCGGCAGCGGCAAGACGCGGTTCTTCTGTAAGCCGTCGCTGCTGCAAGCCCATTCGTCCTATGTCTGCACCGATCCGAAAGGAACCTTGCTGCCGGAGATCGGCACTTTCCTGGAGCGGAAGAAATACCGTATCAAGTGCCTCAATCTGATAAACTTCCGAAAATCCATGAGATACAACCCACTGGCCTACATTCGGTCAGAGAAGGATATCTTAAAACTGGTGAACGCCCTGATTATGAACACGAAGGGCGAAGGCGAAAAATCTTCGGAAGATTTCTGGGTCAAAGCGGAACGCCTCTATTATTCCGCGCTGATTGGCTACATCTGGTACGAGGCCACGGAGGAAGAAAAGAACTTCATCACACTTCTGGACCTTATCAATGCCAGTGAAGCCAGAGAGGACGACGAAACCTATCAAAGCCCGGTGGACTTGCTCTTTTCTCAGTTGGAGGAACGGGAGCCGGACCACTTCGCCGTCAAGCAGTACCGCAAATTCAAGATGGCGGCGGGCAAAACCTTAAAATCCATCCTCATTTCCTGCGGTGCCCGGCTTGCTCCCTTCGATATCAAGGAGTTGCGGGACTTGATGGAATATGACGAACTGGAACTGGATACCCTGGGCGACCAAAAGACGGCGCTGTTTGTGATCCTGTCAGATACGGACAGCACTTTCAATTTCGTGGCCGCCCTCATGTATAGTCAGCTTTTCAATCTGCTCTGCGACAAGGCGGATGACTTCTACGGTGGGCGGCTGCCCGTCCATGTCCGTCTGATTCTGGACGAGTTTGCCAACATCGGCCAGATACCGAACTTCGATAAGCTGATCGCCACCATCCGAAGCCGTGAAATATCGGCTTCTATTATTTTGCAGTCGCAGAGCCAGTTAAAGACCATCTACAAGGACGCGGCAGATACCATCGTCGGTAACTGTGACAGCACCTTGTTTTTGGGAGGCAAGGAGAAATCCACGCTCAAGGAAATTTCGGAGCTGCTGGGGAAAGAGACCATTGATCTCTATAACCAGTCCGAAAACCGGGGCAGCCAGGTTTCCCACGGTCTCAGTTATCAGAAATTAGGAAAGGAGTTGATGACCCAGGACGAATTGGCAGTGATGGACGGCGGCAAGTGTATTTTCATGCTGCGGGGCGTGCGCCCGTTCCTTTCGGACAAGTATGACCTCACCCGGCACCCGAATTACAGATACACGGCCGACGCCGACCCTAAAAATGTCTTTGACATGGAACGGTACATGAAGAAGCAGCGTGCCGTGGTAAAACCCACGGACACCTTCGATGTGTACGAGATTGACGCAACTACTTAAACCCAAATCAAAAACATTTTTTAGGAGGATTATTTTATGGCATTTTTCAACAGTGCAGTTGGTGTTTTGCAGACTCTCGTAGTGGCCCTGGGCGCAGGTCTTGGTATCTGGGGCGTTATCAACCTTCTGGAAGGTTACGGCCAGGACAACCCTGCTTCCAAAAGCCAGGGTATGAAACAGTTGATGGCCGGCGGCGGTGTCGCCCTCATCGGCATCACCCTTGTACCTCTGCTCTCCGGCCTGTTCGGTTGATCGTCCGGCGGTGATCGCTTATGGGCGGCATACTCGACAAACTCGATGAATGGCTCCGAGGGCTGCTCATCGAGGGAATCACGGGAAACCTGTCGGGCATGTTCGATACGGTCAATACCAAAGTAGGCGAGATCGCCGGTGAAGTGGGCCAGACGCCGCTGGCGTGGAACAGCGGCGTCTTTTCTATGATCCGAAACCTCTCTGAAACGGTGATCGTTCCAATCGCCGGGGTTATCCTGACATTCGTAATGTGTTATGAGCTGATCCAGCTTGTGACAGAGAAAAATAATCTGCACGATGTAGACACCTGGATGTTCTTCAAGTGGATTTTCAAGACCTTCTGTGCCGTTCTCATTGTGACGAACACATGGAATATCGTCATGGGTATCTTCGATGTCGGGCAAAGCGTTGTGAACAGCAGCGCAGGCGTCATCATCGGGAATACCTCTATTGATATCAGCAGCGTCATCACGGATATGGAGGCGCAGCTTGAAGCCCTGGGCACGGGAGAACTGTTCGGACTGTGGTTCCAGTCCCTTTTCGTAGGACTTACCATGAACGCCCTTTCCATCTGTATCATGCTTGTCATCTATGGCCGCATGATTGAGGTGTATTTGACGACTTCCGTTGGACCAATTCCGCTTGCCACTATGACAAACCGGGATTGGAGTCATACAGGACAGAACTACTTGAAATCCCTGTTTGCATTGGCGTTCCAGGCATTTCTAATCATGGTGTGCGTGGGAATCTACTCTGTTTTGGTACAGAGTATCGCCACGGACGGAAACATCTCAGGCGCGATATGGGCCTGCATGGGCTACACGGTCCTGCTGTGCTTCGCCCTGTTCAAGACCGGCAGCCTCTCTAAGAGCCTGTTCGGAGCGCATTAAGGAGGCTTGATAAATTGGCGTATGTAACCATTCCAAAGGATTTGACGAAAGTAAAATCCAAAGTGCTGTTTGGGCTTACCAAACGGCAGCTTATATGTTTCGGAGCGGCGGCACTCATCGGAGTACCGCTTTTCTTTTTGCTCAGACGCACGGCCAGCAACAGTGCCGCCGCGTTCTGCATGATTATCGTCATGCTCCCGTTCTTTCTGCTTGCCATGTATGAGCGGCATGGTCAACCCCTGGAGGTGGTGGCCGGACAGGTCATCCGCTGTATGTTCCTGCGGACGAAAGAGCGGCCTTACCAGACAAACAATTTCTACGCAGCCCTGGAGCGGCAGGCCCAGGCGGAAAAGGAGGTGAAAGCCATTGTTCAGAAAGCGAAAGCCAGAGCCGCAGGCACGACAGGCGGCAAAAGCCGCGGTAAAACTGACCGCCGCAGAAAAGCGTGAGATCAGCCGTATCCTGGAAACCGCCAGAGGCGACGGCAAGGTACATTCCGCACAGGACACCTTACCGTTCCGCCAGATGTACCCGGACGGTCTGTGCAAGCTGGACGACCACACCTGGTCGAAGTGTATCGAGTTCGAGGATGTGAATTATCAGCTTGCAAAGCCTGACGACCAGACGGCGATCTTTGAAGCCCTCTGCGATATGTATAACGCCCATGACGCTTCTATCGGGATGCAGCTCTCCCTTGTGAGCCGCCGCATGAACCGAGAGGATTTTGTAAAGCGTATCGAGATCGCGGCACAGGGAGATCACTTTGACCATATCCGTGAGCTTTACACGCAGATGCTCCGCAAGCAGCTTGAACGGGGCAACAACGGGCTTATCAAAACAAAGTACCTGACCCTCACCATCGAGGCACGGGACAGCAAAACCGCACGGGCACGATTTTCCCGGATCGTTATGGACGCCCTCAACCATTTCAAGGTCATGGGTGCTTTGGCAAAGGAGCTTGGTGGCAAGGAGTGGCTGGAAATGCTCCACGGCATCCTGCACCAGGACGGAGAACGGTTTGCCTTTGAATGGAGCTGGCTTGCCCCTTCCGGCCTGTCGGTTCAGGATTTTATCGCACCATCTTCCTTCCGCTTCGGTGAAGCACGGAAGTTCACGATGGCGGATAAATTCTGTGCCGCATCTTTTCTGCAGATCAGCGCACCGGAAATGGATGACCGTATGCTCACCGAGCTGCTGGATACGGACAGCGGGCTGCTTGTCAGCCTCCATATCCGCAGCATGGACCAGAACGAGGCGATCAAAACGGTCAAGCGGAAGATCACTGACATTGACAGTATGAAGATCGACGCGCAGAAAAAGGCGGTGCGGGAAGGTTTCGATATGGATATCATCCCCACTGACCTTGCCACCTACGCAGGCGAGGCAAAGAATATCCTCCATGACCTGCAAAGCAGAAATGAGCGAATGTTCTTAATGACCTTCCTGGTGGTGAACTTTGCGGACAGCAAGCAAAAGCTGGAGAATGATCTTCTCCGTGCGGCAAGCGTGGCGCAGAAATATAACTGCTCCCTGGTGCGGCTGGACTTTCAGCAGGAGGACGGCTTCGTGTCGGCTCTGCCCCTGGGTGTCAACCGTATTAAGATACAGCGCGGGCTTACCACTTCGGCGGTGGCAGTATTCGTTCCCTTTACCACACAGGAGATTTTCCACGGCGGTGAAGCCCTCTACTACGGGCTTAATGCCACTTCCGGCAACATGATCCTTGCCGACCGCAAAAAGCTGAAAACACCCAACGGCATGATCTTAGGCACACCCGGCAGCGGCAAGAGTTTTTCCGCAAAGCGTTCCATCGTGGGTGTGTTCCTGAACACAAAGGACGATATCCTAATCTGCGACCCGGAGGCGGAATATTTTCCGCTGGTGAACCGCCTGGAAGGTCAGGTCATCAAAATCTCTCCAACCAGCACGCAGTATGTGAATCCTATGGATATCAACCTCAATTACAGCGAGGACGATAACCCACTGGCGCTGAAATCCGATTTTATCCTGTCATTCTGCGAACTGGCGGCAGGCGGACGGAACGGTCTGGAGCCGGTGGAAAAGACAGTCATCGACCGTGCCGTGCGAATTGTGTACCGCCCCTATATCGCAGATCCCCGCCCGGAGAATATGCCGTTGCTGGAAGATTTGTATGACGAGATCAAACGGCAGCCGGAGCCGGAGGCACAGCGAATCGCGGCGGCACTGGAACTGTATGTGCATGGCAGCCTGAATGTTTTTAATCACCGCACCAATGTGGATATCAACAACCGCATTGTCTGCTTTGATATCAAGGAGCTGGGAAAGCAGCTCAAAAGCCTGGGTATGCTGGTGATCCAGGACCAGGTATGGAACCGTGTTTCCCAAAACCGGGATCAGGGCAAATCCACCTGGTACTTCGTAGACGAGTTCCACCTTCTGCTGCGGGGCGAGGTTGGTTCCTGGAGCGTGGAGATTTGGAAACGCTTTCGCAAATGGGGCGGTATCCCTACGGGGATCACGCAAAACATCAAGGACCTGCTTTCCTCCCCGGAGATTGAGAATATCTTTGAAAACAGCGATTTTGTGTACCTTCTGAACCAGGCCAGCGGAGACAGAAAAATCCTCTGCGAGCGCCTGAATATCTCCAACCAGCAGGCGGCGCATATCAGCAACGCAGGCCCCGGCGAGGGGCTGATCTTCTTCGGCAATGTGATCCTGCCTTTTGTGGATGACTTCCCGAAGGACAACGAACTTTACAGCATTATGACGACAAAACTTGGTGAAACCGGGAAAGGAGAAAACGAACATGAATGATCCCCATTATTTGCATACGGAAGAAAAACAGGAGGGCGAAACCTTCTTTGATGTGATGAACCGGCTGATTGCCAGAAGCAAGGCGGTTACGGCGGATATGGAGGCGGTCCTTGCGGAGCTGGAAAGTGAGATCGAACCGTTCCGTGTGCCGAAGGACCATGAGTAAACTGACCCATGTGAGCCTGTTTTCCGGCATTGGCGGTCTGGACCTGGCGGCGGAGGCTGCCGGGTTTGAAACCATTTGCCAGTGCGAGTGGGCGGATTTTCCGCACTCCGTCCTCTCCGCACGATGGCCGGATGTTCCCAGGTTCCGGGATATCACTACTTTCACGAAGGAGGCGTTTTTTGAAAAAACAGGACTTGAAACAGTTACCGTTATCTCAGGCGGCTTTCCCTGTCAGCCCTTCTCCACCGCCGGAAAACGGAAGGGCTTTGCGGATGAACGCTACCTGTGGCCGGAAATGTGCCGCGTTATTACCGAGCTGCGGCCCCGTTGGGTGCTTGGGGAAAATGTTGCTGGCTTCATCAATATGGGGCTCGATAAAACGATCTTTGACCTGGCAAAAGCGGGATACGCTGTTCTCCCATTCGTATTTCCGGCTTGCGGTGTCGGCGCATGGCATGAGCGCCAGCGAACTTTTATCGTCGCGGCTGATGTTTCCCACACCCCTTGCCTCCGACAACAACACCGCCAGGGATGCGGCAAGCCTGGATGTGTTCCTGTCGGACAATGGGATATTCCGCAAGAGGAACCGAAACGGGGCGATTTGGAGCCTCAGCCTGTCGGCGGCGGTATTCTATCTGACCCCGGTGGCGTCGGACGGTTTCCGCTCGACCTTGAAGCCGTCGGCCTTCGATCCGGCGAAGAAGGACGGGAACCTGTCGGCGCAGATCATCTCCCAGGAACAGCCGGTGTCCGAAACGGCGGCGCTGAACCCGGATTGGGTGGAATGGCTCATGGGTTTCCCGAAAGGATGGACGGACGTATCCTCTGGGCCGCCGAACCGGAAGGAATACCCCGCATGACCGAGCGCATGGATGACCGGGCACTGCGGCTGAAAACATTGGGAAATGCGGTCTGCCCGCCCCAGGCCTATCCCATTTTTCGCTATATCGCCATGATCGAGAATGGCACCTGCGGCGACTTTTGCCCTTATGGAAAGGAAGGTGACTGCCTATGAGGGAACTGAAAGCGACCGATAAGATCACGCAGAAAATGACCCGTGACGGTGCGGTATCGGAAAACCTTGCCACGGGAGAGGTGGAACATATCAGCAGCCGGGAGCCGGAAACGGAACTGTCCGCTTCTTCGGAAGAATCCGCTGGCGCTGCGGCTGATCTTGCCCTGCGTGCGGCGGAACACCATGAGAAGAAAAGCGCACGAAAGGCGGAAAAGGCTGACACCCAGGCGGTGCGGGATGGTTCTGCCGCAAGGCAGCGCCCGTCCTCCCGCCTGCAATTTACCGAGGAAGAACGTGCCGATCCCGCACTTGGAAAGTACATCGACCGTTCCGACCGTGCGGCGGACAGGCTGGACGCGGCAAAGGCCGCTATCCCCACAAAGAAAGTTCTCCGTACCGAGCGTGTTTTTGACGAGACAGCCGGAAAAGGCAAAACGCAGCTTCACTTTGAAGAAGTGGAGAAACGCCCCAATGGACGCCTGCGGCACAATCCGCTTTCCCGACCGGTCCATGAGATCGTCCACGCCGCCCATGCGAAGGTGCATGAAGTAGAGCAGGAAAATGTGGGTGTTGAGGCCGGACACAAAGGCGAGGTGTTGACGGAACGCGGGTTTGCCTACGGAAAAGGTAAAGTCCGTGCCGCCATCCACCATCACCGCACAAAGCCCTGGCGTGACGCGGCAAAGGCAGAGCAGGCTTCGGTCAAGGCAAACGCCGAGTACCTTTATCAAAAGGCTCTGCATGATGATCCTGCATTGGCGGCTTCTAACCCGGTATCCCGCTTTCTGCAGAAACAGCGGATCAAGCGGAACTATGCAAAGGAGCTGCGGCAGGCGGAGAAAACCGCAAAGAACACAGCGGCCACGGCGAAAAGTGCGGCGCAGAAAGCAAAGGACGCCTTCAAGGAAACATTCCTCTACATCAAACACCATAGCCGGGCGGTGCTGTTGGTGATCGGCATTGGCGCCTGTGTTGCCCTGCTGTTTGGCGGGGTATCTTCCTGTTCCATGATGGCAGGCTCCGGTGTGGGCGGTGTATTTACTTCTTCTTATCTCTCCGAGGATGCGGATATGCTGGCTGCAGAGGCGGCCTACTGCGAACTGGAGCAGGAGCTTCAATATGAGCTGGACCACTATGAGACTCTGCACCCCGGATATGACGAATACCGTTTTGATCTGGACGAGATCGAGCATGACCCTTATGTGCTGATCTCCATTCTCACGGCGTTCCATGAAGGGGTGTTCACCATCGACGAGGTTCAGGCTGAATTGCAAATGCTCTTTGAAAAGCAGTATATCCTGACGCAGACCGTGGAGGTGGAGGTACGCTATCGGACGGAGACACGGACAGACAGCGAAGGAAACGACTATGACGTGGAAGTACCATACAACTACTATATTTGCAATGTGAAGCTGGAAAACTTCGACCTTTCCCATGTGCCGGTCTACATCATGGACGAAGAAACGCTTTCCCTGTATGCGGTCTATATGGCGACGCTGGGGAACCGGGAAGATTTGTTCCCAGGCTCCGGCTATGTAGACAAGTACACCAAACCGCCAACCACCTATGATATCCCGCCTTCCGCACTGGAAGATGAAACCTTTGCGGCGCTCATTACCGAGGCGGAGAAGTACATCGGCTATCCCTATGTCTGGGGCGGCAGCAATCCGAACACTTCTTTTGATTGTTCCGGCTTCGTGTCTTGGGTGCTGACGCAAAGCGGCGTCTGCAATACGGGCAGGCTGGGAGCCCAGGGGCTCTACAATATTTCCACCCCGGTATCCTCTGCCAACGCAAGACCCGGCGACTTGATCTTTTTCGTCGGCACTTACGATACACCGGGCGTTTCCCATGTGGGTATCTATGTGGGCGGTGGAAAAATGCTACACTGCGGCGACCCCATTCAGTATGCAGATATCAACACAAGCTACTGGCAATCCCACTTTTACGCTTTCGGGCGACCGCCCTACAACTAAAAAACGATATGGAGGTAATTTGAATTATGGCAACGACACAGAAGATCCGCAATGACATTGCGAAAACCAAAGAAAAGATCGCGGAGCAGCAGAAACGCCTTCGTGCGCTGGAGGCCCAGCTTGCGGAGGAAGAAAATCTGGAAATCGTCCGCATGGTGAAAGCCGTGAAGATGGATAACAAGGAACTGACCGCCTTCCTGAAAGCCTATGCCAGCGGTATGATCTCCCTGCCGGAAGGTATGCTGCAGGAGGGCAACACCGAGAATGAGGAAACGGAGGGATACGAGGATGAAGCATAACTTTATGACAAAAATGGTATCGGCTCTTTTGGCGGTGGTGCTCAGCACTGCCGCTTTTTCTATCACCGCCTTTGCCAGCGGCGGCGAGGAAAGCACGGAATCCGTGACCGAACAGGAAACAGCCGAGGAAGTTTCTGATCTGCTTTCCGCTCTGGCAGGCAGCCAGGTCACGGTATCCGTCACCGATGATGGTATCCAGTTCAGTTCCGGCGAAAATGACCCCGGGCAGACCGGCACCGTCACCACGGGCGGCGGCAATTTGAATGTCCGCACGGGTGCGGGAATGGACCACACCGCCTTCACCCAGCTTCCCAACGGAACGACCGTGAAGGTGATCGGCACGGACGGCGACTGGCTGAAGGTCATCCTGCCGGAGAAAGTCGGCTATGTATATTCCGGCTACATGACGGTAAGTGACGGCGAGGCTGGTTCCGGGGAAGACTCTTTCTCTCTGGACGCTGAAACGCTGGAAAATCTGCTGGGGATGCTGGGCGGCGGTTTGAATGGCGGTGCTGCCCTGACGCCGGACGGGAACCTTTCGCTGATTGATGATATTGGCAGCCCGACCGCCAGCGGCAAGCAGTTCATCACAGTAGAAACGAAGAACGGCAATGTGTTCTATCTCATTATCGACCGTGACGACGAGGGCGAGGAAACCGTGCATTTTCTGAACCAGGTGGATGAAGCCGATCTCATGGTGCTTACGGAGGATGGAGAAAAGGCGGAAACACCTATTGTCTGCACCTGTACCGAAAAGTGCCAGGCCGGAGCGGTCAACACCGCTTGCCCGGTCTGCGTAAAAAACCTCAGTGAATGTATTGGCACAGAGCAGAAAGCCGCAGAGCCCACCGAGCCAGACAATCCGGAGCCTGAAAAGAAAAACAATGCCGGGGCAATCCTGGCGGTGCTGCTGATCCTTGCAGTCGGAGGTGGTGCGGCGGTCTATTTCCTGGTACTGAAACCGAAGCAGGGAAAGAAAGTTCCCGCTGATCTGGATGATTTCGACCTGGAGGATGAAGAAGGATATCTGACTGAGGACGAGGAAACGGAGGAAAAGAATGAGTAAACTGATTATCGCAGAAAAACCGAGTGTGGCAAAATCTATCGCGTCGGCCCTGGGTGCTTCATCCAGGGCCGACGGCTTTTATGAGGGCAGCGGCCTTCTTGTGTCCTGGTGTGTAGGGCACCTGGTATCCCCGATGGATGCTGGCGGCTATGACGAACGTTTCAAGAAATGGCGCTATGATGATCTTCCCATTCTGCCGGAGTCGTTCCGCTATGTGCTGGTACCGGGCAAGGAGGACGCTTTTGAAAATCTTCGCACTCTGATGAACCGCCCTGATGTGGATACCATTGTCAATGCCTGTGATGCCGGGCGTGAAGGGGAGCTGATTTTCCGACTGGTGTATGAAATGGCTGGATGCCGCAAGCCGGTCCTCCGTCTTTGGATTTCCTCGATGGAGGACAGCGCCATCCGGGAGGGCTTTTCTGATCTGCGCCCCGGCGCCGATTATGAAGCATTGTATCAATCAGCCCTGTGCCGCCAGAAAGCGGATTGGCTGGTGGGGATCAATGCCACGCGCCTTTTCTCCGTCCTCTATCACCGCACCTTGAATGTAGGGCGCGTCCAGACGCCGACCCTTGCCATGCTTGCAGAGCGTGACACAAAAATCACACTGTTCCACAAAGAGAAATATCATCTGCTGCGCCTGATGCTGGACGGAGCCGAAGCAGTGTCAGAGAAGTTCACCGATCCGGCGGAGGCGGAACAGGCAGCGGTTATGTGCAAGGGTGTGACCGTCACCTGTACTTCCGTCACGAAGGAGCAGAAAAAGGAGCAGCCTCCGAAGCTCTATGACCTTACCACCTTGCAGCGTGAGGCAAACCGCCTGTTCGGATATACGGCAAAGCAAACCCTTGACTACGCCCAGAGCCTCTACGAAAAGAAGCTGCTGACCTATTCCCGCACAGACAGTCGGCATCTGACCTCCGACATGGTGGAAACGGCTTCCTGCGTGATCCACCTGGCGGCGAAACTGCCGCCTTTTGATGGCTGCACAAACTTCTTCCCGCTGGTGGAGGCCATGATCTCCGATAAAGATGTATCCGACCACCACGCTATCATTCCCACAATGGAAATTGAAAAGGCAGATATCAAGGCTCTGCCCCTGGGCGAACGCAATTTGTTCCTACTGGTCTGCTGCAAGCTGCTGTGTGCGTCGGCAGAGCCGTATGTGTATGAGACGGTCACGGCCACCTTTGATTGCGGCGGCTATTCCTTCACCGCAAAGGGCAAGCGCATCCTCTCCGAAGGCTGGCGGGAGATCGACCGCATTTTCCGTACCTCCCTAAAAGAAAAGCCTGCGGATGGGGACGGCGATGCGCTCCCGGACTTCACCAAAGGGCAGACTTTTGGCGGTGCGGAGGTTGCTGTTACCGAGCATTTTACCCAGCCGCCGAAGCCCTACTCCGAAGATACCCTCCTGTCCGCTATGGAGAACGCAGGCAAGGATGATATTCCCGATGAGGCGGAGCGAAAAGGTCTTGGCACGCCTGCGACCAGGGCGGCTATCATCGAAAAGCTGGTAGCAGCCGGATTTGTGGAGCGCAAGGGCAAGAGCCTGATCCCCACAAAAGCCGGTATCAACCTTGTCACAGTCTTGCCGGAGCCGCTGACCTCTCCCATGCTGACGGCGGAATGGGAACAAAAATTGACGGAGATTGCAAAGGGCGGCGCTGACCCGGATACATTCATGGACGGTATCCGCACGATGGTCCAGGAGATCGTGTCCACCTATTCCTGTATTTCCGAGGACGGCAAAAAGCTGTTTGCCCCGGAGAAGGAAGTAATCGGCACCTGCCCCCGCTGCGGTCAGTCAGTCTATGAGGGCAAGAATAACTTTGCATGTTCAGATCGGTCCTGCGGTTTTGTCCTCTGGAAAAATGACCGCTTCTGGACGAGCCGCAAGAAGGAACTGGCAAAGAAGATGGCAGCGGACCTCCTGAAAAAGGGTCGTACCAATGTCAAGGGAATGTGGTCTGAAAAGAAACAGGCCACTTATGACGCTGCGGTGATCCTGGACGACACGGGCGGCAAGTACATCAATTTTAAGCTGGAATTTCCAAAAAGAAAGGTTGGTGCTGATGGCAGAAAATAAGACTTTGGAACATTTACCCGAAGTGAGGGCGGCGGTGGTTGCCCTCTCCCCGGAGGATCGGGAGGTGCTGGCGGCGGTGCAGGCCTCGCCCTTCAAGCTGACAGCGCCGGAGCAGTTCAAGGAGTTTGCGGCCAACATCGACTATTTCGTATTTGAGCCCAATATCCACGATTTGAACGATCTGGGGTGGCGGTATCTGGCACAGCACATGGATATGCTGCTGCCCCCGGAACTTCTGAAAGCAATCGACCCTGTTCCGTTTGGCAAGTACGCCATGCAGGAGGAACAGGGCCATTTTACGGAACACGGATATATTTCTCTTTCCGGCGACGAGTGGAATCATGAACGCCCTGTGGAGCCGGAGAAAAAGCCCTCCATCCGGGAACGGCTGGAACAGGGCAAGAAAGAATGTGCGGAGAAAAACAAGGCGCAGCCCCACAAGGAAAAGTCTGCGCCGGAACTGTAAGGAGGTGCTGATATGCCATATTACGATCACAACAAGGATTATCCCTTTGCCGCCTTTATCACCAATCTTGGGAAATATAACGAGGGCGAGCTTGTGGGCGAGTGGGTGAAGTTTCCCACCACCGCCGAAGAATTGAAGGAAGTGTTTAAGCGGATCGGAATCGGCCAGAAGGATGACTTCGGCCAGCCCTATGAAGAATGGTTCATCACGGACTATGACTGCTATGTGGACGGTCTTTACAGTAAGCTGGGTGAATATGAGAATCTGGACGAGCTGAATTATCTGGCATCGAAGCTGGATGAAATGAGCGAAAGCGAATACGCACAGTTTCAGGCCGGTATGGAAATGGGCGACCATTGCGGCAGCCTGCAGGAGATCATCAACCTCACCGAGAATCTGGATTGCTATGAGGTTTACCCCGATATCCATGACTATGACGATCTGGGCCGCTATTACATCGAAGAACTGGACGTTATGCAGGTGCCAGAGCATTTGCAGAATTACATCGACTATGAGGCCTACGGCCGGGACGTTGCGTTGGAGGAAAACGGCACCTTCACGGATCAGGGCTATGTGCGTGATACGGGTGACAGTTTCCATGAGTATTACGACGGTGAGCGCGGCAGCATCCCCGACGAGTACCGGGTGATGACCTTTCAGGACGATCTTCCCGAAGAAGAAAAATCCGAGTGGGCTATGGATATCGCCTTTGACATGGACGAGTTTTTCCGTCAGAACGATCCACAGTATGCGGCGGAGCACCCAGAGGCGCACGCCGCAAAGGAAGAACTGTATGAAAATCTGATGGCCGGACGCATTTCCGCTTTGGATGAAAAGCTGGCAGCACTGGGGCAGACGCAGGAGGACTATCTTCCTTCGGAGATTGAAAAGTTCAAGGATGCCACGTGCTATGAGGAATTTCTTGATTTTGATCCGACGGAGGTCAAGGCCGCTTTGGATGACCCGGAGAAGTCCCATGCGGATGAAATGCTGTCCGCTGCGGAGAAGGTTGCCTCGGAAAAGATGACTGTGCTTGTAGTGGAGCCTATGAAGGAACCCTATGTGAAGGAGATTGACCCCGATCTCCATTCCCTGCAGGCGGAGGTCGGCGGAGACATTGGCGCAACTTATCCCTATTCTGACCCGGTGGCGCTGGTTTGCAATGATGAAGGAAAGCTCATAGGGCTTGATCTGAACCGTGGGCTGCGGGATGAAAATGGAGAAATTTACGATATCGTAGCAGGAACTTTTCTGGTGGTTGGACTTGGTGAGGAAGATTTTGCATCCCTGTCCCCGGAACTGATCCAGAAATACACGGAACAGTTCAAAACGCCGGAACGATTTATGCAGATCAATGGCAATATCGTTGTTCTCCCTGTCCCGGCAGAGAAGCAAGACCTCACTTATCTGCCAGACCGTTTTGAAACTGGCGAACGTGTGCAGACACCGAGGGGCAGCTTTCAGGTGACGGCTATGAGTCGGGAGCAGATGGAGGCGGCCGGTTACGGTGTCCACCATATTTCCAATGATGGAAAGTATCTTATCATGGGAAATGGTACACGGGCCTTTGCCGTGGCAGCGGAGCAGCCGGAGAAGGACAATCCTCTCCGCACCGCTGAAATGACGCTGGAGGATGACTACGGCATGATCGACGGCGTTATCAACAACGGCAGACGCGGCGAGGAATTGGAAAAAGCCCAGGGGTACGCAGAGCGGACGACGCCGGAGAAGCCTTCCATCCGTGAGCGGTTGGAGGACGCAAAACGGGAGTGTGCCGAGCACAAGCCCCCGGAGGGCAAGAAGCCCGGCCGTGATGTGCCGGAGCAGGACTGCCTATGAGCCGAAGCAAGAAGTGGCGGCTGGAATGGGCGTTCTTCCTGGGCGAGAACGGCAGGCGGCAGTATAACCATATCTGCAAAAAATGTGTTCACGGCTGCAAGCAGAGTTTTAGGGCGTGTCTGGTCGCTTGTCCGCATTACAGTTCCAAACGATCTAAAATTTGTGAAGATAAGGGTGGAAAAACCGCAGAATAATTCCCTGTATCCGTATTTTCAAAGGGAGCCTTTATGATTTCTCATGTGTCGGTCTGCTTGCTGGCACATGAAAAAAATGCTTGATTTCAAACACTTTCTGTCACGCAAAACGGGAGTACAGCTTTTCGGTTCGTCCGATCGGCTGTACTCCCGCTTTTTCTTTTTAATCAAATTATTTGAACAGGGGTACAAACTGTACCTCAGTTAGAGAAGGATTTCCATAGTATTTTTTTAGGATTGGATAGGAAAGGATGGATAGCCGCCGTAGTAGGCGTTGTGGGAATGTGCGTAAACTGCCAGAATTGCGAGGCTGTGGGAAAGCTGTTTGCAGACTTGTGGGAAAAGGCTTGTCTTTTTCCATCAGGTTGTGAATGGCTTTTCCATCGGCACGAGCGGCAGTTTTCCATATTTCCATGACGCAAGAAAATCATCTAACGATCAGCCGGTACACCGTCAGCGGCACATACCACACCGCCACGATCAGCCGCCATGTCAAAACGAAACCACCGATTACGCCGCCAATAATAAAGTTCAATGCAAACAAGGCGATCCCTCCACCCAGGGACCCGCCGCCCGGCACGATCCAGAGGCACATCCGATGGAGGCCAAACGGCAGCCCGCAGAGTATCCAGAGCCATACATAGTCAATTTCTCCGTTCTTCATGCAGGCGGATTTGAAGATACAATACAGAATCAGTGCCATGGTCACGGGCAATACGCTTTTGAAGAAAAATGCTTTGATTGCTTCGCTTCTTGTCATCGGTAAAACCTCCTTCCGCAGTTCCATTATACAGGATGCCAGGAGCTGCGCCCAGTGTCTTTCAGAGAAAATTATTCAAGTTCATATCGCCGCTGTTGTTCCTGTTCCTTTGGAACGGTCAGCAGTGCATCTACATTCTGTTTGACAGTTTCGTATTCCTGTGCTTCGGCTCTTGCGGCTTTATATTCAGCAAGGAGCCGTTCCTTTTCTGCGTTGAAATTGGCAAGCTCCGTTTTCATGCTTTCCGTTGTCGGCAGCGGTACAGCCCCCAGCCGTTTCAATTCTCTGGCGGCCGCTTCAAAAAGGATGATCTCGCTCTCATGCCCCCGCAGGAACTTTTCTTTATCATTCGATTTGCGGTATCGGTCATAGATCGGCTTTAGCTGACGGTAAGTTCCGGCGTGCTTCATCACAAGGGTAAGTTCGGTACTTCTGCTTTCTATCCGCTTGATCTCTGCATGAGCGGTATCCCTGCGTGCGGATACTGCGTTCAATTTGCTTTCCAGTTCTCCATAACTGCTTATCCCGTGTTCCGTCAGGAAATTCATGGTCTTGGCGGCCTGTTTCAGATTGTTCAGCTTCGCCCAATGGGTGAAGCCTGTACTCTGCTGTGCCTTGATGTTATTCTGGATATCAATGAGCAGGCTGATTTTTCCGTCCTGCCGTTTCGGTTGGCGGGAAGGTCTGGATCGTCCGGCGATCCGGGCGGCAAGGGCTTCTTCGGTGTAGTCCACCCCCAGCGTTTTCAGACGGGTGAACCGTTCCTGATCCGGTGCTCTGGCAGAGATATACTTGCCGCGCTTGACCTCATAACCTTCTCTCTGCAGGCGGCGAAGCAGTTCTTCCAGGTTGGAACAGGCTGGCAGGAGTCGGTCAATGGCAGCTTTCAACTTTGCCTTATAGCTGGTGCCGTTCTGTGCAGCCTGATGTTCAATATAGCTCTTGCCCTTGTCTTGTCCTGGGATGATGACGGACAGACCGTGTTCCTTGCAAAGCCGGTCGGAGGTACGGCGGATATCGTGATAGCTTCGCTTGTTGGAATGATAGTGCTTGTGATCCGCAAAGCTGACTGCATTGAAAATCAAGTGGTTATGAACATGATCTTTGTCTATGTGGGTGGTAAGTACAAATTCATACTTGCTGCCCAGGATTTCTTTTGCAAGTTCCATGCCTATTTCATGGGCCTGTTCCGGTGTGACCTCCCCAGGCTGAAAGGCTTGGATCAGGTGGCGGCCCAGGTTCGTTCCCTTGTCGATGGCGTGGCGGCGGGTCCATGCAAATTCAATGTCGGCGGTTTCCGCGGTGCAGCCATAGGAGGATACAAGCAGCTTTCCGTCCGTCTTTTCCGGGTTGCAGATATAGTCAATGGCTGCTTTCAGCGTTGACTTGATAGGATGTGTCTTTGTAACTGCCATATCTCGTCCAGCCTTTCCCGTATCTCGTCCATGTCGGCCTGATACGCAGGACCTCCAGCGTTGATCCGCTTGGCGATTTGGTTGATGTTCCGGCCGATGGCGGAGAGCTCTTTGGTGAACGCCTTGATATCTGTGGTGTCCGTATAGATGATATATCCGTCAATCGCCATCTTGCGGAGATATGCGCCATATCTGCGAGTGGGTAACTGGCTCATTTTCTCGTCTATAAGCCGTTTTTCGTCCTCCGTGACATAGAATTTCATTTGGATATTCCGTTTTCGATTTGCCATGCGCCGCCTCCGTTCTTTATAAGGGTTTGGGACTATCCCAACAAGCAATTTTGAATTTTCGGGCAAGGGACCTGAAAATCTCAAAATTCGCAAGCGGGTACTCGCTTGCTGTGCTTGCTACGTTACTGATTCCCTCGCTAACAAGACGTTCCCAAACCCCAAAACTACCCGCAAAATAGCCCCCTGGAAAGAAAAAAGTGCAAAAAAATAGAGGGCGCTTGCGCGTCCCTCCGCAAAAGAGAAAACAGAGGATGTTTTAGACACCCTCCGTTTCTTTCTTCGGCTGTTCAATTTGTATGGCGCTGTCAATCGCGCCCTCAATGATCGGCAGATATTCTTCCGGGCATAATTTCAGCTTGTGGCTGACCCGTTGCCGCTGTTCGCTTTCCTCCCGCATGATCTCCGGGTTAAAATACCGTTCCACGGGAAGCCCGCAGGCTTTAATAAGCTGTATGATAACCGGCAGGCTGGGAATAGCCCCGTCGTTTTCGATGTTGGCAAGATAACGCCAGTCGATATTGATTTTCTCTGCCATTGCTTTGCGTGAGATACGCTTTGCTTGCCGGGCTACTTTCACATCCGCACCGAAAGTTTCAAAGCCAGGGCAATCTTCAATGTTCGCCATAAAGCACCTCCCACATACATTCTATATTTCATAGTCTGTTCGTGAAATGTTGCAATATGCATTTTAGTTACAGTTTATATTTCATATCTGTTTGTTTTGTAGTAGAATGTGGCAAAGGGAGGCTGATGCTTTTGAACGTAACATTTTGCGGACACAGCGACGTATCGCAACGGGGCAATGTCCGGCAATGGCTCTATGAAACAGTGGAGGGCCTGATTACACAGGAAACCGCAGATATGAAATGCTGGGGCGCATTGAAGCTGCTTTGGGGGATGAATATAAAAAGCAATCCATGACGGAGCTTGTTGCGACAATTCAATATGGAGATAACGACGGCAACACGATCAACTATTACATTCTCAAAACCACTTGTTACGAGGCTGACCCTGCGGAAATTACGGGGCTGAACACGGAGGTCATTATGCTGATTGTCGGCCCCGGAACGGCTGACGCCTGCCAGGAAATGAAAATTTAGGATTGGGACGGTGCCCTTTATGAAAGAGGGGAACTATCCTACCTGTGCTGGACATATTCGCCGGAGGTGAGCTATATCCTGGAATATAGCCCCTATGCGTTTGCGGATGAAGAAATCATAAAAATGGCGGAAAGTGCAAAGCCCATAAATGAAGAATAGACAGACGCCGGACACGGCGGCCCGCTGGCCGTTGCATCCGGCGTCTTTATTATGGCTTGTTTCTACGCATTTAGAACCCCAATACGGCGGCAACGGGATAAAGAATACCGCCGCCCCAGCAACCACGCCGGAAAAGCCTTGAAATTTCAGTCGTTTTCAGGCTCTAAACGCGTAGGTTGGCGGGCTGTTGGGACATAGCAAAGCCCCGGCAGCGTGGCCGGGGCCTGATGATCTTTACTTAATTCCATGAAGATTCCTGTATTCCCTGGGGCCGAGGCCATAGGCTTTCTTAAACAATTTTGCAAAGTGGCCGGAATTGTGATACCCGACTTTAGCCGCAATCGTGGCAATTCCATAATCAGAATTTTTTAGCAAAATCAGCGCCTGGTTTAACCGCAATTCTTTGAGATATTCATACGGCGTTGTCCCATAATACTTCCGAAATGCCAGTTGATACCGGGCTGTACTCATACCCGCTATCTGGGCAAGTTCTTCCCCTGTCGGGTATGCGGCCAGATCATTTTTCATCACCGTTACCGTTTTTCTTAAATTGCGGATGTCCTTATAATCCAGCTTTACAGAAATATGCTTTTGTTCCTGCCCCATGCCTTTCACAACAAGAGAAAGAAGCTCCATTACCTTGCTTTCCAGATAGATTTTCAGCGTATGCCCCTCTGCCTGACAATCCCGTATCTGCTGGAACACAAAGTTGAGTTCCGGCAGGCTGGGGTTTTTGAGAATGTAATCCCTTGCAGAGTTGAGAAGTTCGGCGTTGTTCCTGTCATGCAGCCGAAAATAAGTATTGAAGTATTTGGGCGATAGAATCACTTTCGTAAAACGAACAGGCTTCCCGCCCTCGCAATAGGTGTAAGTTTTCTTCTGTGTGTTTAGATAGCAATAAATCCCCTTATCCACCTGATTCTTTTTCCGTCCACCAATCTTGAAAGAACTGCTGTCCGTTTCAAACTGGCTGATCTCCATATAGTCCTCTGAAATTTCAGTGATCTTTTCAAAGGTGTCCTTGGGCGTATAGTCACCAATCAAAATCAAAAGAAGATCGTCCTCAAACTCGATCAGTTGGAACGTGCCGGTTCCGTATTCGGAAAGCATACGGTAGAAAAAAACACCGTCGCCGCAAAGCTCCTGCACCCTTGCAAAGTGCATGGCTTCGGGGAGCTGTAACAAATAGTCAATTACAGATGGAACCATTGTACCGCCGCCTCCTTTCTCTACTTGATAGTATATCATACCGGCTTTCTGCGCGCCACTTCAAAAAAAGGTGACAATCCAATATTTATCGGTCACGATTTTATAAAATATATGAAACAAAAATGCTGAAAACCCCAGAAATATCAGCACTTTCATCGTTTTTCAAAATTCAAACAGTAAAGCGGGGCGGCTATTGAAATTTCCACTTCGTGCGGGTAAAGTAGATTGTGTCAGGTTAGCAAAATCTAACTGGCACATTTCAAAGAAAGGGGTATCGTTTCGATGGAACAAAAACGAACCGGATTATCATACGTTTTTACTCTTGCGAAAGAGGAACGCGGCAAGTTAAGCCTTGGGATGCTGCTGGCGGTCTTTTCGTCGGCCCTGTCTTTCGTCCCGTATTTGGTAGTCTACCAAATCCTGCTTCTGATAATCAAGCAGGAGGTAACGCTTCCCGCAATGCTTGGTTGGGCCGGAATCGGCATTGCCGCAGCAGTCTTACAGGCAATCCTGACATCCTTTGCCGGTATCTGCTCTCATACGGCGGCTTTCAACACCATGCACAGAATCAAGGTCAGAGTATTGGAGCATATGTCCAAATTCAACCTTGGATTCTTTCAGGAACACGCGCCCGGACAGATCAAAACAACCTTGTTTGATGATGTGGACAGGATTGAAACCTTTCTGGCCCACAGCACTTTGGAACTGGCCCAGGCAATCGTCGTTCCTCTGATGATGTTCATTTTCATGCTGCGGCTGAACTGGATTATGGCGCTTATCATGCTGGTTCCTATGATCTTGGGGATTGCAATTCCGATGGCCCTCATGGGGCGCTACCCGGATTTGACGGACGAGTTTGCAGGCGATACGGAAAAGCTTAACGCTTCCGCAAATGAATTTATCACCGCTATGCCGGTTATCAAAATGTATCACCTTACAGCCGAAAAATTTGAGCAGTACCGAAATTCCTTGAAGATATATACAGACTGTTGGATTAAGATGTGTGAATCGTCCTGCAATCCGCTGTCTATCGCTCTTGTGGTTTTGGATTCTGCCATTCTGTTCACGCTGCCGGTGGGCGGTTGGCTGTATCTGCGTGATTCGCTGTCTGCGGCATCGTATCTTCTCTTTATTCTGCTGACTATGTGCTTTTTCACGTCTTTCCTGAACATGGTGACGATTGCTATGCAGTCTATGGAGCTGGGCAGCGGCCTTGATAATGTGAAGAAGATCATGGATATGGAAACCATGAAAAGCGGACAGCAAACCCTTTCCAAAACCGGCTGTTATGGTATTGACTTTGACAATGTGACCTTTAACTACACACAAGGCGGAAAGGATGCGTTGTCCGACGTTGATATTCATTTGGAACCGGGCAGCTTAAATGCTTTTGTCGGCCCGTCCGGTGCTGGCAAGACGACGGCGGTACAGCTCCTTGGCCGCTATTGGGACGTGAGCAGCGGGACAATCAAGATTGGCGGCGTCCCGGTTACAGAACTTCAAACCGAAAATCTCTCTGACTTAACCGCGTTTGTATTTCAGGATGTATTTCTTTTGGAGGACACGCTTCTTGAAAATATCCGTATGGGAACAGATGCTACCGAGGAACAGGTACGCCAGGCGGCAAAGGCGGCGCAGATTGACGATTTCATTATGAGCCTGCCGAAAGGATACTCAACGAGAATAGGCGACGAGGGAGTGAAATTATCCGGCGGCCAGCAGCAGCGAATTTCGATTGCGCGGGCCATTTTGAAAGACGCGCCTATCGTTGTTTTCGACGAGGCAACTTCCTATTCAGACATTGAGAACGAACACAAAATACAGCTTGCACTCCAAAACCTCCTGCGAGGAAAGACCACGATTATGATTGCCCACAGGCTTCATACCATCCGCAATGCGGATAAAATTGTTGTCTTTCAGGATGGAAAAGTTGTCGAACAGGGAACGCATGATGAACTGATCGCCAGCGGAAGTACATACAGCCATATGTGGGACACCTATACAAGAGAAACTATCGGGGAGGAGTGAAAAGATTATGTTACGCAGTATTCAGAAATTGATTGGTGACAAACGAAAGCAGCTGATATTTCCTATTTTCCTGATGTCACTGGACGCCATCGGAAGCCTTGTCATGTACCTTATGCTGTATTTTACCGTAATTCATCTCCTGAACGGTTCTCTGACAGGTGGGCTTGTACGAAACTATACCATTGTATGCCTTATCAGTGTAATTCTCCGGCTGATTATTTACCGCAGCGGCTATTTTCTCTGCTTTTCCAGAGGGGCCGAAATGTGCAGCGGCCTACGCTTGGATTTGGCAAACCATTACCGTTCTCTAAGCCTTGGCTATTTTAATCAAAACAGCAGCGGGTATCTGCTTAGTACGCTGACAAAGGATTTAAGCAATTTTGAACTTGTATTGACCCATACGCTGCCCTCTATCGTCAAAACATTGGTCATGGGCTGCCTGATCTTGGTTGGAACCTTTTTTATCAACTGGAAACTGGCGTTGGCCGAGTGCGTGGTAATTCTGATCGCGCTGCCGGTTTTGAATTGGGGCAACCGGCTTGTAGAGAAGTACGGAACGATCAAGCGTGATCTGACTTCTAAAATGATCTCTATTGTTCTGGAATACATCAAGGGCATGAAAGTGTTCAAGTCTGCAAATATGACAAGTACGCACTTCACAAGAATGTCTGATACATTGGAGGACATACGGAAAACCAGCGTACAGGCGGAAGTAAAAACCGCCGCCCCCACAAGTATGTATTCTATCATTGCAAATTTTCTTTTGCCGTTTGTCCTGCTGATTGGGAGCTATCTGTTCCTCGGCGGTACGATTGCTTCTGAACTGCTTGTGGCGTTTATGCTTATGAGCCTTGCGCTTTCTGCGCTGCTGATTGCGTTTGAACATTCGTATAACCTGCTGAAAGAACTGAAACTTGCCACTTCTAATCTGGAACAGGCATTTGACACAAAGCCGCTATCCTACAAAGAAGAAAAGGTAAAGCTCTCGCACTTTGATATTACCTTTGAAAACGTGGACTTCTCCTATAACCAGCAGGCCGATGTTTTACACAATATCAGTTTTCATGCCCCGGAGGGAAGCACTACGGCGCTGATCGGGCCGTCCGGCTCTGGCAAATCTACGGTTGCTAATCTGATCGCCCGGTTTTGGGATGTGACAAAAGGCTGCGTCCGCATTGGTGGGCAGGACATACGGGAGCTAAATCCTGACGGACTTTTGCACTATATCAGTGAGGTATTCCAGGAAAATACTTTGCTGTCCGATACGATTTACAACAATATCAAAGCTGGCCGTGAAGATGCTACCGAACAGGAAGTGATTGCGGCGGCAAAGGCGGCCCATTGTCATGAATTTATCGAAAGACTGCCTAATGGCTATCAGACCCATCTTGCCGAGGGCGGCAACACCCTGTCTGGCGGTGAAAAACAGCGGATTGCTATTGCAAGGGCAATCTTAAAGGACGCGCCTATCCTGCTTCTGGATGAATCAACGGCTTCTCTGGACGCTGACAATGAAGCAAAGATCAATCAGGCGTTAGACCGCCTGATGAAAGGGAAAACCGTTTTCGTGATTGCCCACCGTCTGAACACTATTCAGAACGCAGATCAGATTATTGTACTGAATCAGGGACGGATTGAAGAAACGGGAACGCATGAAGAACTGTTAAGAAAGAAAGGCCATTACTACGAAATGGTGCAGGAACAGCAGAAAGCAAGAGAATGGATTGTGAAAGGAGCCTGAACAGATGAAAAAACTAAGTGAACTTAGCAGCGGTTCCACAGGAAAAATCGCTGCCATCAATGGGGACACGCATTTTCAAAGCCGCGTGACCTCCATCGGCCTTACGATTGGCTGCCCGTTTGAAGTAATACAGAATCCCAAAAAGCGGCCTGTCTTGGTATATGCAAGAGATACGATGGTTGCAATTAACAAAGCGGAATCCGACAAGATCATGGTGGAGGTGACAAAACAATGAGTGAAAAAACGATTGCCCTTTTAGGCCA
>ERZ1034969.423-NODE-423-length-26153-cov-119.739674_pt1 | contig 26153 bp, 19 predicted proteins | sample MGYA00520624_ERZ1034969 | MGnify/ENA primary metagenome ERZ1034969 (study PRJEB33766, sample SAMN09781776) | gut metagenome | biome: gut microbiome | host: Homo sapiens | place: Madagascar | study: EMG produced TPA metagenomics assembly of the PRJNA485056 data...
AGTTGATGACCTGGTGCCACATGCCGGTCTTCTCGTCCTGATACGGCAGCATGGCATCGATCAGGTCGTGGAACATCTTGCGGATCTCGTCCTTCTCGGCCGACATCGAGGGCGGCATGAGCTCCCAGGTGTCGATGAGCGCCATGGCAAACCAGCCCTCGGCGCGCAGCCAGAAGTTGGCCGAAAGACCGGTGACCGGATCGCACCAGAACTGCTTGCGGCTCGCGTCGTAGGCGTGATAGTACAGGCCGTTGAGGGGGTTGCGCATGAGGTCGTGCACGACCTGGAACATATGGAAGCTGTCCGAGCAGGCGCGACGGTTGTGGAAGCTCAGCTCGTACTGCATGTAGAACGGCTGCGCCATGTACATGCCGTCGAGCCAGATCTGGTTGGGATAAACGGCCTTGTGCCAAAACACGCCCTCTTTGGTGCGCGGCTGGGTCTCGAGCTGACGGTAGATGGTATCCATGGCGGCGCGGTACTTGGGCTTGCCGACCAGGTCATAGAGTTTGTAGAGGGTCTTACCCGCATTGACGTTATCGAGGTTGTACTCCTGCGGATCGTAGTGCTTGATGGTGCCGTCTTCCTGGACAAAGAAGTCGATGTAGTCGTCGGCAAAGGTCAGGTAGCGCTGCTCACCCGTAATCTCGTACAGCTCGATGAGCGCCTTGATCATGCAGCCGTCGATATAGTTCCAGGTGTTCTCCTTGCCAGCGCGAATCTTTTCGATGTTCCAGGCCGGTGCCTGCGGCGTAGAGGTCTCGATCAATTGCTCGATATAACGGTCCAGGATTTGATTGCAACCCATTGCTGTCCCCTCTGACATAAACGATAGGTGAACGTTAACCCCAGTGTAACGCGAATGGGGATTATAGGGTGAACGTTAACCCTATAATCCCCGTAAACGGCAGACTTTTAGCGGCAAACGGCGGTGAGGCCCGCAGCGATGCGATGCGCCAGGCGCTCATAGCCGGCCGGGCTGTAATGCAGACCGTCCGGCATGTAGAGCTCGCGGTGCTCCGGCAAAAACGGGCTGATGCCGCTTTGCGCATACAGGTCGATCACCGGCACCGAGTAGCGGTCGCAGACCTCCAGCATCGCCCGCACATAGGCGTCCTGCGTCAGCCCCAGAAGGTTGGCCTCGTTGGTTGCCGGAATATCCTTCTCGTGCTTACCACTCGTCTTGCACGGCGTCATAAACACAAGCCTTGCCTGGGGCGAGCGCGCCGCAATGGTGCGGATCAGGTAGTCGAGTGCTCCATAGAACTCATGCACGTCGGTGCTGTCCGGCTCACCCAGCGGCACGTTACGGCTAAAGTCGTTGACGCCGCCAAAGACGACGTAGATATCGGCCGTATCGTCGATGCCGTCGAGGCGCTCGACAAACGAATCGTTACGGTCGGCCTTAACGGCAATGCGCGAACCCTTGATGCCAAAGTTCTCGACAGTGGCACCGCCCAGCAGCGCACCCAGATGCGAAGTCCAGGAGATATCGTTGCCTCCCCCACCGCAGCCGTTATCGCCCCAGGTGGTCGAGTCGCCAAAAGCGCAGATGGTGGATTCGTTCAGACGTTTGATGCCCATGTTGTTCTCCTTCGATGCTGCCACGGCAGCGTTGTTGTCGATCGGCCGTCTATGCACAGGCCCCGTCTTGTGCATGCGCGTCAACGAGCGCGTGCGCATCGAGCCACGCAATGTCATCTGCAAGGTGCGTGACGCCCAGATGGTGTCCGCCCGGGCAAACCTCGTGCGACAGGCCGTCGGCATGCCCCACGAGCTTATAGGCATCGCGAACGATATCGAGCTGCTCGTCCACGTTCGCAAGCCCACGGGCACCGTTAAGATGATCGCCTTCGCAGCTCTGCACCAACAGCGGGCGCGGAGCGATAAGCGAGGCGATGTCACCCATATCGAGCAGGCGCCACAGCCCCGGCACATAGTTGCAGCTGCAGTTGCCGTTGAGGTGCAGCAGAGAATCGTCGACACCGTACAGATAGCCCGAGACAAACGCCTTGCGCACGCGCGGGTCGAGCGCCGCCAGGTACAGCGTCATGTATCCGCCGCCCGAAAAGCCAAAACAACCCAGGTCGTCCATGGCAATGTCGCCGCGCGCCTCCAGGTAATCGATCAGACGCATGTTGTCCCAGGCGTTGAGGCCCGCGACCGTAAGGCCCAGCGGCTCGGCCATGCGCGCCTGGTTCAGGCACGTGCCGCGCAGGAAGCTATTCTCGTCGTCGCCCTGACCCTTCCAGTCGCGACGGTATCCCCAGCCGCGGGCGTCGGGGCAGACGGTCACATAGCCCATGCGTGCCAGACGCAGACCGTAGTCGTAGTTGAACTTACGCACGGCGTCGTCGACCGCCGGCACGCCCGTCACACCCGCAACACTTGCGGCTCCGGCGCCCTGGTGGCCATGCGGGCAGATATAGCAGTGCTTGCGGCCGTGCGCATCGAGCTTGGGCACCTGCGGCTCCAGTAGGTAGAACGGCATCCAAACGCCGCGCTCCACCTGCAGCATCGCATGGGTGCGCACGATACCGCCGGCAATCTGCGCCCGATCGAGCTCGCGCACTTCGATCGGCACGCAATCCATAAGCGATAAGCCCAACAGGTCACATAGGCGATTCCTGGTCGCGACCTGCCATGTCTCAAAGTCACCGGGCGTCGCGCCCTTAAACGCGGCGGAACGGCCCTCTCGCTTAAGACGGTCGCGAAGCGCCGGCTCATCTTCGTAATAGGTGTCGATATGCACCGTGCGACCGTTATCGGAAAGGCCAGCGGTCTCCACGTTGTCGCCCGAGCCGCCCTCGGGGTCCCAGCCGTCCGCACCGGCAAGCATCTGCTCGCGGGTATATCGGGCAGTGGCTGCAGCATCAAGCTCGCGGGCCCATGGCACCCAGCCAGCAACATCGCCTGCTGGGCCATGCAGGATTGCGCCGGCGTAGCATGCCCTCTCGTGCGCCGCCGGCTTATTCCAATCCCACCAGCCTTCACGCTTGATGTGCTGTCCCAGCCAGCAATCGATCAGCACGGTCTGGGCCCACTCGCGCCAAGGACGACCCAGGTAGACCGAATCCGGCGCCACGTCCTGCGGAGCCGTAAACGAGCAGCCATGGAACACGAAGCCATACGGCTCTCCCTCGGGCGTCGACGCCGCCGTCACGTAGCCGTTTACGTCCATATCGCGGTTAAGCGAGCGGATCTCGCACCCCTCAAAATAGGCACGCGCGCCGCCAAAGATAAAGTCGACGTCGCCCTCGATTCGACAGCGTCGGAAATACTGACGGCCAACCCGGCGCGGTGCGAACTGTTTGGGGCCAATAAACCCGCCCGGTTTGACTTCGCGTGGCGGCAGCGGGCCCAAAAACAGCGTATCCTGGCGCCCCGTAATGCAGCAGGCATCGACCACCAGACGATCGCCGTCGGCATACAGGGCAATCGCCTGCCCCACCTCGCGACCGTCTCCGGCATCGTTGACGATCGTGAGGTTCTCGAGCCGCACGTCATCGGCATCGACCAAAACGGTATAGGTCCTAAACGTGCCAAGCGTGCCGTCGACACCCGAGCCATCACTCGAGGGCATCTTGGCACCCAGGCCGCCCACAATGCGCACGCTGTCAGCCGTCTCGCCTACCAACGTCACATGCGGTCGATGAATCTCGACCCGCTCGCGATACTCGCCCGGATCGACATGAATCCTCACCGGTTGTTCAGCATTCGGATAGAGCTGATCGACTGCCGCCAAGGCCTCGGAAATGCTGCGGTATGCCCCCGCACGCTCGGTCGATACTTCAAAAACTTGTTCTTCAATCATCAGTCGCTACGCCCTTTCGTCGCGGACCGCCTACGCTGCAGTTCCGGCATATAAAGAGCACGTGCGATGGGTCGGGAAGGCCCCGTCCATCGCACGTCACAACATGCCGGATTCGATTGTTTAAGAGCAAACGCTTACGCGCGCACAACCTTGTCGACGTTTTGGAGCTGCAGTTCCTCGCCGTCCTGGCCTTCGATGCTCACATTTTGCAGGTCGAGCACCTTGACGTTTTGTGCGATGATGCCCTGGCGCACCATGGGCTCAACGCCGCAGGCCATGGCCGGGACAAAGGGCTCGGCGTTGGGCGAGAAGGTCACGTGGACGTCCTCGAACGTCAGGCGCGTCACCTTGCTCTCGGGCAGGCCCGTGATGTAGGCCGCGGCGGCATGGCAGTTGGTGGCCTCGATATCGCGGAACGTCGTGGCACCAAAGCCGGGCGTGCGGTCGTCGACGGGCAGCGCCTCGCGGTTCTGGACATAATCGGTCTTGCCGTCCTTGTCGCAGAAGTAGAACGAGTTGACCACGAAGGGCGTAAGCACCTTGTCCATGCGAATGTGCTCGAAGGTGATGCCCTCGTTGACGGCGTCCTTGCCGCGACCGCGACGGGTCTTGACGCGCAGGCCGCGGTCGGTGCGCTCGAACAGACACTTGCTCACGGTAAGGTCCTTGATGCCGCCGGCGGCCTCGGAGCCCAGGACCACGGCGCCGTGGCCATCGTGCATGTAGCAGTGCGAGATCAGCACGTCGTGCGTTGCGGGGCGAAGCTCGGGCTCAATGCCCAGCTTGCCGCTCTTGATGGCGATACAGTCGTCGCCCACCGAGAACTGGCAGCCCAGGATGCGGACAAAGCCGCAGCTCTCGGGGTCGAAGCCGTCGGTGTTGTGGGAGTTCTTGGGACCCTCGATCGACAGGCAGAGCGCATCGACGTTCTCGCACAGGATGGGGTGGATGTTCCATGCCGGGCTGTTGCGGACGGTGAAGCCGGCCAGGCTCACGTTCTCGCACTCGGACAGGAAAATCATGCGCGGACGGGCGACCTCGCGGCCCTCCTCGGGACGGAAGATGTTCTTAAAGTCCTTGTTCCACCAGTTGTCCTCGGCAAAATCGGTCTGGCCGTCAATTGCACCGCGGCCATAGATGCACACGTCGTGCACGCTTAAGCCCGTAAAGGTGGAGCAATAGGTTGCAAAGCTCTCGCCCTCCCAGCGGCCCAGCGGGGTCATGTCGGTACCGGCGTAACCGGCGCCCTCGTCGCCCTTGACCGTACCGGGGATGTAGGCAAGTGCCGCGCGGTCGTGGCGGGCCAGCAGCACGGCGCCCTCGACAAGCTCGATGTTGATATGGCTCTTAAGGAAGAGCGACTTGATGCGGTAGTTACCGGCGGGGATCAGCACGCGACCACCCTTGGGGCAGGCCATGATGGCGGCCTGGATGTTGGTGGTGTCGTCGTGCTCGGCATCGCCCTTGGCGCCGCAGTCGCGAACGTTAATGGTAAAAGGCTCTGCCGGCGTGGTGACGCCCACACTCAGCTCGCGCTCGCCGCAAACAAAGCGGACCAAGTTGCGTTTGCCGGGAACCAGGCCGTCAACATAGGTCTCGACCGTGTTCGTGGTGCCGGCGGGCTCATCGTTGACAAAGATCTCCCACGTATCGGCGCAGGTAAAGTAGCCGCCGTCGTCGAGCTCGATCACGGCCGCGCGGGCGTTACGCCAGATAACGTTCGTCTCCATGGATTTCTCCCTCAAAAAGATTCTCTAAAAGTTAATTGTACGCTGTTGCAAAAAAGGGCCGTACCTGCCGGCGGATATCCGGTGGCACGGCCCTGTGGTTTGGACGATAGGCTAGCCCTACTCGGCGGGCGTCACGCTGCCGTCCTGGAAGCCAACGTTGTTGTGAGCGAAGCAATCCTCATACTTGAAGCCGGAGAGCTCCTCGCAGAGCGCCTTGACCTCGGGCTGGACGTCGGCCATCTTGCCGCCCTCCTTGACGCGCTTGATCTCGTCGCAGAGGATGTCGCACTGCTCCTTGTCGATCTTGATGCCGCGGGCAAGAACGGCCGCGAGCAGGAAGAAGCCGGCGCAGCCGATGAGCATGTAGCCGCAAATGTACAGAGGCACGGTTGCGGGCTGGGTCACGGCGTCGCTGTTGCCGGCGGTCTGAATGAAGCCGGAGGCAGCCAGGACGATGGCCCATGCATTGACGGCGACAGCCTGGGCGATCTGCTGGCAGAGCTGCTGAGCGGAGCTGTAGATGCCCTCGCGGCGACGCAGGGTGATGAGCTCATCGACATCGGGGATGTAGTTGAGCAGAACATCGGGCAGGTACTGGAAGCCGACGTAGAAGAACTTCCAGATGGCGAAGATGATGGGGTAGGCGATCATGGCGATGGCGACCGTGGAGGTGCCGTTGATCTGACCAAAGGCGAAGTAGTTGTAGGCGATGATGCACGCGGCGCAACCGACGTTTGCCAGGTACCAAGACTTGTGGAAGCCCTTCTTGGCCATGAGGGCGACCCAGATGGCGGTGCAGACGATAGCGACGACCTTGCCGGGCATCTCCATCACGGACTCGTAGGACTTAGGAATCTGCAGGCAGTAGACGATGAAGAAGGACAGGCAGGCAGACCAGCAGGCAGCAGCGAGCTTCGTGGAGACCTGTGCATACAGGACCTTGCGGAAGGACTTGTTGCGGAAGGTGGAGACAACGTCGATGAAGAACTTCTTGATACCCTCGCCGACGCTCTCGATCTTCTCCTGAGCCACCTCCTCGGGGGTGTGCTCCCAGGTGGACAGGTACACGCAGAGCAGCGAGATTGCCATGACCGAAGCGTTGATCGTGGCGATGATGAAGTAGCTAAACGGGTTGGTCTCGCCGAAGGTGCCAAAGCCGAAGCCGACGAGTGCGGCCATCAGGAAGCCGGCGGCGTTACCAAAGAGGTGCTTGTAGCCGGTGAGGTACGTACGCTCCTTGAAGTCGTCGGTCATCTCGATGGTCAGCGGCGACAGGTTGGCGGTGCAGAACGTGTACGCGACGTTGTAGATCAGGTACAGCGCGAAGTAGTACGGGAAGCCAAACGGCGTGGCGACGAAGATAAGCGGCTCGGCGATCATCATCGGGATAGCCAGCAGAATCCAGAAACGGCGACGACCGAAGATACGGCCGATCTTGGTGGCGTAGAAGTTATCGGCCACGAAGCCCATCAGCGGGCAAAGGATGGCGTTGAGGTAAATGGCGAACGAGCTGATCAGAGCAGCCTCGCCTGCGGACAGGCCGCACTCCGTGGACAGGAACAGCACCATGTAGCTGTGCGTAAAGCTCAGGGCACCGGAGTTGAGCATACCGCCCATACCAAAGCCCAGGCGCGTCCAGAATGTGATCTTGCGCTTTTTGCCGATCTTGTTAGTCATCGAGCTCCCTCTCTCTTCTCGATTGTCTTTGAACAAGACATTGAAGTCCACACCGACGTCTGTCTGCATGTCGTTCAGGGTGAACGTTTAGCTAGATTATGCGCGATTCCTTACGTGAGGTGAACGTTCACTTGCATATTATCCCCGAACGGTCGATTTTTACCGCTGAACGGACACATTTGAGGCCCATGGCCCTATTTTTTGCTGGTAAAGATGTCATATTGGACAAATAGAAAAAGGTGAACGTTTATTATGATTCCCTTTTTCATGCACACCGTAAGCAAAACGGTCCCGCCGGGACTACTCCCGACGGGACCGTTATATAGGAACTATGCTCGGATGCGCTTGCCCCTACAGGCAGACGCCGTCCTTCCAGATGCTGATCTCGTGGCAGCCGCGACGCTCGGCACTTGTGAGCTTGCCGCTCGCCGTGTCCAGCACCAGCTGATACAGGTCACCGGAAGCCTCATCGAGCGTACGCTCACCCGTAGCCACCACACCGGCGTTAAAGTCCATCCAGTTGGCCTTGTGATCGCACAGGCGCTGGTTGGTGAACACCTTGAGCGTGGGCGCCGGTGCGCCAAACGGCGTACCGCGACCGGTCGAGAACAGGATCACATGGCAACCGGCGGCGGTGAGCGCCGTGGTCGACACCATATCGTTGCCCGGACCGCACAGCATGTTCAGACCATGCTTGGTGGCCTGGCCGGCGTACGGCAGCACGTCGACGATGGGCGCGGAGCCGCCCTTTTGCACGCAACCGCAGCTCTTGTCCTCGAGCGTGGTAATGCCGCCGTCCTTGTTACCAGGGCTCGGATTCTCGTAGACCACCTCACCGTGGCTGATGAAGTAGTCCTTAAAGCCGTTGAGCATGTCGGAGGCGGCATTAAAGACCTGCTCGTTCTCGCAGCGGTCGAGCAGGATGCTCTCGGCGCCAAACATCTCAGGCACCTCGGTCAGTACCGACGTGCCGCCGCGCGCGACGACCATATCGCTCACGCGACCGATCGTGGGGTTGGCGGTAATGCCCGAAAGGCCATCGGAGCCGCCGCACTTAAGACCGATGACCAGCTCTGAAGCCGGGATGGGCTCGCGCTTGGCCTGCTTGGCGAGGTCGGCCAGCTCGGCCAGGATCTTGTGGCCCTCGACCTGCTCGTCGGCAACGTCCTGGCAGGTGAGGAAACGGACGCGCTCGTGATCGAAGTCACCGAGCTCGTCGAGCACCTGCTGATGCGTGCAGTTTTCGCAACCGAGCGACAGGAACAGCACGCCGGCGGCATTGGGGTGACGCGAGAGCGCCACCAGCAGACGACGCGTCTGGGCGTGGTCGGCACCGGTCTGCGAGCAGCCGAAGGGATGTGGGAAGTAATAGACGCCCTCGAGCGAACCCTCGACCAGGTCCTGAGCCTGCTCGCACATAGCGCGTGCAACCTCGTTTACGCAGCCGACCGTGGGGATGATCCACAGCTCGTTGCGCGTAGCGGCGCGACCGTCGGCACGGCGGAAGCCCATAAAAGTCTCGGGCTCAACGGAATCCACGACCGGATGCGTGGGGTTGTAGGTGTACTCGACCTCACCCGAAAGGTTGGTCTTCACATTGTGCGTGTGGAGCCACTGACCGGACTGGATGTCGCTCGTCACGTGTCCGATGGGCAGGCCGTACTTGATGACGTCCTCCCCCGCGGCAATCGCGCGCACGGCCATCTTGTGGCCCTGCGGGATATCCTCCACGGCCACGACCTCGCCCACACCGGGGACCGCAACGGCGGTACCCTTGGCAAGCGGCGACAGCGCAACGATCACGTTGTCGGCCGGATTGATCTGGATAGTGTTCATTACAAAGAGTCCTAACCCTACAGGTTGAGCAAAAATCGAGCGGCGCCCACCGGTTGGCCGGCGAGCGCACAAAAGGATTTAGGCCTGGGCGTTGGCGAATGCCTGCTTGACGCCCTCGGCACGCACGATGGCGAGCGCGTTGACGACAAACTCCTCAAGGCCGGCGATCTGCGTCAGGTCCTCGCCCCACATCTGCTCGTTGCTGAGCACGTCGTGCACCAGCTCAGCATCGTCGACGCCGGCGTGGGCGGCATAGAAATCGAGCACGAAGGCATCGTCCTGAGCGGTGTACTCGGTGCCGTCGGCGCGACGCAGGTGCAAGCCGTCGCCCTCGCGGGAAACGAGCTCCTGCGTGTAGAACGCGATGAGCGTGGCCAGGCTCGTGGACAGGCACTTGGGCAGGTTGCCGGTCTCGGCAACGTAGTCCTTGAGCGTGGGCAGGTCACGGGCGCGCCACTTGGCGGTAGAGTTGAGGCAGATGGAGAGCAGCGCGTGGTCGATAAACGGGTTATCGAAACGGTTCTCGACGGCAGCGGCAAATGCCTTGCAGTCCTCGACATCCAGGTCGGCGGCAAGCGTCGGGATGACCTCGTCGTAGAGCATGGTGTTCATAAAGCCGCGGACGGTCTCGTCGTGCATGCAGTCACGCACGATATCAAAGCCGGCAACCCAAGAGCCCGGAACAAAGGCGGTGTGGGCGCCGTTGAGGATGCGGACCTTGCGCTTCTTATACGGGGTGACATCGGGAGTCACAAAGACGCCCGGCAGGCCGGCCTTCACGAAGGGCAGGCGCTCCTTGAGCGACTCATCGCCCTGGATGCCCCACATCTGGAAGGGCTCGCGCACGGCCAGGAAGGGATCCTCGTAGCCCAGACGCTCGGCAACCGCGGCGGCCTCCTTGGGGTCGCGGATGCGGCCGGGAACGATGGTGTCGACGAGCGTGGTGCAGATGGTGCAGTCATTGGCCATCCACTGCGCAAACTCGTCCTCCCAGCCCCAGTCGCTCACGTACTGGTTCATGATGCGCAGCAGCTCCTCGCCGTTGTGGTCGATGAGCTCGCAGGCGAGCACGATGACGCCCGGCTTGCCGGCGGCCCAGCGGTTGTGGAGGACCTGGACCAGCTTAGCGGGGAAGCTCGCGGGCGGCATGTCGTCGGCCTTGCAGGACGGGTCGTAGGCGATGCCGGCCTCGGTGGTGTTGGAGACGATAATCTCCAGGTCGTCGGAGACGGCGACCTCCATCATGGCGCGGTAGTCATCCTCGCGGTACGGGTTGAGGCAGCGGCTGCAAGCGCTGATCACGCGGGACTCATCGACCGTGTTGCCGCTCTCCTTGCCGCGCACCAGCACGGTGTACAGGTCGTCCTGGGCATTGATGCCGTCGGCAAAGCCAAAGGCACCGCTGATGGGCTGCACCATGACGACCTTGCCGTTCCAGCCGGTGGCCTCGTTGCCCATGTCAAAGAAGCGGTCCACGAAGGCGCGCAGGAAATTGCCCTCGCCAAACTGCAGAACCTTCTCGGGCGCGTCCTTGGGCAGCAGGTAGCCCTTGTAGCCGATCTTCTCGAGCGTCTCGTAGCTGATGTTCTCCATCTATGTATCTCCTTAGGCGTTTGTTAGCGTGAAAGCTTGCCGGAGGCACCGCGTGTGGCGACGGCGCTCCCGGGTTCGGTGTGGCTCGGTGCGGACTTAGGCCTCGACGGTCTCCAGGTCAAAACCGAAGTAGCGGACGGAGTTGTTGTAGCTGATGTCGCGCACGATGGTGCCCAGCAGCTCCATGTCGGCGGGATACTTGCCCTGCTCGACCCACTCGCCGATCACACTGCACAGCACGCGGCGGAAATACTCGTGGCGCGGGTAGGACAGGAAGGAACGGGAGTCGGTGAGCATGCCGACAAAGTTGCCCAAAACGCCCTCGTTGGCAAGAGCGGTGAGCTGCTCGCGCATGCCGACCTCGTTGTCGTTGAACCACCAAGCGGAACCGTTCTGGATCTTGCCGGCAGTCGGAGCCTCCTGGAAGCAGCCCATGACGGTGTCGATCATGGTGTTGTCGATGGGGTTCAGGCTGTACAGGATGGTCTTGGGCAGGCCGCAGGTCTCCTGGATGGAGTTGAGGAAATCGGCGAGCTGGTCAGACGGCGTGTAGTTGGAGATGCAGTCGTAACCGGTATCGGGACCGAGCTTGGCGAACATGGCACGGTTGTTGTCGCGCTTGCAGCCAAAGTGCAGCTGCATGGCCCAACCCAGGCGGACATACTCGCCGGCGACAAACTGCATAAAGGCGGTCTTGTACTTGAGGACCTCTTCCTCGGTGAGCGGCTCGGTGGCCAGGCCCTTGGCGAAGATGGCCTCGATCTCCTCGGTGGTAGCCGGGACATACATGACGTAGTCGAGCGCATGGTCGGAGGCGCGGCAGCCCAGCTCGTGGGCAACATCGTAGCGCTTGGAGATGGCAGTCTTCATGCCCTCGAAGTCGTTGACCTCAACGCCGGCGACCTCGGAGAGATGCTTGCAGTAGTCGGCGAACTCCTGGCCACGCTCGATGCGCAGGGCGGCGTCGGGGCGCATGGCCGGGACGACCTGGACATCGAAGCTCTCGTCGGCGGCAATCTTCTTGTGCCACTCAAAGCTGTCGGCAGGGTCGTCGGTGGTGCAAATCATGCGGACGTTGGACTGCTTGATGAGGTTGCGGCAGGTAAAGCTGGCCTCGGCGAGCTTAGCGTTGGCGAGGTCCCAGACCTCCTGGGCGGTATTGCCGTTGAGGACGCCCTCGTAGCCAAAGAAACGCTTGAGCTCCAGGTGGCTCCACTCAAAGACGGGGTTGCCCACGCAACGACCCAGGGTCTCGGCCCACTTCTGGAACTTCTCGCGAGCAGGGGCATCGCCGGTGATGAAGCGCTCGTCGACGCCGTTGGCGCGCATCAGACGCCACTTGTAGTGGTCGCCGCCCAGCCAAACCTCGGTGATGTTCTCAAAACGCTTGTCGTCCCAGATCTCCTTGGGAGAAATGTGGCAGTGGTAGTCAACGATGGGCATACCCTCGGCAAAGTTGTGGAACAGCTCCTCGCCGGTTTTGGTGCTCAGCAGGAAATCCTGATCGTCCATGAAGTTTTTCATCAAACAACCCCTTTGTTGGCGGAGCGGGCGCACGATACGCTCGTTATCCTCTAGGTGAACGTTCACTATACTAATTCATTGCGACTTAAAAGGTGAACGTTCACCTAACCACCACGGGGTGAACGGTCGATTTTGCCCGTTCAACGGTTACTGGAGCCGTGACTTGTATGTATTGCGAATTGGCAGGCGTCCCCGAATACCGAACTTGAGCGCTTTGGCCAGGTGGGTCATGTTCCGCCGTGCATTTTTGGGAGTATTCAGCATCGGAGCGCACCGCGCACCGTCTTCGAAGCCCTATCTGATGCTCATATTGCGCCCAATCGGCATAAATAAGTGCCCCCGATGGCGAATTACGCCATCGGGGGCACTTAAAACAGTCGTCCTAGCCTCTTTCGGGACACGCCATTGCTGAATACTCCAAAAAATGCACGTCGCAAGAGGGGGTACCTGACTAAACGGCTAAATTCCCGCAAGCTCGCAGTAGCGGTCGACGTTGCTGGCAAACACCATCTCCACAGCACCCTTCTGCACGGGCTCCGCCGGAGTTTTACCCCACAGCAGATACTCGCCCAAGGTCTTGGCACCACGGTAGGCCAAGCTCACCGGGTCCTTATAGACGATATTGGTAAAAATGCCGCGGCGTAAGGCCAGGGCGCTCTCGGGGAACAGGTCGTTGCCGATCACCATGACCTTGCCGGCCTTGCCGCTTGAAACAAGCGCGTCGGCGACCACCTCGGAACCAACGGCAAAAACGCTACAGATGAGCTCGGGAGCATCCGGCGCACTCAAGCGCTGCTCAAGCTCGCGCTCGAGCTGTTTGACTTGCGCATGGGCGCCGGCAAGGTCCTCAACCTGCCATGGAATATCGTGTTCGCGCAGGTAATTATGAAAGGCGCGGGCGGTCAGGTAGTGTGAATCGGTATAGGGGTCGCCCGCCAACAGGAGCACGCGGGCGTCAACCCCAGAAGCGTGGACCAGATTTGCCGCCTGCTCCGCCATAAGACTGCCCGCCGCGGAATAGTCCGCCAGACTGGCACCCAGGCGATCGAGGTGCGGGCGGTCGCCGTCTACGAGCTCGATTGTCACGCCCGCCTCGGCAATCTGCCTCAAGAGCTCGGTTGCGCGGTCATCGCCCGGAACATAGGCAAGCAGGCCGTCAATCTTCTCGCCTACCTGCAGACGCTCATCAATCTGCTCGAGCGCATCGGCGTAGCCACCCACGCCAAATTCAACGCGCTCAACCGTAATGCCCCGGTCGATGACCTCCTGCTCAAAGCGGTTGCAGCCTTCCCAAAGGTAACGGAAAAAGTACGCCCCCTCGCACGATGCGCGGGGCAGGCAAAACACCAGGTTGATATCCTTGCGGCGCAGGCTCGAGGCACTTGTGTTGCGGTGGTAACCCATGGCCTCGGCCTTAGCATTCACCTTGGAGCGCACGGATTCGCTCACGCCGGCCTTACCCGTCAGGGCCTTGTGCACGGTATTGATGGAAACGCCAAGCTCGGCGGCTATGTCCTTCATGGTTACGCGAGCGCTCATGGGGTTACTCCGTTATAGATAAGTTGCCAATTAACAGTACAGGTAACGATACCCCAAAATCACTCTTCAACTCGCCGCGCTCGCCGTCAAATGTGCAAAGCGCCCCGCGAACGGATGCTCGCGGGGCGCCTGGATGCCTGGACCTTATTTGATACCGCGGCCCAGGTCTTCGGCAATTTTGTCCACGCCCTTAAGCGCGGCGCAGGTTTTTTTATTGGAACAATGTCCCGTGCAAACGCCACCTTGAGCGCAGTCGGCGCAAGTGCCCTTACGATAAATGCGCACGCACACGGCGACAAACGCAATGCCGATAACAGCCAGTACAACAATATCGATAGGTGCCATAGCAAGCCTCCTCTAGTTAACCATCACTTACTTTACCCCATTCTCCACCTACCAAAAAGGGGCAGGTTTATTTTGGTCGGTTTTATCTGCGGAAACGCCACATCTCCCTCACCAAAAAGCCCGAGTGTCGCTGGGACACCCGGGCTCGTGGAAAGGGGCTAATCCTTATTCGGACTTAAGCGGAAACTGCGGCGGAAGCGGCGTTGGTCTCGTCCTCGTCGGTCCAGGCATGCTTAGGCATGGGACGGAAGATCTGGAAGAGCATCGCAACCAGCAGCACGATGGCTACAACCGTCCAAATACCAAACTGGCCAAGGACAAGCAGGTTGTAGAACTGGTTGATGAACAGGCCGATGACCCAAGCGAAGGCGCACTCGTAGCCGATGGCAATCGCGGTCCACTTGCCGGAGTCCATCTGATTGCGGATAGTGCCCATGGCGGCAAAGCACGGGGCGCACAGCAGGTTGAAAGCGCCGAAGGCAACGCAGGCGCCCATAGTCGGGAACATGCCGGCAAACGCGGTCCACAGGCTCGGGTCGGTCTCGGCGGCGTCAGCAACCGACAGCAGCGAGCCGGCGGTGGCGACGACGTTCTCCTTAGCGACAAGGCCAGAGACAGTCAGCGCAGTTGCCTGCCAGGTGCTAAAGCCGAGCGGGGCGAAGATCCAAGCGACCAGGTTGCCGAGCATGGCAAGCACAGAGTAGTCCATGAACTCCTCGGGGATGCCGTCCATCGCGGGCAGGAAGCCAAAGGAACCGTTGTAGCTACCAAAGTTGGAGAGGAACCAAACGACGACGGTGGACGCGAAGATGACCGTGCCGGCCTTCTTGATAAAGGCCCAGCAGCGCTCCCACACGTGCAGCGCCCAAGAGCGGATCGCCGGGAAGTGGTAGGCGGGAAGCTCCATAACGAACGGCGTCGGGCGACCGGCGAAGAGCTTGGTCTTCTTGAGCATGAGGCCCGAGGCGATGACGGCAAAGACGCCCAAGAAGTAGAAGAGCGGGCTGATCCATGCGGCGGTGGTGGAAGAATCGCCGATGATGGAGCCCATGAGCAGGGCGATGATCGGCAGCTTAGCGCCACAGGGAATGAACGTGGTGGTCATGACCGTCATGCGGCGGTCCTTCTCGTTCTCGATGGTCTTGGTGGCCATGACGCCGGGGACGCCGCAGCCCGAGGACACGAGCATGGGGATAAAGGACTTACCGGACAGGCCAAACCGGCGGAACACGCGGTCCATAATAAAGGCGACACGGGCCATGTAGCCGCAGTCCTCCAGGAAGGACAGCATCACAAAGAGCAGGAACATCTGCGGAACGAAGCCGAAGATGGCGCCTAAGCCGCCGACGATACCGTCGCAGACCAGCGAATCAACCAGGCCGCCGTCCTCGGTACCACCCGCCACAAGGGCGTCGTGCACCACGGTGGTAATACCCGGGACATAGGGGCCGTACTGCGCCGGGTCGACCGAGTCGGCGGCGTCACCCGCAGCCTCAACAGCTGCGTCGTAGGCGTCGCGGCCCTGGCCGAGCACATACCAACCGTCGGTGCCAAAGAGCTGGTCGTTGGTGAAGTCGGTCACCGTGCCGCCCAAGGTAGAGACGGCAATGTAGTACACGCAGAACATGATGACCACGAAGATCGGCAGGCCCAAGATACGGTTGGTAACCACACGGTCGATCTTCTCGGAGGTGCTCATCTTGGCCGGAGCCTTGGTGAGGCACTCGTCGATGATGTGGGCGATCACGCCGTAGCGCTCGCCGGTGATGATGGACTCGGCGTCGTCGTCGCAATCCTGCTCGCACTGGGCGACCAGCTGCTCGACGCGAGCGGCCTTCTCCTTAGTGAGGTTGATGAGCTTGCAGGCGTCCGCGTCGCGCTCGAACAGCTTGACGGCGTAGTAGCGACGCTTGTTGGCGGGAACGCTCGCCGGCAGATTGTTCTCGATGTGGTCCAGAACGTCCTCGATGGAGGAATCGAACTTGTGCTCCGGCACCTGGCCCTTGGAAGCAGCGGACTTCTTGACCTGCTCGAACAGCTCGTTGATGCCCTTGTTCTTAAGGGCCGAGATCATCATGACCGGGCAGCCGAGCTTCTTGGAGAGCTTGTCCGTGTCGATCTTGTCGCCGTTCTTCTCGACCAAGTCGGCCATGTTGAGGGCGACGACCACGGGCAGGCCGGTCTCGATAACCTGAAGCGCCAGGTACAGGTTGCGCTCCAAGTTGGTGGCGTCGACCACCTGGACGACGACATCGGGCTCGCCGCTCATGAGGTAATCGCGCGAGCACTGCTCCTCGGGGCTATAGGGGGAAAGCGAGTAGATGCCGGGGAGGTCCGTAATCGTGACGCTCTTGTCGCTCAGGAGCTTGGCTTCCTTTTTCTCAACCGTGACGCCGGGCCAGTTGCCAACGTAGCCGTTGGCGCCGGTGATCAGGTTGAAAAGCGTGGTCTTGCCGCAGTTGGGGTTACCCGCCAGCGCGACATGGATCTGAGAATCCGCCATTCAATCCTTCTTCCTTGTGTGCCTGCGCTGCTTTCTCCGCGCGGGCTGGATAATGTGCTTCAAAGATGCTGCATTAAGTTAGAAAAACCTAACTTTATCTGCAGAAATAACCGCGCAAAGATCCCTTACTGGACCTCGACGACGGCGGCCTCCTCCTTACGGATGGAAAGCTCGTAGCCGCGCACGTTGATCTCGACCGGATCACCGAGCGGTGCAACCTTTACGACCTTGAACGAAGTGCCCTTGATGAGCCCCAGGTCCATGAGGTGACGGCGAAGTGCGCCCTCACCGTGAAGCTTGACGATGGTAGAGCTCTCGCCCACCTTAACGTCACCCAACGTCTTCATTTACTTGTCCCCCTTTCAGTTTTTACAGAACGCTGTGGACTAACCGACGGTCATGATGTGCATGGCGACCTTGGAATCGATGCCAAAGCGAGCGCCCAGCACCGTGACGATGATATTGGCGCCACTCGAGCTCACCACGTGGATCTCGTTGCCCTCGACAAAGCCGAGGTCCTTGAGATGGTGCTTCATATCCTCATTGCCCTTTACGCGAGACACGCGCACGGTTTCGCCCGCTTTTACCATCGAAAGCGGCATAGCCGGCATCTGCGGTCCGCAAGACATGAGTGAGCTCCTAACGTCAGTTCGTCCTCAACATCGACGCAGCAAAAGTTAACCACGTCTATGTTCGCTATAGTAAACTAGCACGTGGTTAACTTTTTGGAAAGGGTCCCCATTTAGATTTCGAAAAAGTTTCCTATACGAAGCAAAAAGGCGCGGCAAAGAGCTGTCCTTTGCCGCGCCCTGTCATGCTTAGAGCGAGAGGTTTCTGATCGATGTGACGCAGGAGGCCTCATCCACGCCCGAAACGCGGAACACGATGTCTTCGCCACATTCGCCGTAGAGAGCCATGAGCCCCATCACATCGCGGCCGTCGGTATGGCGATCGCCGATGCTGACCGATACGTTGCTACGATGCTTGGCAATAATGTCATAGAGCAGCGCAACCGGGCGGGCATGCAATCCCAACGGATCTTTAATCGTCTTTGTAAACTCGACCATGTCCCCTCCCACGACGTCGCACATTCGGCCGGCAAACCCGGCCACGTGGTAGTTATTGTACGTTACCGGCGCATCCCCGTCCCACAAAAAACGAGGGAAGGCGCGCGTCCTTCCCTCGCAACAGGCAATATGTAAGCCGTTCGTCTACATCAGGCGCAGGCTAACGTCCTTGAGCTGGGCGCCGGAAACGGCACTCGGGGCGCCCGACATGAGGTCGGAGCCGCTGGCCGTCTTGGGGAACGCCATGACGTCGCGGATGGAGTCGGAGCCGGTGAGCAGCATGCACACGCGGTCCAGGCCCAGGGCGAAGCCGCCCATCGGGGGCGCACCAAACTTGAGAGCCTCCATGAGGAAGCCGAACTGCGACTCGGCGCGCTCCTCGGTAAAGCCCAGGAGCTTGAGCATGGACATCTGCATTTCGGCGTTGTGGATACGCATACCGCCGCCGCCGGCCTCAAAGCCGTCCATGACAAAGTCGTAGGTGCAGGAACCGGCTGCCAGCGGGTCGGCCTCGATCTTGGCGATGTCGGTCTCGGTCGGCAGGGTAAAGGGCTGGTGCTCGGCAGCATAGGCCTTGCGATCCTCGTCCCAGTGGAACAGCGGGAAGTTGACGACCCACAGGAAGTCGTGGCCCTCGCGCTTGACCTCGAGCGCATTGGCCATGTGGGAACGCATGCCGCCCAGGATCTCGTCGGAGAGCAGGCGCGGACCGGCGGCGAACATCACAAGGTCGCCGGGCTCGACGTCCATGCGCTCACGCAGAGCCGCCATCTCCTCGTCCGAGAAGAACTTGACGATGGGGCTGTTGATGGAGCCGTCCTCGCGGAATGCGATCCATGCCAGGCCCTTGGCGCTAAACGTGGAAGCCACGCCGGCAAGCTTATCGATCTTGGCACGTGCCCAGGCACCGGCACCCTTGGCGTTGATGGCCTTGACGACAGAGCCCTCCTCGTTTGCGGCGGTCGCGAAGACCTTGAACTTGGAGTTGGCAAAGATGTCGGTCAGGTCGACCAGGTGCATGCCGTAGCGGGTATCGGGCTTGTCGGAGCCATAGGTGTCCATGGCCTCCCAGTAGTCCATGCGACGCAGCGGCGTGGGCATCTCGACACCCATGCGACCGAAGGCATCGGCCAGGACCTCCTCGAGCGCGCTCATGACATCGTTCTGGTCCACGAAGGACATCTCGATATCGACCTGAGTGAACTCGGGCTGACGGTCGGCACGCAGGTCCTCGTCGCGGAAGCACTTGGCGACCTGGTAGTAGCGCTCAACGCCACCGACCATGAGCAGCTGCTTCAGAAGCTGCGGGGACTGCGGCAGGGCGTAGAAGTTACCCGGCTGGATGCGGCTGGGAACGATGAAGTCGCGGGCGCCCTCGGGCGTGGACTTGAACAGGGAGGGTGTCTCGACCTCCATGAACTCACGGTTGTGCAGCGCCTCGCGAATGGCAAAGGTAAAGTCGGAGCGCAGCTTGAGGTTGGCCATCATCTCGGGACGGCGGAGGTCCAGATAGCGATAGCGCAGGCGGGTGTCCTCGCTGGTCTCGATGCCGTCCTCGATCTGGAACGGCGGGGTGACGGACGTGTTGAGTACCTCGGCGTGGTCGGTCAGGACCTCGATCTCGCCGGTCGCGAGCTTGGTGTTGGTGGTCTCCTCGCCACGGGCGCGCACGACGCCATGAATCTTGATGGGCCACTCGGGACGCATGGTCTCGGCAATCTTAAAGGCGTCGCCGTCGGAGTGCTCGGGGTCGAAGGTGAGCTGCGTGATGCCCTCGCGGTCGCGAAGGTCGCAGAAGATAAGGCCGCCGTGGTCGCGGCGACGGCTCACCCAACCGGTGAGGGTGACCTCTTCGCCCACGTTCTCGCGGCGAAGCTCGCCGCAGGTACGGGTGTGCATGGAATGCTCGTCGATGGGACGGGTCTGGCTCATACCAGTGATCCTCCTTTATGGATCTGTGCCGCCCCGTGTCGTTCCGGGCGGCGTCGTACAGATTTGCCCGGCCTGCGTAAACCGCGCAGCCAGACATGGCGTTCTATCTTATCGCACCTGTGCTGATGTGCCGCGGAAAAGTAGCTCCTGCCCAAAGACTTGACGGAGACGAAACAATTGACGCGCCGCGGCACCCGCCCGCGCTCGTCACGTGCGACAATGTGCCCCAATACAACTGCACTCGGAAAGGCCCGTCATGACCGCACGCCTCATCGTTATGGATATCGACTCCACGCTCATCAACCAGGAGGTCATCGACCTGTTGGGCGAGGAGGCCGGCGTAGGCGAGCAGGTGGCACAGATCACTGAGCGCGCCATGCGCGGCGAGCTTGACTTTAAGCAGGCACTCGAGGAGCGCGTGGGGCTGCTCGCCGGCCTGGACGAGAGCGTGTTCGAGCGCACCTTTGAGCGTGTGACGTTTACCCCCGGCGCGCTGGAGCTTGTGCGCTCGGCGCACAGCAAGGGCTGGAAGGTCGGCGTGGTAAGCGGCGGCTTTCACGAGGTCGCCGATAAGATCGTGACCGCCGCGGGCATCGATTTTTGCCTGGCTAACCGCCTGGAGGTCGTGGACGGCAAGCTCACGGGTAAGCTGGCGGCAGACATCGTGACCAAGGAGTCCAAGCTCATCCAGCTGCTGGACTGGGCAGTTGAGTGCGGCGTCGACATGGCCCACACGGTCGCTATTGGCGACGGGGCAAACGACATCCCCATGATCCAGGCCGCGGGCACGGGCATCGCGTTTTGCGCCAAGCCCAAGACGCGCGAAGCCGCCCCGTTTGCCATCGATGAGCGCAACCTGATGCTCGCCATGGACATCATCCTGCGCGACTAGTCGATCCGTCTAACAATTGAATCAGTCTGTCCTATAGTTTCCGAACAATTTTGTCTTAGTGTTCGGAAAAATGCTCTTTGAGTGCTAGACTTTGCGCCGTCGAAGGGAACATATATGGACAAGCGAGATCTTGAGCAATTGCTGAGCGATGTTGCCGGCGGAGCAGTCACCCCTGCCGACGCCCTCACGCGCATCCAGACGGCTCCGACCGCCGATTTAGGCTTTGCGCAGCTCGATCTTTCGCGCGGGGTGCGCCAGGGAGCCGGCGAGGTTGTCTACGGGGCCGGTAAAACCGCCGATCAGATTGCCGCCATTATCGAAGCACTGCGCGATGCCAGCCAGGAGCGCATCCTGGTCACGCGCCTGGATGCCGAAAAAGCCGCGCGCACCGCTAAGCTTCTTGGCAACGGCATCGACCTGGGATATGTCCCGGACGCACAGCTCGCCCTCGTGGGCGGCAAGCCCTCCCCTACCGGCAACGGGCGCATCGTCGTCGCCTGCGCCGGCACGAGCGACTTGCCCGTCGCCGAGGAAGCCGCGTTGACGGCCGAGTTCTATGGCAACGAAGTCGACCGCCTCTACGATGTTGGCGTCGCCGGCCTGCACCGCCTGCTCGCGCATGCCGAGGAACTTGCCCAGGCGCAGGTGGTCATTGCCATCGCCGGCATGGAGGGCGCTCTGGCAAGCGTTATCGGCGGCCTGGTGAGCTGTCCGGTCATCGCCGTTCCCACCAGCGTGGGCTACGGCGCAAGTTTTGGTGGCGTGGCCGCGCTGCTCGCCATGCTCAATTCCTGCGCTAGCGGCGTTTCGGTCGTCAATATCGACAACGGCTTTGGCGCCGCCTACCAAGCAAGTCTTATCAATCATCTGAGCGCTGGCACGCCCTGCGCCCGTTAAGGAGCATTCCATGTCTAACCATCAGCACACGCTTATCATTGACGGCACCTCGGGCATCAGCGGCGATATGACCGTCGCGGCCCTGCTCGACCTTGGCGCCAGCGAGGAGCACCTGCGCGAGCAGCTCGCCACGCTGCCGGTCGACGGCTTTTCGATCGCCGTGACGCGCGTAAACAAGCATGGCATCGACGCCTGCGATTTCGACGTCCAGCTTGCAGAGGAGCTCGAGAACCACGATCACGATATGGTCTGGCTCTACGGCAACGAAGCAGCTGCCGAGCACACGCACGAGCATGAGCACCACCATCATGATCATGGCGAGCACGAACACGAGCACTGCCACGAGCATGATCATGAGGCCCACGACCATGGCCACGAGGACCATCATCACGCCCACCACCATCACCACCGTTCTTTGGCGGACGTTACCGCCATCATCGATGGCTCGCAGTTAAGCGATGGCGCCAAGCGTCGCGCCCTCGCCATCTTTACCGCGCTCGCCGCTGCCGAGGCCAAGGCTCACGGCAAAACGCCCGAGACCGTCATGTTCCACGAGGTGGGCGCCGTCGATTCCATCGTCGACGTCTGCTCTGTCGCCATCTGCCTCGATGACCTGGGTATTGAGGACATCGTGGTCGAGTCGCTCTCCGAGGGTCACGGTACCATCCGTTGTGCCCACGGTCTCATGCCCATTCCCGTCCCCGCTGTCGTCAACCTGTGCCAGGCGGGCAATATCGTCCTCACGCCCGCACCAGTCGCCGGCGAGCTTGTGACGCCCACGGGCGCCGCCATCGTCGCCGCACTGCGCACGTCCGAGCACCTGCCGGCCCGCTACCGCATCGAGGCCGTCGGCTACGGCGCCGGTAAGCGCCCCTACGAGGGCTGCTCCGGCACGCTCCGTTGCCTGCTTGTTCATGTGGATGCATAGCCATGGATGCCCGCAAAACCAAAAGCCGCGCCGCTATTGTCACGGCGTTTTCCGAGCTCCTTCGCGAGGAGGACTACGGCAAGATCACCGTCGGCGACATCATCGCGCGCGCTCACGTAGGCCGCGCGACATTCTACGGCCTCTTCAAGAGCAAGGATGACCTACTGTCCGAACTCGTGAGCGACATCTGCACCCACGCCCTCGACGACGATGGCACACCGCTCGATGATCCGCTCGTACAAGTCGAGCATATCCTCAACAACCTCTGGGAACGCCGCCAGGGCGTACGAGCCCTCGTAGCCGGCGCCGGCTCACGCGTCTTCGCCGACTGCTTACGCAAGACCATCATGTCACGAGCAGCCGAAACCGTCCCCAACGGCCCCCAAGGGCCCGCCGGCACCATGGACCGAAGCTTCCTACTACACCACATAGCCTCAAGCTTCGTAGGAATGGTCCAATGGTGGGCCTGGCATAACTTCCAAGCCCCAAAAGAGGACGTAGCCAAAGACTACCTATCAGCCATAAAACCCCTCTTCAACTAAGTAAGAAGCTCATCCCAAAGCATCGCCCCAACCCAAGCCGCCACGCATCCCAAAGTGTCATTCGCGCTTCAACATCCATACCAGCAACAAGCCCCTCCCATCCAAATTCAGATATATGTTGGGTTGCTTGTACGAACGCAACAAAGACCCCGCAGCTGTCCGCATGGGGTAACTTCCCAGCGCATTCCGCAGGACGAAAGAACCCCCGCCGCACGAAGTGCGCAGCGGGGGTTCTTTCATGTCCGAGGACGCGCTGGGAAGTTACCCCATGCGGCCAGCGGACAACTATGTAGCCTCGGACTAGAACATGCCCAAGAAACCGTGCACAAACAGTGCGGCCAGAGCGGCACCGACAAACGGAGCGATGCCAGGAACAAGCAGGCCGTACTTCCAGTTGTTGTCAGCCTTGTTCTTGATCGGCAGCACCTGATAGGCCATGCGAGGACCAAGGTCACGCGCCTGGTTCATGGCGAAGCCGGTGATGCCGCCCATGCCCATGCCAACGGCCCAAACGATCAGGCCGACGCAGATTGCGAGCATCAGAACGTTCTCGCCGGCGCGGCTAGCGGCAGCAAGGATGGCGCTGATGAACACAAAAGTGCAGATAGCCTCGCAGAAGAAGTTACGGGCATAGTTCGTACCCTCGGTGGTGGGGTTGGTCGAGAAAATGTTGCGCTGGGCAATGGGGTCGACGACGCCCTCGGAAGCCTTGAACTCATCGGCATACATAAACCAGGCGATTACGGCACCCACAAAGCCGCCGAGCATATCGGCAATCATGAAGGGGATGCAGCTGCCCCACGGCACCAAGCCGACGATGCACTGGGCAAGCACCATGGCGGGGTTCATGCACACGGCGCCGCCAAAGACAAACAGGCAGACCGAGATGCCAAAAGACCAGGTGGTGATGGCAAACATATGGCCGGAGCCCTGATACTTGGTGCCCTTGAGCACGGTATCGCAGTGCACGCCCACGCCAAAGATGATCATGAGGGCAGTTGCGCCGAATTCGCAGAGGAGTTTGGTAAGCATAAAACCTTATCTTTCTTGTCAGTTAAAAACGATTCGTTTAGGCCGCGCACTAGTGCTGCGCAACAACAACGCCCAGGCCATCGGGAATGACGGCAACCTTGGCATCGGCACCCTTCATCTCAAAGGCGAGCTTGAGCGCCTCCTCGAGGGTGTTGACCGGCGTCATGTGCATGTCCTTGATCATCTGGTGATCGCACAGGTCGGTAACCATGATCACGGGGTGATGTGCCAGGATACGGGCGAAGATCTGGCTCGTCCACTGATCGGGCAGGGTCTCGTCCTTGGGACGGTCGATGCAGGCGCGCTCGAACTCAGCCGGATCGTTATCGGCGATGTTGTGGTAGAAGCCCTCGCCACCGTGGCCGTCGGCACAACCGGCAACGTCGATGATCACGCCGCCCTCGGGAAGTGTGGCCTCGGCAGCGCACATGCCCTTCACGGCCTGGTAGATGTTCTGGTCGAGCGGGTAGCCGCCATTGGTGGTGATGGCAATCTCGCACTCGACAGGCTCGACGCCGGCAAGGCTCTTCACGAACTCGCAGCCAACCTCATGGGCCTTATGGATGTCGCCGGCAAAAGAACCGATGACCTCGTGCTTGCCGTTGAGCACCACGTTGAGCACAAAGGCAAGGTGAGCCATCTCGGCGGCGGCGAACATGTCCTCGCTCACGTGGTTGTGGCACAGGTTGCCGGCACGCGAGTGGGAATCGTTCACAAACTGACCGTTGTGGTTGTACATGATGGTCTTGTAGCTGGCGATGCCAGGCAGGACGGACTTGCGGCTACCAGAGAAACCGGCAAAGAAATGCGGCTCAATAAAGCCCTCGGCAAGCAGCAGATCGCAATCGGCAGCAATCTTGTTGATGATGCACTCGCCACCAGAAGGCAGGGTACCGATCTTTTTCATCATGCTGTCGTCGGTCGCGACATGCATGACGATCTCCTCGTTAGCGACGATCTCCTCGCCGTACTTGTTAACGAGTTCCTCGTGCGTCGAGGGGCGATGCATGCCGGTCGCGACCAGGATGCGTACACGTGCCTCGGGAGCGGCAGCGTGGATGTGATGCAGCAGAATAGGCATCGTCACACGCGAGGGAACGGGACGCGTATGGTCGGAGCTAATGATGACGATATCCTTCTTGCCAGCACAAAGCTCCTCGAGCGAAGGCGAGCCATAAGGGTTGGCAAGTGACTCCTCTACCAGCTCTTCCTGAGATTTTGTAGTCTTAAACTCGTTTTGATGACCTTCCATCACACCCGCGAAGTTCTTATCCTCGAGCTCCAGATGCAACGTCTTGTGGTCAAACGGCAGTTCACATTCAAACAATGATGAGCGCCCTCTTCCTTTCAACTGACACACTAGATAAACCGTTGGAAGGATACGCCGCTCACCGAAAAACACCACCGTCCACCGACTCATTAACACAACGTTCATATTTGACCCACAATAAAACGGCCGCGATCCCAAACGAGACCGCGGCCGCTACAGTCGTAAGGCGCGAAGCGCACTTTATTCTCATCATCTTTAATCCCAGAAGACCGAGGACGAAGGGACCCGACGGGTTTCCCTCTGAATGCATTCCGCAGCACGAAGCCCCCTTATCCGCAGCTCCGAAGGAGCAGGATAAGGGGGCTTCAAGTGCGAGGACGCATTCAGAGGGAAACCCGTCGGGTCCCGGTGAGAGCCACAGGGCTATCGATTACCCCGTGTTCTGCAATCCTGCCGAGACGCCGGTCACAGTCGAAAGAATCAGGCTCATGTACTCGGCCTTCTTCTCCTCGGCCATCTCGTCCTGGTTCATACGCACCTCGCGAAGGGCGCGGACCTGGGCGATGGACAGGGCGTCGACGTAGGGATTACGCACACGGACGGCGCAGCCGAGCACACGGCGGCGCTGCAGCGGCCATTCGTCACCGACGATGGCAAGAACCCACTTACGCGTGAGCTGCATCTCGGTGAAGACCTTCTCGGACAAATCCTGGCGATCGCCCAGGTGCAGGTACATCTTGGCGATGCGCTGGTCGGTCTTGGCGATCGACATCTCGATGTTGTCGATAAAGGTGCGGAAGAACGGCCACTCCTGGTAGGCAGCCTTGAGCTGGTCAAGATCGCCAAACTGCTCGCAGGCGGTACCCAGGCCGTACCAAGCGGCCAAATTGATGCGCGCCTGGCTCCAGCTGAAGATCCACGGAATGGTACGCAGGTCGTCGAGCGACTTGGCACCCAAACCGCGCTTGGCGGGACGCGAGCCGATCGGCAGCAGACCGACCTCGGTCAGCGGCGTCACGGTCGAGAACCACG
>ERZ1034969.426-NODE-426-length-26009-cov-7.288356_pt1 | contig 26009 bp, 18 predicted proteins | sample MGYA00520624_ERZ1034969 | MGnify/ENA primary metagenome ERZ1034969 (study PRJEB33766, sample SAMN09781776) | gut metagenome | biome: gut microbiome | host: Homo sapiens | place: Madagascar | study: EMG produced TPA metagenomics assembly of the PRJNA485056 data set...
AAATCAAACTCTGACGATAAGCAAAACGTGGAATTATCGCGACAAACAAGGCGGATTTCAGCCGACCAAAAACAAATCCTCGAACAGAAAAATACTGCTGGACTTCAAAACCGTGCAACGATTCAAACCTTTGCTCGAACATTGCGCGGAAGACACTCCGATATTTCTTGCGAACGGTCATCGCATATACAATTCGACCGTCAACAATACGATGAAAAAGCATTGCGAAAATGCGGACGTTCCGACGATTACCGTTCACGGACTGAGGCATACTCACGCTTCCCTTCTTCTTTTTGAAGGAGTTTCGGTTTCAAGCGTGGCTCGCAGGCTCGGTCACTCAAGCACTCTTACCACTCAAAGGACTTATATTCACATCATTCAGGAGCTTGAAAACAAAGACAACGACAAAATTCTTGCTCACCTTTCAAGGTTTTGAAAAGTATCTTTTTTTCAAAAAACGGGGTAAAATACATCAATGAAAGGTGGTTAAAAAAATGAAATTTAAAAGTGCGTTTCTATCGCTTTTGGCAGTTTTTTTAGGGATTTCATTCATGACTTCGACTTCAAATGCCATGAACGTTCAAAAAATCGATACGGATAAGCTTTTGGCGAAAGAAGCCGATTTCAAGCTCGATTCAAAAGCAGAAAACGAAGATTTCAAATTGAGCGTGCAGATTCCGAAAGGATTATCGAAACGAATTACTTATCATAATGCTGATGAAAACTTTTGCCGTGGCGTATTCAACGGTCACAAGGTAGACTTTATCAAGCTGACTGGCTCAAACGGCAAAAACAAATTAAACAGGCAAGCTAAAGTTGTTGCGACTTATCCTTATATCGGGACGTATAAAAATCAGCGAGTCGGCGCAAAAGTCACGTTCAGCAATTTTTCGTCTCCCGACTGGTTAGACTTATATGTGTGTCATAATTTTTATTACGGTTTTTGGAGCAGTTATCGTCCAAACAGTGAAGCTGACGTCAACGTCAAAATTATTGACGCCAACGGAAACCCAGTAAAAATGGAAAATTCCTACTTGAGCATAGGCTCGTTAAACGGTTTGGAAAGCAAAAACGGTTCAGAATACATCGGCATGAAAAATTACAATTCGGCTTATATGGTTTCAGAACCTACCTGTTTAAAGACTTATAAATCAATCAACGGAAAAATCGACGTCATCGGCGGGCAAAGAACGGGACATTATGATTATGAATGGCACGACAACGTTGGTGCATTATACTTTGAGCGTTCAACGGTCGCAATGAATTTCACCGGCAACGCTGATTTGCTTTTTGGTCAGGGTCGGGTAGGTTCATGGTTTGCAATTAATTCGACTCCTCTTCAGCCATACGTTGAAAGTCCTAAAAAATTCGTATCGGCAAACGGTTCGGACGTCAACGGAAAAAACGTAATGAAAAATCAAAAAGTCGTTTGGAAAATTACGCAGAAAATGCCCATGAAAGGAATAACGTGCAATTCGTCGTTCAAATCGCTTGAATTCGTTGACAAAATGGATAAAAAGCTTGAAATTATGAAAGACGATGTTTCTCTGGACGATGACAAAGGAAACAAATACAGTTTGAATGACGTCGGAACCGTAAGCGTTGATTCGAACAACGTGTTGCGCATAAAAACAAAAGAAAGTTTTTACACAAACTCTGCTTTGTATGACGGTCGAACTTTTTCAATCAGCATTCCGACAAAAGCAAAATCGACTGGAAAGATTGAAAATACTGGGCAAACCGTGGTCAACAATCAGAATTTGAACAGCAATTCGGTTTCGGTCAACGTTGTTCCTCCCAACTTCCCCGCTCCCGCCAAAACGGCAAGCACCGATAAAGTCAGCTTCGACGGAAAGCCATTCACTTATGATGTGAAACAACAAAAGCATTTGATTAATACATATCTTTGATATGACAACGTTCCAAAATTTTCGTTGTCATTCAACAAAAAAATACATATTAAAACATTGTCAAAAGGGCATTTCGCAATCTTGACAAAATACGAAAACAGTTTATAATACATATTGCAGGTAGAGATACGCTGTATACTCGTGGAAATCGAATTAACGTTTAAGCGGTATGTTGCTACCGTCGAACCACGAGCCGTCTTTTCAGGGCGGTTTTTTTATTATGTTAAATGGAGCAAGTCGCTAAACCGTGCTATAATATATAAAACAACCTATAAAATCTATAAAATAATTGTTCAATATACTATATTCGACAATTAGGCTGATAGTCTAGCAGGTGCGCTCTTGTTCTGGTGTATTGCAGTACACCACCAGCCAAGCGCATTAGAGTACACCTTCAAAAAGATCATCTCCTAAAAAACAATTGTGCATTGGTGACCGCCAGTGCACTTTTTTATTGATGCTTAGGTCGCAATACCCGTGACTTTAGACTGGGGCAGTTGCCCAATCGTATTTTTTGCTGGTCACAAAAGCAGTTTGATGTTATAATAAAGACGTAAAAAAAGTCTTGCCGATTGTTCGACAAGACCTGTGCAAGTCACTTCACAGTGACGACCTTGAATCATTTTTGTTTAGTCGCCCCTGAACTTAGCAGGTTAGGGCGACTATTTTTTTCTGTCGTCAATGTACGTCAATAACGACAGTACAAAACCGCATAGCGATATGACGGCTGAAAAGATGGATATTAATCTGTCCACCGACCGCTTGTCCTTTCTCAAGTTTTTAGCAATCATAAAATCACCTCTTTCTATCAAAAAGCACGGTCATCACCCTGAAGTTCGTTGCTAATATATTATAAAAAAGCACGCCCAATAATGAGCGTGCTTTTATTTATTTCTAGTAACTTCCAAGCCACCCTTGCAAGTCGGCATTTCCACCGCTTACGTGGTAATCACTGTCGGAAATCGTCGGCTGAACGCTGATTTCGCCACCAGTGTTGAAACCTCTCGTCTTGGAAAGATAGCGTCTGCCATAAATCTGAATCGGCTGATTGAGATTGAGCGACATCCTGTTTCTGTAGCCGATGTTGTTCAGAGAGTAATTCGTCTGATAATCTCCGTCTTTGAGCCAGTTCTTGAGATAAAGCCTGTTTCCGCCGTCATCTCCCGTCGTGACCGAGCCGTTGTTCGAGTTATAGTTCGAATAACGATTGTCGGCATTGACGAACAGTTGCTTGCCGTTGTTGAGATACCTGTGATTGAATTTATAGTCGATATGCAGAGCATATGCTTGAGGAGTCAAATGCAGTTCGCTTTCTCGTGAAAGTTTCAGTTCATGACGCGTTTCCTTGCCATCTGCGCCCGTTTCATAGCCTAGAACGTCTCGTTTTAGATTCTTGGTCTTATCAGTCGCATTGAGCTTATCTTTGCTTAAAACGGAATCTATGGACTTCTCGTCAACGGTCTTTACGGACTTGTCAAAATCAAGCGCTTCGGTGTATGAATTGCCATGTTTTACCAAATATCCGACGTCCGCAAGATTATCCTTGTCGGTAAAAATCGTCTTGTATTTGCTTTGAACGTTTTCGCTTTCGGGATTGCTGAACCCGACGACCGTAAGTCCGTTAGGATTTACGATTCCGTAACCGCCTTTGGCTTTTGGATGCTCATATTTCGCATTGAACACGTAAGCCTCGTTGAGTTCCTTACGAGCAATCACATGATTGTCGTAGTCATAATAATTGATTTGCTTGTAAGGATTGAGGTAAAGCGCATTTGCTTTGGCAATCGTCTTTGGCTGAGAGTCGAAATCGTTTCTGATCCCGTCGTCGACGGCTTTCGTTTCACAATTTTTATTCGTTATCACGACCGCTTTGTTTGGATTGCTCAAATCATTTGTGACCGTCACGTTTGCGTTCTTTGATGCGTTCGTTACGCTTGCCACGATGTTTTGCGACTGATTCGTCTTGATTCCGTCGGGCAACGATACCGTCGAATTATTTAATTTGACGGGCTGACCTTGGTTAGAAAACGAAGTCGGAGCTTGAGCGTTTACCGCCAAGCCTTTAACTTTCGCATAATACTTGAGCATTCCGTTGGCAAATTGTTCCGATGCCAAAGGCTGGTATTCATAGACGTTCGGCAGAACGGCGCCTACTTTGTTACTGTATCGGGTAATTCCTTCGGAACCTTTGCTGATTGCCATGCATCCCGCAAAAGTTTCCCCGTTGTTGTTCAGCTTTGCGTACTTATCGTAATTTTCAACGCTTGCGTTCATTTTGACAATCCAGTAAGCAGTTTTGCCCGACCATGCCTGTGTTTGGCTTCCGTGAATCACGAAATTCGGATTTCCGTCTTCAACGTCGTGCCGTGTTTCGTTGTCATTGAGAACAAAATTCGTATAATTGCGATATCCCGACTGCTCGTTTGCATTCGTCAATGAATTTCGCAAAGTAGCACTGACGACTTTCAGGTCGGGATGATTGGAAGGACGAGGCGTTACCCAAAGATAATCCATCTTCTGATAATTGCCAACGACGATTTTGTATGCAACCGTAATGGCTTTTGATGATGAATCCTTTGAATTTTGTCTGTCGAAATAATCGCTATAATGAACCTTCTTGTCGCCCTGAACGAAATTATTGTCATCTTGTGCGATATATGCGGTAATGCTTGGCTCTTGACAATCGGTCGTCACGCTGACGGTATCGGTAAACTTCTGTCCGCCTTGTCCGTCGATAAACGTTGCGCTGTTCGGAACGCGAATCTTATGCGTGTCCTTATCGTAATAATTTGACCAGTCGGAATTGCCTTTGATTTTCATGTCATACGTCACGACCAGTTTTGAATTGACAAACTCGTTGACGTTTCCTTTGTTCAAAACAAGCTTGATTTTCTTGTCGGTCGAATAATCGGTAAAGAAATCAGCAATGTTGACGTTATGCGTCGTTCCGTCCGATGCGATTCTCGTTGCTTTGACCGAATTTCTGTCAAGCGTGCAGTTGTCGGGCAGATTGTCTTCAACCGACGCTCCGTTAGGATTGTGCAGATTTCCGAAATCAGCATTGAGCGAATATTTGACCGTCTGGTCTTTTGAATAGTCGAACGAGTTGACGTTTGCGCGTTTTGTCAATCCCGCGTGCTTTGCATTCGTTGAGATAAACGCTTTGGCTTGGAAAGTTTGACCATCACATTGACTGTCGATAAACGTGGCAACGTTTGGCACGACTATTTTATCGGTTTGCGAATTATAATAGGCTTTGCCGTCATTGTCCTTATATCCGCCCGACCATACGGCATTGCCTTTGATTTTCATGTTGTACGTCACAATCAATTGTGAGTTGATGAACATGTGCGTACTGTCTTTCTTGCCGTCTTTGTCCTTGTTCATGACAAGTCTCAGCTGTTTATCGGTCGATTCGTTCGTAAAGTAGTCGTTGACATTGATGTTTTCCCATTTGTCAGCCGTTTTGTCGTGATATTGCATTCTGATTGAATTTTTGTCAAGCATGCAGTTGTCGGGCATGTTGTCAGTAATCGATGACCCCCACGGAACTCGTTCGTTGCCGTAGTTGGCTTTCAAGGTGTAGCTTACCGTCTGGTCTTTCGTCCCGTCAAAAGTTTTCGTTGCGGTTGTCTTAGTTAAAGCAGGGATTCCTTTTTCTGTTTCGCTTGGCGGAACAGTTACCTTCACGCTTGCGGTTTTCGGTTCATCGTTGATGTTGACCGTAGCCGTGTTGTTGATTTCTTTTTCCGAATCATAAAGTTTATGCGCAACGTAAGTACAGCTGATTCTCATCGTATACGTTTCACCGTTCATCTTCATGCTGTCGAGATAGTTTTTGTTGAAATCGAAATGTACGTGATTCTTTTCACCGTTATAGCTTGTCGAAAGCTTGCCCGCACCGTCTTTGACGTCTTTTCCGTCTCCGTCAAGAATCTGCACGTCGTTGACTTTCAGACTGTCTGGAATCTTGTCGTCAAACGACATTTGCGAATACTTTTCAAAGATGTCCGAGTTCAAATTATTCACTTGTTGTTTCACATCATAAGTGAACGGCTTTCCGTCGAAGCTGACCTTATCGACGCTTGCCGTTTTGACGGGGTCTTTACGCTTTGTACAGTAGATATAAACATTTTTCCATGTATTTCGTTGTGGGAATTTAATGTTCGCATTGGATGATAAAGCTATGGATTCCTTGCCTTCTACTTGTACAGGATTTTTTCCGTTTCTTACATATACCAATGAATATCCGTCAGGAACGTATTTTTTAGCATTGATTGATGCCGTCGTGTTTTCCCAACCCGCCATGGTCTTTGGAGGTACGCTTAATTCGTTGCCACTGTCCGCATCTATTGTGTGAATCATAAGACCGCCTTGACCATCTTGCAAAGTAACATCTAAAGGAGATGTCGCCTTTTCTACATAATCACCATTTTTCATTACGAACGGAGAATTAGTATTAAGCGTATAATCGCTTTCCGTAACTTTTTTAGTCAACTGAGGATATTTATAAAATGTTCCTGTCCCCCAAATATCAAAACGCATATATCCGTATAGTTTCTTGTTTAAAAAGGCACGGGTTTCATTGATAATATTTTTTTGTTCTGCATTTGATTGAGATGCATAATAAAAATCCTTGTCAATAATTCCGCCATCATCATTAGCGTGGTCTAAAATCATTGAAACTTGTTTTTTCAACCAATCGGGAGTGATATTGTAAACCATGACGTATCGAGTTTTGCCTTGAACGGATAATAAGCCCTGTGTTTTTGATTTATCCTCGTTCAGCATGTTTTTTAAATCGTTTATGCTCATTCCGTCTTTTACACGGGTAATTGGCAAATTCGTAGCGTTGTCGCCATGGTTAAACCATGTAAGCCATGGAAAATTAAATTCCAAATCAAGACCGTCATCAATAAAATAGCCTTTATGCACAATAGGAATACGAATACGATAACCAACAGTTGCCGTATCACCCACTTTATCCAATGCTCTGTTTCCCGTTTTTTTATCCGCGCATGACTGATAGCGCAATATCGACGTCAAGTTTTCGTCATTGTTGGTGATTACCGTCATATCTTGGCAAAGCTGAATGTTGCTTTGAGTATTATAGCTAGTGTTCAAATTATCTGCCCAAATTCCTCGATTGTTATTCCAAACCTTATAAAACGCATCCGTGAAATTGGCATATCCGCTGTTATACCCGCTCTGATTTACGCCATTTCCCTGAAATTCAGGCTTGCCTCCTACGTATTTTAACAAGCCATGCGATACGTCAGGCGATTTCATATGAATAGGCAAAGTTTTTACGACATTCCCATAGCTATCTTTAAAATATACGTTTCCGTCAATCTTTGAATATCCCAAAAACGTTCTAGGTGATGTGCCGTAATTGAAAGCTCTGTTGCCAGATGGCTTAATAACAAAAGTCTGCATCCCTATCATATTTATTGAAGGCTCATCGGTAAATTCAACATAATATTCTTGAGTATTTCCATCAGCAGGGTGGCTTGACCTATGAACGCTTCCTATTTTTTGACCTTCTTTAGTATAAACATCGCTATCGTTTAAACCACCGCCTGCTTGACCCAAAACGCCATTAATGCAGGCATTATCAAAAATGTTGCTATTTGTTTTGACGGATATTAAAGCAAGTTTCAGTTTTTTCCCTTTGTGGATGAAAGAACTTTTAGCCGAAAATTGATATTGAGTTTTATATCGAATCATATTTCCGTAACGAGTTTCCAACGAATTTAAATCGCCTTTATCTTCATTTCCGTCGTTGCTTTTAATAATTCTCAAAATTTTAAAATCCGAAACGTTTCCGTCATACGTTTCTGCTTTTGCGCTCCCCCCGTTCATCAACCCGACGCCTCCGATAACGCCGATTGCCAGCAATGCGAGCCAACGTTTCAACTTGAACATATAATAATCAGTCCTTTCTGAATTTTGCTTTAATTATACTATTTTTGAAACTTTTTTTCATTACTAAACAAAAAAGCTCCATAAATGGAGCTTGTCAACCTATGTCATCTTACATAGGTAAGATACTTATATGCTACTTAGAGTCCTTTTAAGTCCGTACGAAACCAACGGATTGCAAGTTTTTTAACTTACAAAATATATTATATATTAAAAATCATATTTTGTCAATTATTCGTTAATCCGCTTAGAATTCAACCTAATTAAAATTATTAACGTTCATAACGGTATAACTGCGCTTGGCACCAGAAACGCGTCGCGTTGAATATTCAATCGTTTTGCCGTTCGTCAAGCAAACTACCTGTTCAACCTCAAGAATCGGAGAACCTTTTTCTACATTAAGCACTTTGACGTCTTCATCGTCAGCACCCAATGCGGAAAATTTTCTGAAGGCATTGCCCAAAGTGAAGTTAAGCCCATCATGCATATAAGCATAGATAGACTTTTCACAGATTTCTTTTGTGAGTTCGGGAACAAGTTTCACGGGCATGTACGTATGTTCCAAAACAAGCGGTTTGCCGTCGACCATGCGGACACGCTTGATTTCATAAACTGGGTCGATATGCTTGATGTTAAGATTTTTTTGAATTTTTTCATCTGGAAGCTGAACATCAAACATCAATACGTTGGACTTGACGCGATTGGGAACGAATTCTTGGCACGTTTCTTTGAAATCATCAATCGCCACGTCTTTTTCTTTATCGACAAACGGAATCTTTCCACGGACGTAGGTTCCAAGCCCCGATTGTTTGTAAATCAAGCCTTCCGATGCTAAAATGTCAAGTGCTTTCTTAACGGTCAGTCGATTCACCTTGAACTCTTTTGCCAAAGCGTTTTGGTCTGGAAGCAATTCTCCGACCTTATACGTCCCGTTTTCAATTCTTTCACGAACAGTATCGGTAACTTTTCGATATTTAGCAGTCATAATTCAACCATCCTATTTCATTAATTTATATTTTTTTAGAAACTGTACGAAACCAGTAAGGTGTAAGTTATTTAACTTACGGAACTAATTATATACAAAAAATCAGATTTTGTCAATCATTCGTCAGTCTGCTTAAAATTACTTCAAGCACGTCACGGTCTATCAGCTTTACTTTTCCCATAAGCGCCATTTTCTTTGCTTGATTCGTGAAATAGCTGTTCGTGACTACGGCACTTTCGTTCGCATCGTAGAATATTTGTGCAGACAAAGCCTGTTGAACCGCCGAAATTCCGACTTTGTTCGAATACCTTTTTGCTTGAATCACCGTTTTTTTGCCATGTCTGGTCAGTATCAAATCTGCTCCGTAATCGTTTGATTTGGGAGTTTCTTCAACCTTGTAGCCCATTTTTCGAAAAACGTGCTTGAGCATCGTTTCAAATTCGATTCCGCTCATTTTGTCAATGGCAATCATGTTATAGCTTTTGAAATGTTTCTTCTGCTCGCGTCTTACCAAAAAGTAAGCCACAATCGTTAAAACGAACATCAGCATCGCTATTTTGAACGGCAGAGTCATAAAATATTTAGCCATTTTTCAGCATCTCTTCTTTCGATACGTACACTACTTCAACATCTGGTCTTGCGTTCTTGTTGCTTTGAAACGACGGATTTTTGGCAACCAGTCTGAACTGACCGTCAATCGGCAGATTTTTTTCCACTCTTTCAGCCAACAGTCGCATCGTTTTTGCTTTGACCCGTCCGTTGATGAACCTTGCAATCGAACGCGCGCCAGTCGTCTGTGCCTCGCTTCCGATGATGTCCTCGGCAATCATGACGGACAACTCGTCGTTGTCGCCGTAAGGAGTCGTTGCAACCGACATCTGCCTTTGCCAATAGGTATGGTCTTTTTTGGCGGGCAAGCCGATGTTTATCGGATATGTCGCATGTCTCATCGATTCCTGAAATTCTTCCAACTGCTTGCGTGCAATGTTTGCAATCGATTTTTTGGCATGCGGGAAGTAAGGGATGAATTCACTGAAACGTTCCAGAAATTCGGGCTTGATGCCGTTGTTTCGCCCGACGTCGCCCGATTGCAAAGCCTTTCTGACTTCGGCTTCCTTTCTGAACCATGCTTCGTCCAACCCCTCCGTCAAAACGTTGGGATTAGCCTGTCTGTTGAGATGCATGTTGTCCGCCAAGTCTGAAAATATCTTTGCACCGAGGTTAGACGTTGCAAAAACAATCGTCGTGTTGATTGAACGCTCAACGTTGTGACTGTCTCGCACGATGCCGTCATCAATCATTCGCATATATGAGTCCATGACCGTGGGATGAGATTTTTCAATTTCGTCCAATAAAATAAGCTGACGCTTGTTGACCGCCATGGCATCGCCGATGAAATGCTGAGCCTTGATTGCCGAATCGGGCGTGACGTAATCCCCGCCGTTCAAAACAATCATGGAATCCGTTCTTCCGTAATATGCCAAGGAAAGCGCCTTTGCGGTCGCACTTTTACCAGTACCAGTCGTCCCGACCGCGAACACGGTCATCAACGGCTGATTGTAGTTGCGCCGAGAAAAGCGGGCAGTGTTGATTACGTCATAAATTCTTCGCAAAGCCAACGGCTGACCCAGTATCTTACTTGCGCATACTTTCTGAACGTGTTGTGGCGACATTTTGACGTCGATTTCGTAGCCTTCTGCATTGAATGCCTTTGATATTTCCTTATGCGTTATCGCTTTGCCATGGTTGACGTTTTCCAAATGTTCCTGTCGGCAAAAGCCGATAGCCTTGTCTAAAATGTCAAGCGACTTTGACGGGTTGACCTGATTTCTGATGTACGAATCAGTCAAGTCGACCGTTTCTTCAAGCACTTCGTCCGAAACTTCGGGCATATATCTTCCATCGGAAACCTTCATGAACCTTCTCAAGATTTCAACGGTCGTTTTCTTGTCGGGCTGTTCCATGATTATCTTCCCGAAACGTCTGTCAAAAGCTGGGTCGGGAACGATGTTTTCACGATATTCATAATCCGTAGTCGCACAGATGACGGGGAAAACCGACCGTGCAAGACTTTCCTTCAAAGCGTTCATCGCCCCCGACGAACCCGTTCCGCTCGTAGGCTGAGCGCCATAATTTCTCAATTTGTGAACTTCGTCGATAAAAAGCACCATGTCGAACTTCTTGTCGGGATTTGCTTTTTGCGTCGCATCCCTCACCTCGTTCAAGTCGGTCAGCAATCCTCTGAGCAATGCGACCATTCTGTCCGAACCCACTGCACCGAGCGTTTCGATTGCAAGCGAGACTACCGCTAACTTGACGTCTGAAAAGCTTCGACGATAAATGGCATGCTCTATGAGAGCAGTTTTACCGATACCTTGTTCACCCAAAAGCATGGCATTCGGTTGCTTTTTATTCTGCAAGGACGCGTCAAGCATTTCGGATTGTTCCTTATAGCCTATCAGCGAACCGTTCCCGCTTTTCAAAGGAGCTAAAGCGTAATTGTATTTTTCTTGAAGCTCTGGCGGAATGACGACTTTGATTTCATTTTTTGAAACTTCGTCGATGTTCACCCCGTGATTGAGGAACACGCTCTTTAAAACCCCATGGTCTAAACGATTTCCTGTGTGCTTATCCTTTGCGTGCATGTATGAGCATAGCCCCATTGCTTCCCCGAAAATCGCAATCGATTTGGCGGGATTTGCTTGGTTCCAGATATAAGCGTTCGCATAGTCCACGAGGTCGCCCAAGTCATTGTTAAGCACCATCGGAACGTAGCCCATCTTCTTTTTCATGACGGGAATGAGCCTTTTTAAAATCTTTACGCTTTCGTCTTTTTCAGGCTCTTTCATGACTATCTGATTAAAACGTCTCGTAAAAGCCATGTCTCGTTTCAGATACGTTTCAAATTCGTATTTCGTGGTCGCGCCAATCATCGGAAACATTCCGCGTCCCATTTCTTCCTTGAGAGCGTTCATCGCCCGACTGCCCGCCTCGTTTTCGCCATAGAAAGCCAATTTGTGAATTTCGTCGATGAACAGAATCATCTTAAAATCACGCTTGTTTGCTTTTTGCGTCGCTTCTTCAATTTTCCGCATCGTTGAGAGAAGCGTCCTTATTTTCGAAACGAACACGTTCTCCGAAAATTCGCCGAGCTTTTCAAGATTTACGCCCACGACGACAACGGGACAGTCGGTCTGGTTGCAATCGTAAATGAACTGTTCAACGAGTGCCGTCTTGCCGACCCCTTGTCTGCCGACGAGCATTGCTATCGGGCTTATCGGATTGTGCATAATCATGTGAAGCGCCTTTAATTGAGTTTTGTAGCCGATGAGCGTGTTTTCGCCCATTTTTTGTTCAAAAAAAGCGTGATTATACGCTTCATTGATTTCATCGGGTATAATCAGCTTTATCTTTTTATTCGTCATTAAACTCCCCCTAGATTATGCCTGAAAAAGGGTCAAGATTGTTGTCGTCGAAGCCGTCCGAGGATTGCTGATTTTCTTGAGCAACTTCGGTATCGTAAGAGTCGCTCTCTTCAACGACGTCAACTTCAATCGGCTTATAATGCACGATTTTTTCGTCTTGAACCTTGTCATAGATTTTCTTTGCTTCTTCTGAAAACTTTTCAAAAGAAAGTTCTTCGTTTGCTCTGAAATACTTTTCGATTTCTTCTTTGAGTTGTTCTTCCTGCATGTAAACACCCTTTCTAGTTATCCCCGTTGCTCAGATAATTGAATTTTTCCGTTGTCGTCTGCAACAATTTGAATTTGGTCTGCTGTTTGCCCAAAATATCGTTTGCAATCTTGTAATTATTCAAATGAGCATAATTTTTATCCTCTGTCTCAAGGTTGGCTTTTAAAGCTTCAACCGTGCTTTGCAAATCTTCGACGCCTTGGCTTGCCGTTGCGTCATTCGGATTGGCTTTCAAACGTTTCTCATATTCTTTTTTCTTTCGCTTTGCCTGTTCAAGTTTTGCTGAATCGGATTCTTTCTGCTTGGCGATTTTTTTCAGATTATCTTTGATGAAAAGCTGATTTACGAGTTCTTTTTCATCGTTCCAGTCCATTTTGAGCCTTTTAGCCGAATAAGGATTGATTCGAGCATAATAAATAGGTCGTCCGCCCGATTCTTGATTGTTTGCGTCATTGCTTGATTCATCACTTGAGGAATCAGCTCCCGCAAGCTGAGCGGTAATCGACTTGTCAAGCGTTTCGTCCGAAACGTTTTCGCCCGTCAAATCCGTATCGCTTGAAAGGTCTGTCTTATCCATCAGCATGACGATGAACGCTTTGTTGGGAAAGCCTTTGCTTGAAGTAACCTGCATCACGCCCACTCCGTCAGTTCCGAAAAAGCCGTATTTCATTTCAAAACCGCTTGAATCATATTTTTCATCAGTCACGAGCCATAGTTTGTAATTCTTGCCAAATGCGGAAAGGTTCTGATGAGCCGTATCGTCATATTTGAATTCGATTGCCAGATGTTTTCCGTCTTTGGAAAGAATCGAATTTCCGAGCGTAAGCGTTCCTCTGTCCGAACTGCCCGTCAAAATCGGCAATGCGGTATTCTTGCTCATGGAAAGCTGACTTTGCTTGATTTGATATTTGTAATTAGCGTATTTTGCCATGCCCGCTCCAGTTGCAATCAGTGCTATGCCCACCATAAAAATAATCGGCATGATTCTGAACAGTCTGACGTCTTTGAAAACGACTTCCTTTTCGGAACTTTTGACGTTTTGAGGTTTTTTATTCTTCTTTTTCTTCGGCTTTTCCTTTTTGTCTTTCCTTTTCGACAAAATGCTTTTCAAAAAGTCCACAGTATAAAACTCCTTCCCCAATCAGAATCAGAACGGTCAACGAAAACAGCGAAATAATCGCAAATGTTCCGACGTATGCATTAAGATAGCTTATATCCGCTCTCGTTGTTCCGACCAGTCGTTGAGACTGTTCCATGTATTCAGCAATTTTTTTAATGCTCATGTGTTTGCTTCCGCACAGATTTTCCGCTGACAGATACTTTCGATACAATATGCTTGATGTGCATAAGAACGGCAATGTCGACAAGAAAACGTACCAATTGCTTTTTTTGAAGAATCGTCTGTTGATAACCAGACTCGCAATGAATGACATAGCCATGACGACAATTCCGCCGACAAGCGAAATTTCACTGAATTCAAGCGACGCTTTTACGCTTTTGAGAGTAGCCTTGCCAATCGGCAAAAAAGTTTCGATGTTCAGATACCAAGCCGTGCTTGCCAACGCTAAAATGGCAATCGTATTAGCCCAAAAAGCCCATGGTTTGACGCTCTGCTTTCTCACGTCAAAAATAAGCACCGCACAGGACATCGCCAAAGTGAGCAATGCCAAAAGCAGATAAGCGACGGTCGTTACGCTTTCAAAACTCGTTATTTTCAATCCTTCGTGTCGTAAAAACTTAGCATTGAAAAAATTACCGATGAGAAGCACCGTAAAAACCTCAATCAACAACAGCGTTGCGAACTTGCACATTTCCAGTGCCTTGATTCGGTTTTCGGTTTTTCTTGATGCCTTAACGATTTTTTCCCAAAAGCGCATCAAGCACCGCCTCACTTTCTGCACCGTTTTTGATTTGAACCGCATATTCAATCGCCATGACGTGGAAAAGAGTCATCTCTTGAATCGCCATCGCAACCGCCTGTTCATGTCCTTCATGTCCGTACATGATTCCGATTGGACTTTCGATGCCCTTGTCCGTTGTTCGCATTCCGAACGTTTCAATCAGCGTTTCAAAACCGTGCGCCACGTCAGATTCGCGCTTGCCATCATCTTCCATGATGCTTAAAACGTCATCGACAACCGCATGTCCGTCGCACAAGCTGATTTCGTTTCCGAGCAGTTTCGTTATTCTGTACGTTACGAATTTTTCACCGTTGATGTCTTTGAACGGCAACGTAACAACTTTTTCGCCTTTTTTGTTGTCGAATTCGACTGAAATTTCGTCAAACCATTCACTGCCGAATTCGTTAAAATTTTCAATAGAACGTTTTTTCAATTTCTTCTTCACCTTAAATATTTCAAAATTTGCGGAGACGCCGTGTTCCATGCGCAACTCATCGACAAACGGGCACGCGTTACGATGCGGTGGTCGTCGTCTGGCTCAAGGCACGTTATCAGCGTCAGAACCTTGTTTCTCGTTTCTTTTCTTGCGGTCGTGTCCGTTTCTCTGACGGCTTTCTGATAATCAATCGTATAAACGGAAATCCCGTTCTTTGTTGCAACGTAAGCCTGTTTTCCTTTCAGCCATTCGTTTTCCGTCGTACTTCCGTTTTCAAAGTAAGAATCGTCTTGATTTACGCCTTCCTGTAACGGTGAAAACATTCGTCTGCCGTCTCCGTAATTGTGTCCGACCAAGACAAGATTGTTTGAATCGACGTTTCCCAAAAGCTTTCCGTCTTTTATCGATGCCATCCGTTGCGCTCCGCATTCCAACGCTTCTTCGTCATAAGGCTTGTTGTATATCGGAACGTTGATTTCAAGTTCGGGTATCGAAAGCGTGCCGATTCTGACCAAATCTTTCCTGTCCTGTTTCAGACATTCCTTCATCACTTTTTCGTATGAGATTTCATCGTTGCTCGTAAGAACTTTATCTTTCATGTATCGCACATGTTCTTTTTGCAACTGTTCCTGTTTCAGATTCATAAAATTGTGTTCGTATAAATAATAGCTTCCCGAAAAAACGGTCATGATAAACGCAACCGCAATGGCATAATTAAAGATTTTTTCTTTCACCGTTAAGCCACTCTTTCAGCCATTCAGGAGAATTCTCGTTCGTAATCGGCACGACTGGCTTTCCGTTATTTTTCAGCAACGGCACGTCCCCGTCTTTCGCCCATTTCTCGACCGTTGCTTCGGAATAACCTCCCATTGCTTTTGAAGCCGATTTGACCGTGATAAATTTCTTTTCTCTGAACCCTTGGCGCAAGCGCATGATTCTTTGTTCTCTTTTTTCATTCGATGAAAAAGCCATATCAGACAATCCCATGTAAACACGTCCTTTCGTCTTTTTGGTGTTTTTATTATACAACGAAAGATATTATAGTTTCAACGTTTCAAGAGCTTTTGCCACAAAAAAGCGACAACAAAAAAGCGACAAGGAAAAAATCCTCGTCGCTTTTTTTCAGCTATTTCCTGTTCGTGATGTTCTTGACTCTTTGCATAATTTCATTGCTTGGAGCTGGCACGCCTTTAATATCCATATCTGCTTTTGAGAAATCGTTCGATTTCATCAAAAATTCATCGTATGGCATTGACTGAAGCTCTTTCGAATCAAGATTTTGTCCGTTGAACGTAAACTGTCTGCCGTCCGTGTCCGAAATAGGCGTATCCTCGACAAGTGCGTCAACGTTGTTCTTGAGTTCTTCAAAATTGAATCCGAGAATGTCGTCTTTTTTCGCATCGAAACCGTCAATTTTTTCCAACGCTTTTCCGAACGAATTGATGTCTTTCTGAAGCTTGAGAGCGCCTTGACCGCTAGGGTTCTTCTGATAACGTATTAAGCTACCAGTGAGGCTTCTGCTCATCATTGCAATGCCATCGGCTTGTTGTTTTGCAATGTTCCTTGCGTCATTCGTGCGTTTTTCCTTTTCCTTAACATAGTCAGCACGCACGTTGTCGATTTCGTCGAGCGAATTCTTGACTTTTGCACGTTCTTGCTTGACGTTCTGAATCTGCGTTGCAACTTTGCTCTTGGCTTCGGCAATGGCTTTACGTTCTGCTTCGACCTGTTGTCTGAATCGTTGCTCGTCGCCTGCGGAAACGATGCGCTTCTGAACGCCGTTTTGCCTTGCTTCCAAAATGTCGGTCTTGACGTTTGCGGAAGTCCTTGCATTCTTTAATTTGAGCAATTCGTCTTTCGTAACGTCGCTTTGCATTTTGATTGCACGCTGAATCTTTTCTGACGCGTCTTTGCCTTTTGCCCGACTCTTTATGTCGTTGACCGTTGCTCTTGCGTTTTCAAGCGCCTTCTTGTCATACGAGTTCAAAGTCTTGTTTTGCAAACGCTGAACCGAAGTCTGAGCTTCGCTGAATCGTTTGCTTGCTACCGCATCCATGCCCGCCTTGTTGCCTAATTCAAAGGCTTTGTTGCTTGCACGGACGTATGTTGCGCGACTTCCTTCGCTCATTGAACCGAGTTTTGCTTTCTCCATGTTCTTGACGCTCTTTTCCATGTCCGCCTTTTCTTGCGATGACAGAGAAGATTGGCCTACAAGAACTTGTTGTTTCCGCTTGACTTCATTCAAAAGCGAACTTTCTTCTGCCGTAAGGTCTTTCTTGCTTTCGAGTCGAGCAATTGTTTGCGCATTTGCCTTGAAATTGGCTTTTTGCTTCAAATCAAAACCAGATTTATCGGCAAGAGTATTGAACGTTTCATTTGCTTTTTGATAACGCACGCGGTCGCCTGTGTTCATACTCTTGAGCATCAGATTTTCCATCTGTTTTTGTCCGTCGCTCACGCATCCGATTTCTTTTTCGGAGAGTCCTGAACCCGAAGCCAGTTTGGTGAATCCGTTTCTTGCGTTTTCGTAAGCGTTCTTTTCGTCCTGTGACATTGAATTTTTATCAATAAGCGCATCCATTCTGCCACGGTCAAGGTTGTAGGACTCGATTTCCCCGTTGCTGAGTCCAGATTTTCTGACGAGACCGCGGTATTCGTCGGAAGCGTCTTTCAATTGAGTTCTTTCGGCATCGGTAATCGTGCCGTTTGCTTCTTTTCGGGAAAGCTCATCAATCGTTCTCTTGTCGGCATTCAACTTGTCGATTTCTTCACTGGAAAGTTTCGACTTCGCCATGATTGCCGAAGCATTATTCAGAGATTCTGCAAATTCAGCTTTGTCCCCATCTTTTTTGATTCGTGTTTCAGCCATTGAATTAAGCGATTGCGAGTTATCTTTCAGTCGGTCGAATTCGTCGGCGCTCAAGTTGGATTTTGCACCGAGCTGTTTGATTGTTTCTTCCGCATTCGCAAATTTTGTTCTGTCACCCGTATTTAATTTCTTAAGCAAGGCTCGTTTTGCGGTTGCGTTGAACCCATGAATCTGACGAGCTGAATTCGTATCCAGTCCGTGTTTTTGAGCCATGTCGGAAACCGTCTGCTTTGATTTTGCCAAAAGCTGATTTTCTTCGCCCGACAATTCTTTTTGACCGAGCTTGTCAATCACGGCTTGGCTTTCCGTAAGCTTTTTGGCGTCTTCTTCGTTGACGCCCGCTCCCTTGAGCTTTCTGGCAATAGCTTTCTTCTTATTTGCGACGCTTTCATCAGTAAGCTCGTTTTGAGGAAGAACTGCGCCATAGTCGCCTTCGTCTTCCAATGCTTCGTCGCTTTGAGCATCATCGATTGCTTGTTGCTCATCTTCGAGGTCGGTTTCAAGCTCGTCTGGTGATTCGTTTTCCTGTTGATTCAATTCGTCTTCGTATTGATTCAATTCGTCCATGCCGTCGGAATCTTCAAGAATTCCTTCCTGTTCGTCAAGCAAGGCATCCTGTTTATTCAAACCGTCCTCAGCGTCATCAAGCCCTTTGGTAATTGCCTTGTCCTCATCGGACTGAGTTACAAGGTCTTTATTGTGTTTAGCCAACTTGTCTTCAAGCTCATCCTTGTTTTTTCCTTCGAACAGTGAATCCAAATTCTTGCGCATACGTTCTGTGCGACCAAGACTTCTGATTTCCTGCATCGTGTTTTCTGCGGCGCTATGGTAAGCATCACCATTAACGCCTTGACCTTGGAATCTGTGCATTCTTGCACCGTTTTCAAGCACTTTGCGGTCTATTGAGTTGATTGCATCCGAACCCGCTCTGAGCTTGTCTGCCATTGACTTTCCGAAAGCACCTTTGTTTTCAAGTTTTTCACTTGCACGGTTAAGCCCTCGCTGAACGTAAGAATCGCCTGTAGCCCGTCGTGCAAATTTTTGGACTTTTTCATTATATTTTTTGTCTTTTTCGCCCTTCCATTTGTCATACGCACTTTCAGCCGAACTTACCGAATCTTCCAACTGTTGTCCTTTCGTGCTAGCCCAAATCCACGGGAGCATAAGAATTTCGTTGAACCTTTCTCTGAACTTGGGAACTTTGCAATATAAAATTATTGCGGTCAATGAAATCGGGAAGCCGGCAAGCTGTAGGATTGCTTTTATAAACATTGCGGATATCGAAGTTCGCATACCATCTGGCGAGGTATTTGTGCCTAAAATTGCATCGCCCGCCGCGCTTAAAAGCGTGTTGGCAACATCGACGACTGCATTAGGCACTATCGTGAACATGATAATGGTTGCCGTAATACCTAAAACATAATACAGACTAGCCATCGCATATTCCAAATCGCCCAGAACAGAGCCTTTGACCCATGCACGGAAAGGCTTGAGGTTCATATCCACGATTCCGATTTGCAAGAAACATACGAGAACCGCGATGAACACAAAAATTGTCATCAGCGGAGCCGTAAGCATAACGAAAAGGGTTAAGAGAGGAATTCCGACCATGGAAATCGAATAATATTTCGTTCTTTGACTGTCGAAGTTTGAAATTGTTGCCTGCGTCGAACCCGTCGGCTTGGTTGAAAGGAAGAAAGTTCCTTTGTCATTGTCGAATCTTGTCGAGAGAATGTAGTACATTGAAGCGTCGGAAAAATAATAATTCTGCCCTTTGTTTCCGCCCGCTCCCGCAAACGTCTGTTCCAAAGACGGTGCTTGAGCATAATAGCTTTTCAAGTCGCCTCTGTTCTTTGCGCCGTAAATGTATCTGTCAGTCCACACGCGGGTTTTTGGAACCAAAAGGTCGCCTTTGTCATCGACATAATCGTCCTTTGCCTTTGCAATCGGCTTTTCTTCCTTGATGGCGTCCCATTCGCTTTTTGGATGGTCGCGACTTGAAATGTTTTTGTCAAAATCGGTGAGGTCTTTGGTCGGAAAGTTTTTGCCTTTCACGAAATCGTAAATCGAGCCAGGACATCCCGACGATTGTGCCGAAGTTTCATAGTTGAGATAAGTCGTGCCGTCATAAGTTTCACCGCAAAGATACGCCATCGCCAGATTGACGTTCGGAAACGGAGAGCCGTCGTTATATTCGCTTATATTCCACAAAGCGCTGGAAACTTTACTGATAGAAGACTCGCTTCCTCCCGAATACGGATTGTATCCTAAATCGACGTATCCATTGTTTCCACCTGCTTGAATATTGTCCGCATTTGCTTGCGTCAACGAAAAATTCTGCTTGAGCGCCCAGCTCTTCGTATCAAGAAGATACCTCGCGAAGACTGGCTGAGAATAAGCGTCTGGAGTCATGTCGGCAACTTCCGTGATGAGCGTTGCGCCTGCCGCCATGACGACTGGAAGCCCTATGAAGCACAAAATTTTATTTTTGAGCTTGTTATACGCGCTCTGGTCGATGTTGCTTCCACCTTTTCGGAGCATCCATCCGACAAGTGCCACAATACTGATGAGAATGAACGACGTAAAAATATTCATCCAGTCCTTCATTACATCGGGAGTAAGTCCCAACGCATCGCCCAGTTTGCTTGCAAAGTCGGTTTTGACGATGAAACTGCCAATCAGCACGGCTATGTTGAACTTGGCAATCAGACCAATTATGCCCGTGAACAGACTCATTACGATGTCATTGACAGCTCCGAATACTGCAAGCACGGAGCCGAATAGGATTCTTCCCGCCGTTTCACCGACCGCTCCGACGCCCATGGTGGTGGTCTGCAAATAATTGAACGTGTTCAAAGTGACCATCGAAGATACGAACTTTGTCGCCTCGTTTGAATCGCTCGAACTCTGAATCATGTCGGAATAGTTGATGTCCGTTGAATTGCCACCATATAAAGCACCGTTCATGGCTTTCTTTGCCTTCGTGACCAAATCCCAAAACGGAACTTTGCTGTCAGCGTTTGCCCCGACGCTTTTTAACAGATAATACTGATACACGGTCGAAACGTCTGTCTGGTCAGTAGAGTCGCCAACCTGCTGTTCAATCGCATTTGCCTGTTGCGGTACGTAGAATGCCAAAAAGCCGACAAGGGCTATTGCAAGCCCTACTGCAATTTTTCCTTTTGCGAATCGTTTGATTTTGTCCCTGATTTTTTTCAAGGGAATTTTACCCGCCATATTCTTCGCCTCTCTTAGTTGAAAGTTTTTTTACATACAAACATATGATACAACTTTTTCGCTTCCAAAACAAAAAAGCATGGCTTAGCCATGCTTGTCAACCTATGCCGTTTAACATAGGTCAGAAGAGTGCGAAACATTGCAGTATCTACATCTGATTTCGACCTGTGCCATTTAATAAGCAAAAGCTTATCTCATCTGCTAATTTCGACCTATGCCATAACATAGGCAAGATACAGGTGAGAACATCACTCAAGTTTCGACCTATACCATTCAGCATAGGCAAGTTACCGTTGCATTCTGACCTATTTTAATGGCACAGACTGCTGAGCCAACTGAAAATCAGTCAGACCAGCATTAGACTGGATACGGCGGTTGCGAACCTCATTCTTGGAACAAGGCTTTCGTCTTACATGCTAATTAGGAGTCCTTTTAAGTCCGTACGAAACCAACGGACTGAAAGTTTTTTAACTTACGAAATATATTATACACTAAAAATCAGATTTTGGCAACATACCTTGTGCGTATTTTCGACCTTGACCGTTTGTTTGCGTATATTTCTTTTTAATCATTTGAGAATCGGGACATTGCCGTCCCCCTATCGGCTCAACTGAAACCGCGCTCGTCAACGCAAGGATTACCATAATCACAAGCAATGCAAGGATTAAGACCGTTATTCCCATTACAATTATTTTGCCTTTTTTCTTCAAAAAACACATCGTCCTTTGTCATATTTTTTCGGCTTTGATTACGCCTTCGATTTTTCTTATTTCTTCAACGAACGAGTCGATTTTTTCCGTTTCAAGATTGACCTCCAAAACTGCGATTCCGTCGCAAGCAGTCAGTCGATAACGCGTAAAGCATTCCCTCAACATTTCCCGCAATGCCAAGCTTGTTTCGTAAACTATCTTTATTTTCATATTCATTTTTTCGCCCCTTCAAAAAAAGCACGCTTTGACGCGTGCCGTATGTGCTACTTGACGGGATAATCGATATTGACGGTCGTTTCATAAGCAGGCAAATTGTTCAATGCCCTGTATACGGCTCTTTCGACCGCTTGAACGCTACACGTCGTCGCAATCGCACGCGGAACGTTTTCGTCGTTCAGCATTTTCAGCACGTCCGATGAAGTCTCATGCGAATTGAGCGTTTGTACCGTAACCGCCAAATCAAACTTCTTGTCAAAATAATTTTGACGTTCTGCTTTTTTGAAAGCGTCAAGCTCAATCAGAATTCCGTTGTGTTCTTCAATCATTTTGCGAATTCCGTCAGATACGAATGATTTCGGGTCGCCCACGATAAGCGCAACCGTCTTTCCTTCAAGGTCGAATTTCAGAGTGCTTTTTTCAGTTTCGGACGTCTTCTTGACCTTTTTGACGTTCGCATTTTTCTTTTCTTCGACCGTTTCGGATTCGACGTCGTATTTCCAACGAATCGTAATGCGTTCTGGCGTTCGCTGATACCAAGCCAAATCAACAACGTCTTTTTCTTCAAGACGTGATTTGGAAATCTGCTCGTCCGTCGGATAAAAACGATTGACGGCTACGTTTTCGTCAAACAATCTATCTCCGTTAATGTTTTTGGATATATACAATTTTTGACTTTCAAAATCTTTTTCGACGACTGCTTGAGAAAATTCTGCAATTCCGTCGTCGTTTGCATTTTGCGGAACAATTTTTTCAACGTCATATTCGCCGTCTGCTTTCTGATTCAAAAACACCTTGTCGCCCGTATGCCAATCCAACGAGTGAATTTTTCGTTCGTTGAAAAATGCGACCTGTTCGTTTTCTTTGTCAAGAACTCTTGCACCCGAAAGCATTCGTTGTACTCGATATCCATTATCGATTTTTTCTTTTCTTTTTATTGCTTTGAAATCTATATCTGTTTCTTTATTTTCCAAAGCGTTAATAAGCATCGTCAATGCTACTTTTGACTGCATGAGGCTTTCGGATGTATTTTCCGTTGCTTGCATCAATGCAATGACATCTTTTCTGTAATCATACATAAGCATTTTACCTTGCTATATAAAACGTAGTCAAACATAGAAAGTGAAAAACATTTGTCTATGTTTGAAGAAAGAATATAGCTTTTCCTTTCTTAATTTTATTTGCTACCGTCAACACTAGTATTCCCATATCCTGTATTTTAAGGGTAATGACATTGACTAGCTCTGATAGCTTAAGGGTATAGCCTACCCCTTTTAACTTTTTTATATTAATGCCATTAAATTCATTACCGCATTTTCATCTCTGTTCATGACGGCACCGCATTCATAACAAACGTATTCGTTATGCTTGGTTTTGTGCTTCATGTTGCCGTCAAGGCTGATTTTATCTTCACCAGTCTTAACGAATCCGCATTGGGAACACCGTTGCGTGCTTGGGTAGAATCTGTCGGCTAAAAATAATTCTTTGCCGTACCATTGGCATTTATAATTCAAAACCTGTCTGAAATAACCAAACATCGAACGTTGCAATCCTTTCGATGCAACATGGCTCATCTGCATTCGCTTCACGTCCAAATCTTCGATAACGATTTCGTCATAGTCATTCACTAATTTAGTTGTAAACTTCTGAACAATGTCATGCTGAATATTGGCAACTTTTCGATAATCACGTTGCAACTTGGCTTTCGTTGCAACGTAATTGTTTGATTTAGTTGCCTTCTTTCCGTTTGTTTTCCGTTTTCTGGCTAACAAGCGTTGATAATGTTCGATACGTTCATATAAAACCTTTAGATTGTTCGATAAAGTTTTGACTTGTCCTTCCGTGTAGTTGAAATGACCGACATTAACGTCAACCGCTGTTTTCTTGCCAGTTTTGACTTTGGATTCGATTTCCGTTTCAAAAGGTAAACTCGCCCAATATTTGCCGTTTTCACGGTAAATTGAAACGACTTTTAATTCACCTTTTAAGGATTTAGCACCTTTTAATCGAATGTCGTACCATTTCTTGATTCCGTGTGGTTTATCCAATCGCAACTTCCCATTGACGATTTTGGCTCTGTCGGTCTTAAATCCCTGTCTAGGAGCTTTCTTAGACTTGAATTGCGGTTTGCCCCAGTCAGGCTGAGCCTTGTTAAAAAAGTTTTTCCAAGCTTTTCCCAAATCTAAACTTGCAAGTTGAAGACATCTTGACGACAATTGATATTGCCAGTCTTCCTTATTAGCAACCAGTTCTTTGCGAACCTTGCGTTCATTAGGCAAAAGTTCTTTGTCTTCCAAAATCAACGAAGCGTCATACATATCGTTCCACAAAGCAAGTCCTTGATTCCAACAGTAACGTCTGTAATTGCACAAATCGTCAAGAACCTTTTTCATGGTTCGATTGGGATACAGTCTTACTTTTTGAGTTCTTATCATTGCTTTCACCACTGTTCAAAGATTTGTCGTTTTGCTTTTTTGCTATATAATTCCATGTAATTCTGTTGTTTTCTATAAATTAATTAACAGTTAAGTTGCTCCTTTGATTTATGCTTATATTATATCATTAAATATGTTATTTGTCAACGTTGCAACGTTCAGGAACGCGAATCACATTGACAGATTTTTTCTTCCTTGACTTTGCGCTTGAATGCCAAAAACGCTTCGGCATACGAACAACATTCAAACTTGTCGATTATCGACTTGTCTTTAGTCAATAATCCGTAGGCTCGTTCAAGCTGTTCTTCGTCAAGTCCCGAAAGAAAGCCTTTGGCGTGCGTATCGGCAAGCATGATTTCTGAAAACTCATGAACCATCTGCGCACGCGCCAGCTTGCGAATCAGACGTTCCGAACTGTCAAAGCCCAAAGCAAGGTCGCCCAGTCGCTTGTCCTGCCCCACGCCGTTGATTAATTCGATTTTTTGTTTCTGGTACAAGTCGTCAAAAATACTCTTCGCTTCTTCAATTTTCAAAATAACCACCTCAGTAAAACATTATCGTCTTCTTGTTCTTGTTTATCGCTTTGCACAGGCTTTCCAATTTGGAATAGTCTTCCGTCGAAAGCTCGTTGGCTTTTTGAGCATAACTAAAGTCGAACGTCATCTTATGACGCTCGGCTTTAAGGAAACTTGTATAATCGGGAAAAGCAACGATGAACGCTCCGCCCGCCCGCACGACCTGATAGCCGTCGAAAAGCTGAGCCATGCTCAAGGGATGTCCGTTACCCGCTTTCGCTTCAATCGATATGTACTTGCCCTTGTATGCTCCGTAATAATCAGCAGTTCCGTTTTTCTGATACTTGTTTGCGTGCTTTTTTCGCCAGTAGACGTCCGCACCGAACCCGTCAAGGTCGCGCTTTATGAGATTGTCAACGCTTATTTCTCGCATTTTTTCATCCGCCTTTCCGTTTCAGAAGATACCCGAAAACGAACAGAAAAAGAACGCTTCCGCAAAACATCGAACACGTTGCCAAGTTGAACGCAAAATCAATATATCCCATGAAAAGCGATACGAACGCTCCGATGAAACTCAAACTGCAACCTGCCGAAAGGCTCATCATTGTTCCAAATATAATTTTCTCGCTTATAATCAATCATCTTCTTTCTTTTTTTCGCAAAAAAGACGGGTTTGTTCCCGTCGTTTGCAAGTTTCAACCTATGCCATTCAACATAGGTAAGATACTTTCAGTCATTTAAATTTCCTCCAGTTTCTGGTTTCGACCCATGCCATTCAACATAGGTAAGATACATGAATTGGCGGCTCTGATGACTTCAGCAGGGTTTCGACCTATGCCATTTAACATAGGTACAACACAATGAATGAAAAACTTTTCACAAATATAAAGGTTTCGACCTATGCCATTTAACATAGGTACAACACTACTTCAGAAAATACGATTTACCCGAACCAGGTTTCGACCTATGCCATTTAACATAGGTACAACACCGTTGTATTTTAATCCTATTTTAATGACACAGACTGTTGAGCCAACTGAAAATCAGTCAGACCAACATTAGACTGGATACAGCAATTGCGAGCCTTATTTTATAAATAAAGCTTTCGTCTTACATGCTAATTAAGAGTCCTTTATAGTCCGTACGAAACCAACGGACTTATAACGAATATAGGAGTCGA